>FUFK010041939.1_pt1 | contig 38730 bp, 57 predicted proteins | sample 1021851 | NCBI WGS metagenome assembly FUFK01 (sample SAMEA51879418, study PRJEB19060) | metagenome
TTGGTGCGTTAACTGCTAAACCATTTTCTCAACAACAATTACAAGGGATGGGACCTCAAGTTGCAGGTCAAGATCCATTACAACAACAAGCTTATACAGCAGCGCAACAAGGTATAGGGGCGTACCAACCATACTTAACGGGCCAAGGAGCATACGCTGGAACACCAACAGATATGAGAGGTACTCAAGATTATCTTGCACAAGCTGCAGGGTACTCAGGACCACAAGCTTATCAACAGTTCATGTCACCTTATCAACAAGATGTTATTGATAAAACTTTAGCTAACTTTGATAAACAAACAGCCGCAGGATTAAGTGGAATAGGTCAGAAAGCTGCAATGTCAGGAAACTTAGGTGGTGGTAGAGAAGGTGTTATGAGAGCAGAATATCAATCTCAACAAGATTTAAATAGAGCGTTATTAAATGCACAACTTTTACAACAAGGATATGGTCAAGCACAAAGTTTAGCTAACCAAGCTTTCGCTCAACAAAGAAATTTAGCACAGGATGTTTCTGGACTAGGTGGATTACAATATAAATTACAAGGTCAAGATGTTTCGAGACTAGGATCTGCGGGCGCGATCCAACAAGCTCAAGCGCAGGCAGAAGCTGATGCTTTAAGAGAGAGAAATAGAATGGCTGCATACGAACCATATGAAAGATTAGGATACCTTGGCAGCGGTATATCTTCTATGTTAGCAAGGTTATCCACGNTNCACANACANNACAANNNACACCTAACAAATCNCCATTAGAACAAGCGTTAGGTATACTATCAACAGGGATAGGAGCTTATAAAGCGTTTGGAGATAACTAATGAGTAGAATATTTCACAGACCCATGTTTAGAAAAGGCGGATCAACTGGAGGTATAACTTCTGGTTTGAGACGAGGGTATGCTGCAGCAGGTTNAGTAGCACCAGTTCCTCCTGAAGAAATAATAGATGAAGATATTGATGCACAATATGAAGGGGGAGATTTTGATGTTAAAACTCAAGACACTGCAGTAGAAGAATCAACACCATCAGGAAATACTATGGATACTATGTTAAGAAATATGATGACAGATTTTCCTGAGCCACCTAAAAGTTCAGCCGGTTCAGATTTTCTAATGAACTTAGGATTAAATCTAATGAGTGGTCCATCAACAGGAAGTTTTTTTGGTAACGTAGGTGAAGCTGGTAAAGAACCTATGAAACAACTTCAATCTCAAAGATATGCTGACAAGATGGCTAAGTATAAACACGGCATGCAGAAAAAACAATTTATGTTAGATGCTTATAGTAAATTAAATAAAGATGAGAGACTTAAATTAGAAAAAGAAATAGATTTTTGGATGTCTGATGCAGGAGGAAGAAAATCTAGAGAAGAAGCATTAGATATAGTAATGTTTAGAAAACCTAAAAATCCTAAAGACATTGAAAGAGAAGATTTGTTAAGACAACAAGACGACTTATCTCTTGAACTTCAAAATCTTAGAACAGGATTAGGAGATAAGTATACGACCTTAGATGATAAAGATGTAATGCATATTAAAAGAGCTAAAGATTTGGCAAGAGAAAAAAATATAGGTTTTGATTTAGATTCCTCAATTATAATTGATCGTAAAAGTTGGAGTGATTTTAAAGCAGCTGTAGATGACGATGAAAACATTACATTAACAAAACAAAATGTTGGAAATTTCACAGATGGATATGTTTATGTGGATATTGTAACTGGAAATATATACGAAAAACAAGGGCCTAAACTTATTAAGCGTAATTAGGAGGTCACATGGTTAGATATTTTGACCCACGAAAGCTTATTGTAGATCAACAAGAAGAAGAAAAAAAGAAAGTAGAAGACGTTCTTTTAACTCAAGAACGATTAGATTTAATTAAAGAAAAAGAAGCAGCTGCTCTTAGAAAAAGAAGTAATATAAGAGAAGGTTTAAAGGCTGCTGATAAAGCAGTTAGAGAATTTAAATTTTTAAAAGAAGATGAGGATGCTTATTATGATTGGAAAATAAAACAAGATCCTGACTTTAGAGATCCGCGAGACTATACTGATGACGAAAACAAAGAGTATTATCGTCAAGAAATAGAATCAATGAGAGGTATGTTTGAAGGAGCTACCATTGATTGGAAAACAGGTGAAACTATTTGGCCCGAGGGAAAACAAAGAGAAACAGTTGAAAAAAAATATGGTGACGTAAAAGGAATTAAACCTCAATTAGCAAGTTATAAAGTAGATGGAACTACTGGTTTATTAAAAGAAGAAAGCACAAATGATCCTTATTCAAGTGAAGTAGGACAAATAGAATCTTTAGGTTATGCTTTAGTATCAGGAGCTATAAAAATTCCTTACGGTTTTGCTAATCTTGGAGCAATGATTATAGATTGGGCAGGTGAAAATGATTTACCTGTAGATCAAAGTAAAGTTGCACAATTGGATGCATGGTTTGAACAAACTATAGCAGGTGAAGTAATGAAATTTAGTGAAGAAAAAGCTAAACAAAATGCTTTAAGTAGACTTGTAGAAGTAATGGTTCAATTTTATGGAGGGTGGGCTTCGGTTGGTACAAAAGGAGTCAAAGTTACTGATGATGCTTTTAGAATACTTAACAACGCAATGGATGCGGTTAAAAAAGGAAAGTATGTAAAGACAGGAAAAAATGCTAATTTAACTCGAGGTGTTAAAGATGTTAAAAAATTTAATAACTTATCTCGTAAACAAAAATTTACCTCAATAGCTGTGGGAGGAGGTTTGTCTGGAGTTGTTGTTTATGATGAAGAAAACATTGGAACCTTTGGAGATCTTGCAGAACAATTTGGATTAATAGAAGAAGGAGAATACACTGCATTAGATAGAAAACAAAAAGCTACTTCAAAAGAAGACGCAACAAGAATGTTGTACAATAAATTAAAATTTGGAGGTGAGATGGGCTTTCCAATTATACCTGCAATATGGGGATTAGGTAAGGTAGGTAAAAATATTGTTAGTGGAACTTTTAAACGAGCACAAAACGCTACAAAGTTTGATAGAACTGTAGAAAAATATGTGTCTAAACCTTTTAGAGCAAGAAGCGAATATCCAGAAGAACAGTTTCAAGCTATGCAAAGACTTAAAGGTAAAGAAGAATCCGCTAAAGTTTTATCAACAGATTTTTTAAAAAACATAGATCAAATTGTAAAAAGATTATCCCGAGACACTCAACTAGCATCTAATGCTACAGGATTAACAGAAGGTTTATCAGAAAATATAATAAAATTACTTAACAAAGGAGTTTTTGATGTAAGCAAAGGTAAAATTGTACGAAGAGGATTTGATCCAAAAGCTTATAAAGCTTTTAAAGAAGGATTAGAAAAATTAAAAATTCCAAGTAAAGAAATAAATAATATTTTAAAAGAAATAGATAACATTGAGGGGTTTTGGACTCAGTATATGAACACTATTTATAAAGGCGGTAACTTAAACATAGGTTTAAAAGAATTTGCTAAACTTATAAATGATAGAATTGGAAGTACTTTAGCCACAGAATATAAAATTTTTGGTGATAAAGCTTTAAAACCAATTGATGGATACACAGTCTCCAGAGAAGTAAAAGATGAAGTAGCTAAAATATTTCAAAAAAATTATGATGCTAATAGACCTCGAGGTTCTAAACCCATGAGTAAAGAAGAAGCAAGATTAACAGTTGATCAAGTTATTAAAAATGTAGAACTAGATCCTAAAACTGCACAACCTTTTTTTAAATATCCAGGCATTGGAATGGACGCTGAAAAAGCTTTAGTAACTAAATCCATTGCTAAAAATGTTACGGGTGGGGGTAAATTTAAACCTGATGGTGACGGAGGATTAATACAAAAAGAATCTGATTTAACAGCTTTTAAAAAATTATTTGGGGGATACGAAGATGCTAATAATTTAATTGCAAATGTAACAACTGATCTTGCAAACATTGCATCTCGAGATCGTTTTTATAATATAATTAAAAGTAGCTCAGACCAAATGATTAAACGAGGAGAAAGAGGAATTGTTTATGACAATTATTTAAACGCTGCAAAAGGATGGCAAGGAACTGGTGAAACTATTATTACAAAAAGCGATGGTTTAAAACTACCTAACTTACTGGGAGAAGAAGCCTACACAGTTCCTATTAACAATATGTTTACTACTGAAGCCATGGAACAAGGCTTAATTCAAGGACAAAAAAATCAACTGGGAAGTATAACTAAACATTGGTTTTATCAAAACGCTGTTATGTTACCAAAAGGTTTACTTCAAATGGGTAAAACAGTTGGTGGTCCTTTTACTCATGCTAGAAACTTTTCATCTGGAGCAGTTACTATGGTAGCCTTAGGTAATTTATCCTACGGTCTTAGAAACCCTGGTGTTTTTGTTAAGTCTTTATGGAGAGCTTTAAATACTATTCAACCTCAATTGTTATGGAGAAATAAACCAGGTACTAATTACACAGCTGGTCAAAAAGTAAACACTAATGAATTAAAAAAAGGTGGTCAAGCCTTATATAGATTTCTACTCGATGAAGGAATGGTTAACACTAACGCTGTGTATAGAGATGTGATGGGTCTTGTAGAAGAAACTCAAAAACTAGGTTGGTTAAAACAAATGATAACTAAACCCAAAGGTTGGGCACAAAAAATTGTAAAAGCTGCACAGGATATGTACGTAGCAGAAGATGATATTTGGAAGATAGCAAACTTTTTAATTGAAGATCAAAAAATACAAGACGCTTACGCAGCTGCTCTTAAAAAAGGATTGATTAAAGGTGATGCACTACCATCCGACTTAGAAATAATGAAAATGGCAACTAAAAATATTAGAGAGTTCATGCCTAACTATGCTTACGTCAGTGACATGGTTCAATCAACTAGAAGATCACCGTTAGGTAACTTCGTATCATGGCCCGCGGAACAAGTAAGAACTAATACTAATATAGTTACTACTTCATTAGACCAATTAAAAAGTCCTATCTTTAAAAATTTAGCAGCTGAAAGACTAGCGAGCTGGGCTGTTGCTCTTGGAACTATAGGTCCTTTAGCTGTGTGGGGCGGTATGCAAGCTTACGGAATTGGTAAAGAAAAATTATATGCTATTAAAGAATTCTTACCATGGTTCTCAAAAGATTCTACAGTGATACCAGTTTATGAAGATGGTAAATATAAATATATAGATTTTAGTAGAGCATTTTTTTATGATGTTGTAACCAATCCATTACAAGCCATAGTTACTTCAATGGAACAAGGTGGTAAAGACAGCCCTGTTCTTCCTGAATTTGCTAAAGGATTAGTAAAAGCCTTTGCAAGATTGGCTGAACCATTTGTATCAGAATCTATTTATGTACAAGGTATCGCAGATATATTTGTAAGAGGAGGCTTCACTAGAGAAGGCACACAAATATGGAATCCTGAAGATGCGTGGGGGAATAAAGTATGGGAAAGTATAAAATATATAACTAAATTATATGCACCTGGTTCTAACATTCAAATGCAAAGATTATTATATGCAATGACGGGTAAAACAATTAAAGGAACACAATATGAAATAAGTGATGAACTATTAGGATTAATTGGTTTAAGAAAAGCACCTTTAGATATAGAAAGATCTTTAGAAATTAAAGTAGGAGAATTTTTAAAAGCAGAATCTAATGAAAGAAGATTAATTTACGCAGGCACTCTTACAGGTGACCCTGTTAAAGATGAAAATAAAATTATTAGACAATTTATTTTTGCTAACGAACAAAGATTAGATGAGTTCAATAAAATGAGAAGAATATATGATGCTGCAAAAACATTAAACATTCCTGAAAAAACAATTAGAGAAATATTTGATTCTAGAAATAGAGGAGACCTTTATCAAATGGTTAAGAGAAATAAATTTAAACCGTTTGGTATTAGTGAAGGAATGGAAGATGCGTATAGAAAAATAGCTAAAAGATATAAAATAGATAATCCTTTAACAGACGCTATCAGAAAAAGAATTAATCAAATTGAAAAACAACTTTATAAAAGACAAAGATTAAATGAAGATTATATAATTAACAAAGATCAATTTTTATTTCCAGAAACAAAAGGAGACAATCTTCCTGAAGGATTATTACCTGCCTCAAACACAGCACCATTGCCACCAACACCAATGCCTGTTGTAAATAACGTACAAATGGCAAGCGCAAAAGACCCACAAACTAACTTGACAAGGACAGAAGAAGCGCTACTATCACCAACAGAAAAAATAATTGCGGGNAGAACCTAATGGCTAAAAAATCGGCGTTACAAAAAATAGAAGACCATGAAAAGCTTTGCAGAATAATGCAAAAGCAAACGTTTGAACAAATTAAAGACGTTAAGGAACGTATAGCCCGTATGGAAAAAATGATAATAGGCGGTGCAGTGGGTATTGTTATTGCACTTCTATTAAATATGACACAATGAATCTTTCACGAAACTTCAGCCTTCACGAATTAATTAAATCGGATACAGCAATCCGAAAAGGGATTGATAACAATCCAAACCCAGATCAAATAGATAAATTAAAAGTATTGTGTGAAAAAATTTTACAGCCAGTACGTGATCACTTCGGTAGAGTCAAGGTGACTAGCGGGTTCCGTAGTCCAGAGCTGTGCCAGGCCATCGGCAGCTCAGTCAATAGCCAACATGCAAAATCTGAGGCGGCAGATTTTGAATGTATTGGAGTCGACAACGCTGAACTAGCTGATTGGATTTATAAAAATTTAGAAACAGATCAATTAATCCTCGAGTTCTACAAACCAGGCGAACCCAATTCGGGCTGGATCCACGCAAGTTATGTAGAAGAAGGTAGACGTGCTCAATTTATGCATGCTTTTCGTGACCTCAATGGAAAAGTTAAATACAAACCGGTAATCGGAAGCGCAAAAAACTTAATTTAAAAATCTACGCGCGCCCACGCGTATATCCTACTAAATCCATGATTTCAACTCTTCTCCTAAAACTTCTGATGCTATGTTTATTTTTTTACGGAGAGATTTTACGATTTTTTCGTCTACGGTATCATCGCAAATCAAATCGACATAAGTTACAGATTTTTGTTGTCCAATTCTGTGTGCTCTGTCTTCTGACTGTAATCTTTTTTCGAGGTCATATCCGTTAGAATAGTAGATTACGGTGTTTGCAGCCGTCAAAGTAATCCCATAGCCGCCCGTAGCTGGCGTTCCAACGATAAACCGACACTTAGGGTCGGACTGAAATTTTTTAATGTTAGATTGTCTCTCATCTTGAGGNGTNANNCCATAATAGTCAACAATGGAACCCGGACCATGGACCTTNGTAACTTCTTTAATTATATTAGTAATATCATATTGNTAATGAGCCCATATAATGGCTTTGCCNTCTGTTTCNTCTAAAACATCCATTAATTCTGTTATTCTATTGTTTTTAATAGGTTGAGTAGAGCCATCATCAGCAGTAAAATGACCACATGTAATTTGTTGCAATCTCATTAATTGAGTTAATGCATTAACAGTGCTGGTGACTTTACCATTTAAAGTAGCGAGAGCTTCTTTTTTCATTTGATTATATAATTTTAATTGGTCAGGTGTTAAGTTAATATTTCTTTTCATGTAAATTTTGTCAGGCAAATCTAAGCAATCTTCTTTTAATACTCTATAAGAAAAAGGCTTTAACTTATCAGACAATTCACCTAAATTTTTAAACCCAGACACTAATTGTATTTGGCGACCCGATATATTAGCAGTTTTCATAATAGCATATCTCATTCTAAATGAATAATAAGACTCATGACCCAGTAAATAAGGATCTAAAAAATAACATTGAGTAAATAAATCTAAAGGGTTTTTAGTAACAGGAGAACCTGTCATTACTCTTCTGTATTTTGCTAAGTCAGCAAGATGTATAATATTTTTAGTTCTTTTAGCTTTAGGATTTTTAATAGTAGTAGACTCATCAATAGCTATTAAAGGTCTATGTGAATTTAAAAATCTAGTAGCAAATTCTACTCCTTTAGTGGTAGAAAAAGCCTCTACATTCATAACAAGAATGTGCAGTTCTTCTCCTGGTTTTAATAACTTATCTAAATTTTCTTTTTGTTTTTTAGTTATATTAGCTTGCCATAAAGTAGTCACATTTTCTATATGATTAGGAAGATGAGTAGGAATTTCTTGATTATACCAAGTACCTACTACACCTTTAGGTGCAATTATTAATGCACCATTAACTTTGCCTTTATCATAAAGCATAGCTAAATTATCTATTAATACTTTTGTTTTACCTGTACCCATTTCCATGAAGTAGGCATAGTTTTCTCTATTCCATGATTTTTCTAACGCAGTTAATTGATGCGCATATGGCTTAGTCTTAAATTTATAGTTCATAATATTTTTATTTTTCTTTCTTGACTTCTATATATACATGACTATATTGTTTGTCAATGAGAAAGATACAAGGAGATGTTTTTAGTACGTTAAAATGTGGACCTGCTCCAACTAATGTTAATCCGGACGCAGTTGTGCACGTTATTCAGGAAATTCCTGGTACTAAAGATGGTAGACCTAAAATAAATATTATGGGCGCAACGCAATATGGTAAATTAAAATTTTTATTGCCGGAGTTGTCTCAAATAATTTTTTCACCTGGACCATTAATTTATAAATTAAGACAAGGTTTAAAAAATTTTTCTTCAAAAGATTATTTATTATTAACTGGGGATCCAGCAATTATAGGTGTAGCCTGTTCTCTTGTAGCTGAAAATACAAATGGAAAATTCAATCTATTAAAATGGGATAAACAAGAAAGAAAATATTATCCTATAGAAATAAATTTACACGAGAAAGGAGAAGTTAATGATTGATTTTGAAAAAGACCAGCAGGAGGTCATTAAAAAAACTGACAATATACAATCTTTGGCAGATCAAGTTGAAAGATTAGAATCTTTACAAACTAGACTTGCATTACAAGAAGATAATATTAAGAATACTAAAAAAGAATTAGAACATTTATCTGGAGAAGTAATTCCAACCATGATGGCTGAAATGGGTTTATCTCATTTAAAACTTATGGATGGATCTTCGGTAGATGTAAAGCCGCACTATAGTGCTACCATTACTGTAGCAAATAAAGAAGCGGCGTTTAACTGGCTTCGTAACAATGGACTAGGAGATATAATCAAAAATGAGATATCCGTATCTTTTGGTCGCAACGAAGATAACAAGGCAGCTGATTATGCTGCTCTTGCAACAGAGCGTGGGTATCAACCGACACAAAAGTTGAAGGTTGAGCCCATGACTCTCAAAGCGTTAGTCCGTGAGCGTATAGAGGCAGGNAAAGAAATGCCAACGGAAATTTTCAACATATTTGTTGGAAATAAGACTACAATAAAAAGGAAACAATAACTATGAACCAAGTAGCAACGAAAAAAGAAGGAGCATTATCTACAAATTTATTTGAAGCTGATGCAAATCAAGGTGCTCAAAACATATCGCAAGAAGATCTTGCGTTACCTTTCTTAAAGGTTTTGGGACAATTATCTCCAGAAGTCAACAAGACTCATGGAAAATATGTTGAAGGCGCAGAGCCTGGCAAGATAATCAACACTGTTACTAACGAACTGTATAGCAATATAAATGTTATACCGGTCTTTTATAAAAGACAATATATAGAGTGGCAAGATCGTGGACAAAGCACAGGAGCACCTGTGGCAATTCACGAAGCAGACAGTGATATTGTGAGTACAACTACTCGTGATAAATCTTACAAGGATAGATTACCAAACGGTAATTACTTGGAGAACACTGCTAACCATTTTGTNATATTAATGGGTGACAGCCCAACNACAGCTTTAATTTCAATGAAAGCTACTCAATTAAAAGTGAGTAGAAAATGGAATTCAATGATGATGGGTATTAAATTACAGGGTAAGAATGGTTTATTTACACCGCCAACTTACAGCCACATTTATAATCTAAAAACTGTTCAGATGTCTAACGACAAAGGAACATGGTTTGGATGGGATGTAGCTAAGATTGGTCCTGTTACTGATAAATCTATCTATGACATAGCTAAGAATTTTGCTGAGCGAGTAGGCAAAGGTGAAGTTCAAGCTAAACATGGATCAGAGGAAACTTCAAGTACTCCATACTAAAGAATCCTAGGTAGTGGGCGTCTAAGCGAGAGTGGATACGCCCACTTTTAAATTTTATGTCGGTAGAAAGTTTTAAAAAAATATTCCAGGGATTAGAACGTGCACGAGGTGTCACATATGTAGACAAGAAGGGTGCGGACGGAGAAAAAATAAAGGGTAAATCTTTTATTTTAAGAGAAAGAGTTACAGAAGATCTTTGGCTAAAACATTTACAAGGAACTGAACCAAGTCTTGGTATTATTCCTATTAATGATGAAAACAAATGTAGATGGGGATGTATAGACATAGATTCCTATGCAGGATTTGATCATAAAAAATTAATTAACAAAATTAAATTATTAAAATTACCTCTAATAGTATTTCGATCCAAATCAGGTGGGGCTCATGTCTTTTTATTTACATCAGTTCCTGTTGAAGCAAAATTAGTAAGAGATAAACTCTTATCTATTAGCGCAGTGTTAGGATATGGTGGATCAGAAGTATTTCCAAAACAAATAGAATTAAAATCGGAAGAGGATACAGGAAATTTTTTAAACTTACCATACTTTAATGGTGATGATACAACAAGATATTCCTTTGATCACGATGGTCAAGCTGCTAATCTAGAAACTTTTTATTTATTATATAATGAACAAGTTCAAACACCAGAACAATTAGAAAAATTAAAAGTCAAAAGACCAGAATCAGAATTTAGTGATGGTCCTCCATGTATAGAATCTTTAACACAAACTAAATTAGAAGATGGTAGAGATAGAGTTATTTATCAATTTATTCAATATGCAAAAAGAAAATGGCCAGAAGACTGGACTAAAAAAATAAATCAATTTAATTATACATACTTTACTACACCATTAGAAGATAAAGTTATTCAAGATAAAATAAAATTTCATAGCAAAAAAGATTTAGGTTTTAAATGTAATGAAGAACCAATGTGCAATCATTGTGACAAAGCATTATGCAAAACTAGAAAGTTTGGAATCAGTGGAGAATCAGTATTTCCTGCATTAACAGATTTACAAAAAGTAGAATTAGATCAACCTTATTATTGGGTCAATGTAGATGGTATGAGAGTTAGATTAGATAATATAGATTATTTAATGGAGCAAAGATTATTTAGAAAGACAGTAACAGAACAAATTAATAGAAAGCCACCAAGAGTTACAGTAAAAGAATTTGAAAAGTATACAGATCTTTTATTAACAAATGTAGAATTGATACCAGCACCTGCAGGTTCATCTTTAATTGAGCAATTAAAATCTCATTTAGAAGAGTATTGTACAAATGATTCTGCAGCTACAACAAATAAAGAAGAAATATTTTTAGGAAACGTGTGGACATCAGAGAATAAACATCACTTTATATTTAATAAATTTTACTATGGTTATTTACAAAGAAGAAAATGGCCTGAGAAACATCAAACTACACAAGACTTATTAATACAACATTGCGATTGCAAAGACGATAGAATTTATGTTGGTAAGAAAAGACCTAGTGTAATGATAGTAAAAGAATTTGATAAACCAGAAGAAGTTTATAAACCCAAACAACTTAAACCAAAGGATGTGTTTTAATGAATGGTGAACAATTAACTTTATTTAAACAACCTGTAATAAGTAGAAAATTAGACGATCATCTTCTTGTACCTAAAAAAATAGAAACTTTTATGCCAGAAATTGTACCGGGTAAATATATTATATATCCCACTGGAGGTTGGCATCTTTTTCATAAACAAGCACCCAAAGGTTCTATCTACACAAAACCTATTTGGCCTTTTATAACGACTAATAGCGGACATAATAAAGTTAAAAGAGTCACTACTTATTTTTCGGATTCAACCAGTTACATGATGGTAAGTATTGATGATGAAAAGTATACAGGGTGTCCTAAAATGATGCATGTTATTGTGGCTAAAGCTTATATTTGGAATATAGATCCTAAAAAATATTACCAAGTATCTCATAAAGGAGATGATAAATGTAATTACTTACCTGAAAATTTAGAATGGAAAACAGGAAGTGGTAACCATACAGGAAAAAAGAACAAGAGAATTTCTAGCAAAGAGGAAGATTATCTATTTGCAAAATCTAGAGGTTTTATTTTATGAGCGCAACAGATGATTTAATTTTATTAGTAGTTCTTACAGCTGCATGGATATGGGTAACTGTATGAAAACAATAGTATTAGGACCGCCAGGAACTGGAAAGACGCATACTCTTTTAAATAAAGTAGATGATTATTTAAAAGGCACAGATCCTGACAAAGTAGGTTATTTTGCATTTACTAAAAAAGCTGCAAACGAAGCCAAAGAAAGAGCAATTGATAAATTTAATTTTACCGAAGATGATCTTCCATATTTTAGAACTTTACACTCATTAGCTTTTAGAAGACTAGGTATTAATAAAGAAAATGTAATGCAACGTAGACACTATGAAGATTTAGGTAAAAAAATAAATATACAAATAGATTATAATGATTGGGATGAAGAAGAGACTGGACTCTTTACAACTAAAAGTGATTACCTGCGTATAATACATTTAGCTAAACTTAGAAACATAACTCTTGATCAACAATTTAATCTTAAAGAACACAATCAAAAATTAGAATANACAAAACTTAAAATNATAGCNAATGAATTANANAGATANAAAAAAGAATANGGCCTTATAGANTATAACGATATGATATTAGACTTTGTAAANTCTGATAAGTCTCCAAAGTTTGATGTAGTATTTATAGACGAAGCACAAGATTTGTCTCGTATGCAATGGGACATGGTAGATAGTTTTAATACGAATGATTCTTTTATTGCGGGTGATGATGACCAGGCTATTTTTAGATGGGCTGGTGCAGATGTAGATTCTTTTATTACACAAACAGGAAAGATATTAAACTTAACTCAGTCAGTTAGAATTCCTAAAAAGATTCACGAGTATGCTATGAAAATTATTGAAAGAATTTCACACAGGTTACCTAAGAACTGGCAACCAAAAGCACATGAGGGATCAATTACTAAACATTGGAACTTTGAAGATATTAATATGAGTAGTGGTAACTGGTTAGTGTTATCTAGGACTAGATACCAACTTAAACCTTTAGAAGATATTCTAAAAGAAAAAGGATTATATTTTGAAAATAGATTTGGCAAATCTTTTGAAAAACAAATTCAAGAAGCAGCAGCTAATTGGGAACATTTAAGACAAGGGCAACTTATGCATGGAAAAGATATTCAAAAAATTGCACTTTATATGAGTGATACTAATTGGGATAAGAAAAAACTTAAAGCTTTAGTTAAAGATTCATTTTATGGACTAGATGTATTGCACAAAGACTATGGTTTAAATACTAAAAAAACNTGGTATGAATGTTTTGATAACGCAGGTTCNAAAAGAATTACTTATATTAGAAAGATGAGAGCTAATGGTGAATCATTAAAAGAAGGTGCTAGAATAAAATTATCTACAATACATAGTGTCAAAGGTGGTGAAGAAGATAACGTTGTTATTCTTCCAGACCTTACACATAGTACACAGCTATCTTATGAGCGTAATAAAGATGATGAGAATAGATTGTTCTATGTTGGTGCAACAAGGACCAAGGAACATTTACATATTGTAAGACCAAAAGATGAAAACAAATCATTTCCAATGGGGGACATATGAAAGAAAAAATTTATAAAAAGCAGGTAGGTGGTGATCACTATAAATCGATGGTCATTCAACCATCAGAATTTATTAACAGAAATAATATTCCATTTGCAGAAGGAAACGCAATAAAATATTTATGTAGGCACAAACAGAAAAATCAGAAAGAAGATTTATTAAAAGCAAAACATTATATTGACATGGCAATCGATAGAGACTATCCTGAGAAAGTGAAAGAAGAAATAAAAGAAAAAAAGAATTCATGGGGTATTAATAAATGATACAGAAACCTTTATTTGCACCACAAACAGAATGGTTACCGCCAGACTCTTTTCCAGATTTATCTAAATATGATGAGATTGCAATTGACTTAGAAACTAAAGATCCAGATTTAATTAAAATGGGATCAGGTTCAGTTACNGGTAGAGGAGATGTTACAGGAATAGCTGTAGCTGTACACGGATGGTCNGGTTATTATCCNATCGCTCATGAAGGTGGTGGTAATATGGATCNNAAGCANNGTNNTAAAATGGTTTCAAGNTGTNTTAAANACANNNGCNANNAANATATTTCACAACGCCATGTATGACGTNTGTTGGATACGCGCGTTGGGTCTAAGTGTTAACGGTCTTATTGTGGACACGATGATTGCATCGGCCCTGGTTGATGAAAATCAAATGCGTTATGACTTAAACAACTGTTCTAAAAGATACACTGGAAAAACAAAGAATGAAACATCTTTATATGAAGCTGCAAAGAGTTGGGGGGTTGACCCCAAGGCAGAAATGTATAAACTACCTGCCATTTATGTTGGAGCATATGCAGAAAAAGATGCAGAGCTTACGTTAGAACTTTGGCAAGAACTAAAGAAAGAAATTTTACACCAGGATATACAATCTATTTTTGAATTAGAGACAGAACTTTTCCCCTGCTTAGTTGATATGCGTTTTTTAGGAGTTCGTGTAAACGTAGAAGAAGCTCACAAATTAAAAGAAGAATTACATAAAGAAGAAAAAGAATTGTTACAATTAGTAAAAAAAGAAACGGGAGTAGATACTCAAATATGGGCAGCAAGGAGTATTGCGCAAGTTTTTCAAAAACTTGACCTACCATATGAGACAACCGAAAAAACAAATTCTCCATCATTTACTAAAAACTTTCTTCAGAATCACCCCCACCCGCTAGTGAAACGAATTGCCCGCGCTCGTGAAATAAACAAGGCGCATACCACGTTCATTGATACCATATTAAAACATAATCACAAAGGAAGAATACATGCTGAAATTAACCAACTTAGATCCGATAACGGAGGAACAGTAACCGGAAGATTTAGTTACTCGAATCCAAATTTACAGCAAATACCAGCTAGGAACAAGGAACTTGGACCACGGATTAGGTCATTATTTATACCCGAGGAAGGCCATACATGGGGTGTATTTGACTATTCTCAACAAGAGCCTAGGTTGGTAGTACATTATGCAACTTTACAGAATCTCTATGGCGTGGACGAGGTATTGGAAGCCTATAATAAAGGCGATGCCGATTTCCATACTATCGTGGCAGACATGGCTGAGATCCCTCGTGAACAGGCTAAGACTATAAATCTTGGACTGTTCTACGGGATGGGAAAAAATAAATTACAAGCAGAGTTAGGTGTGTCTAAAGAAAAGTCAGATGATTTATTTAGACAGTATCATTCTAAAGTTCCATTCGTAAAACAATTAATGGATGCTGTTATGAGAAGAGCACAAGANNNAGGTANNGTTAGAACTTTACTAGGAAGATTGTGTAGGTTTCATTTATGGGAACCAAATCAGTTTGGTATTCATAAGGCATTGCCTCATGATGCAGCGCTCGNGGAACACGGACCAGGGATTANANGNGCTTACACNTACAAAGCTTTAAANAGATTNATACAAGGATCAGCTGCTGACATGACAAAGAAAGCAATGATAGAATTATATAAAGAAAAAATTATCCCACACATTCAGGTACATGACGAGTTAGATATATCTGTGAGTAACAACGCAGATAAAATAAAAGAGATAATGGAACATGCAGTTTCACTTGAAGTTCCTAATAAAGTAGACTATGAATCTGGACCCAATTGGGGTAATATTAAATAGGAGGAAACATGATAAAAAAATATGTAGATCAATTTATGGTATGGCAACTACACAACAGACGAGAGATTGTTTGTTTTGCAGCTGGTCTTATCATTGGCGCAATTATATTTTAAGTATGTATGGCATACTTAAACGCAAACATACCTGTGATGTATGCACAGATCAGGAGAGAGTATCTCTATGATCTTACCGGACATCATGGAGAGGTTGAAGATTGTATTATCTTCGGGGTGGCGTCTATTACAGGACGTCCTATCCTCTTTCATTGTATTATGGAAAATGGTGCTGTCTTCTATAGATTGCCTATTTCGGCCTTTATTCAACGTGGCTTTCAACCGGAAACTGTTCCACTTCAAAGACTTGATGAATTGGAACTCTGGAATTGTTTTAGTTATTATCCTGCTATTACTAGTTTTGATTTTTTAGACGGACAATCAGGAAAATTTTTAGGTAAAGATAAAAAATGGCACAAAGGTGCTTATTTATTTACTGTTGACTGGGCGCATCCAGAGAGTAATATAGTAGATACAGATCATTCTGAAATTCCGCACGAACATAAGTGCGCTCACATACTTGCGTTAGAAAATGGCAATTATGCGGCTCAGCCAAACAATAGACTTATATGGAGTATTCCATCTTTTACAGTTAAGGATGAAATTCCATTTGATTGGAAGGTACAGACGAGTGAGTGGAATGTTGAGGATGATATGAAATGGAAAACAGAGGACTCTGATAAGTTCTTCTATGACGTGGAGAAAAAAGATGATTAAAAAATTATGGAAAAAATTTGTTAATTGGCTTTTTAGCTGGCAAAAATGAAATGTAAAAAATGTCATTGTGACTGTCATTGTGATGGAGAACTTCATGCTGATGATTATGGAGTGTGCACGTGCGATGACTGTAAATGTAAAAGAACTTATAAAAAAAAGCAAGACCATGCAAACGATATGTCTTTTGAAAACGAAGTAAAGTATGATTGAAAAATTAATGACAATGTTAGTCGGAATCTTGCTAGCCCTAGCTGGCTGGAGTCTATCTAGAACTTTTGAACTTTCAACTATTCAAGCAGTACATGAAGATAAAGTACAGAAACTTGAAAGACAATTAGAAAAAATGGAAAACAAGATGGACAAGATGATGGACTCAGATGAAGAAATCATGGACCAACATGAACAATTATTTAAAAAATTAGAACAAGGCAACACGGGGTATAGTTATAACTAATGGGTAAACCTTTAAAAATTTCTGAAGAAGCAGCCGTGCAAATGCCGATGAAGACGGTTGCCTCCTTGATCGCGATGGTTGCGATTGGGACCTGGGCATATTTCGGAATTATTGAGTCGCAAAATCGTATGGAAACAACATTAAAATTAATGGAAACAGATGTGATCGAAAACACAGAATTTAGAATCAAATGGCCGCGGGGTCAACTTGGTTCGCTTCCCGCGGATTCCGAGCAGTTCATGATGCTGGAAGATATTTATAAAAATTTAGATCGTATAACTAAACACATTGAAGATATGGCTTTAAACAAAGTAAACATAGAATTTTTAAGAAAACAAATGGATAAAGTTTTAGAAGATATTGAAAAATTAAAAGATGCATCAAGAGATATGCATTATAAAAACGGAAACGGAGGACATCAATAATGGCTGATATATCAATAAAAGGACATAGTCCAATTCTTAGACAAGGATACAAAAAAGGTGGAAGTGTTTATCACACTACTAAAGAAGGTAAAAAAGCACGTAAAGGTCTTTGGTATAACATTCATCAAAAAAGAAAACGTGGTGAAAAAATGAGAGCTAAAGGGGCTAAAGGAGCACCTACAGACAAAGCTATAAAAAGAAGTCAATTAAAAGAAGGTGGATCTGCAGCCTGGACAAGAAAAGAAGGTAAGTCACCATCAGGTGGATTAAATCAAAAAGGAAGAGACAGTTACAAAGGTGGAACTTTAAAAGCACCTACAAAATCTAAAACAAGCGGAAGAAGAAAATCCTTCTGTGCTAGAATGGGTGGTATGAAAAAGAAATTAACATCAGCTAAAACTGCAAGAGATCCAAATTCTAGAATTAATAAAGCACTAAGAAAGTGGGACTGTTAAAATGATAGAAACTGTAATAGCCTTACTAATGTTTGTAAACGGAGAGATTAAAGAAGCACGTATTCAAGACTCAATGGCAATGTGCCTTCGCGGGAAACGTGAAGCGGAGAGACAGTACAGCGAATCTGTATCTTATAAATGTATAAAGTCTGAAGCTGAATTAGAAGACAATATTGATGGTTCAAAATCGATTAAAAAACTTATTCTTAAGTGAAAATAATAAAAAATTTCATACAGGATAAAGAAATATTTAATAACATTAAAGATACTTTAATGGGATGTGAATTTCCTTATTATTATTTTGATTGTGTTAGTGAAGATGCAGATAAGACTGACTATTTTTTTGGTCATACCTTATTTGCTAGTCATGGAAATAAAAGTGATTTCTTTAACCCTATATGTGTACCCCTATTAGATCGTATAAAGTTTAATTATCTTATTAGGGCTAAAGTTAATTTTTATACTAAAAAACCAAAGCCTATAAAAACAGGCATGCATGTAGATTTTTCTCAAAAACATAGGGTTGCTTTATTTAGTATTAATACTAATAATGGTTATACTCTGTTTGAGAATGGAGAAAAAATTCAGTCTATTGAAAATCAATTAGTAATATTTGATGGAGCCCTTAAACATTGTAGTGTGGCTCAAACTGACACTAATGTAAGAGTTAATATTAATTTAAACATAGTATGAATAAAAAACTATACTCATTTTTTCTTAAAAAAAATAAAAGAAAAAACCCTATTGCTCAAGATTTAAGTGATGGACGTTACCATCAACGTGTGGTAAAAAGTAAGAAAGTTTATGACCGAAAAAAACATAACATTTCAAGCAGAAATAGTGAATGGGAAGTGTCCGACGTGTAGTGAATACACAATGTTAGTTGGAATTACTAAACAATATTATAGATGTATGACTTGCGGAGCTGATCTTCANCANCATATCAATGGTAAGATAAGTTATTTACCTGTGTTTAACCCACCTGATGGCACTAAACCTTATGTTAAAGACTGGGTATAGATGGGTAAGAAAAAACCTTTATACGGCGTAAGTAATTATAAAAAAGACAAGCCTAAAAAACGCCCAGGTCGCCACAAAAAGAACAGAAATAAGCACGAAAAAAGAATGGGTAAATATCGTGGAAAAGGTAGAAAAGGACGTTGACAAACATCCTATAAAGACCTATATATACAGCATGAAAGATAGAGAAATAAATATAAAAGTAGCTAATATAACTCCTAAGCAATGGACTAATTTAGTGATTGAACTTAATTTAATGGTGGATGCATGGAAACCCTATGGTCCTAAAATTAAATTAAAAACTAGAAACCTAGAAAGAATAATTAAATGGGGAAGGAGTAAAAATGAGACTGTTGGAAAAAATAGACGAAGCGGCTCGAAATTGGAATCGAACGAAGAATCTGAAATATAAAGCTGAATGGTATCAATTAATAAAGGAGTTTGAAGATGGAACTAATAATTCTGAACGACGGTTTATATCAACTGATTCAAGTGTCACCCCAGATGATGGAGGGTATAACATTACTCGATCGACTTCTAGTAGATTGCTTTGATCTTTGTGATATACTAAGATTAAAATTAACAACTTACAGTAAGTTACTTAATGCTCACGTCATGAATGATGGTAGTGGAGATTTTTATGGTTGTATGTGTAAATGATTTGAAAAGGACCTGCGTCCATGCAATGCCTCGCGCTAGCCTCTGTACGACAACCTATGAAGCGGCAAGTACCGTGGAGGTGTGGAGCCTTTGCTCACCTGGGAGTACGTGCACGGAAACCAGGAGGGTTGGATGATTTGGAGTATGTTAATTATAATAGGAATCTACGCAGTAATTGTAGGTATGTTAGTTATGTGGAATTATGAAAAAAAGTAAAACATTACATGGATATTACTACGACGGTAAAACCTCATGGGAGTTATGGATAGATGATGATGGTAATATTACACAAAAGAAAATGAAATAAACCTATCACAAGAGGGAAGAGTGATAGGTTATTGTGGTGAGATAANTATNCTCTANCACAATTTANNCANATTGTCAAATCTGTCTTNNNTTAGGTTTAGGANNTNGGACAATAATTNNTTCNTCTTCAGTTNNATANCAAAAAAATTTTATAATAGTTCCATACTTATTCACATCTTTAGGACCTATCTCTTTGGCTTTATCTATGGCCTCATTGTAGCCCGCGATCATACATTCATAGTGAGTATTATATCGCTCCGGCATAGGGAAGGGTTCTAGACAAGTGTTGTATACACTGGTACAAATAATCATAGTTAATATAAATTTCATACTTGACAAATCTCCTGCTACTCCTATATATTGCTCAGAAATAAATGAAAGGAACATATGACCGATATAACAAAATATAGAAACGTTTCGTTAACGCATGAAACATACAAGACTTTGATCTCTTTGTCGAAGGTATTATTACCCGATGCAAANTTATCNATTAGTAAGACTGTNGAATCATTAGCAAACGAGAAAGCAAAAAAGTTAAATGGCAAAATTAAAAGCAAAGCAAATACGTAAATACATCTGTCCTACTTGTAAAGGTAATGGTTATCTTAAAGTAGGCACAGAATGGGGAGAAACAGTTCACCAATGCTGGGACTGTGACTCGGAAGGAGAATTTTATGAGACTTCAGATAATTATTTTAACGACCCTGACAGTGATGATAATACTTCTAACAAGTTGCATTAACGTTTTATGATACCCGATACAGACAAAGCTTACATTGCAGGACTCTTTGACGGAGAAGGTAGTGTATCTTACAAACAGTATATGCGTCAGAGAAAAGGTAAACTTAAAGCCTATCCAACGTGGCAGATTAGACTAGAGATTGCTATGACTGATAGGTCCTTATTGTTATGGGTTAATGAAGTCTTAGGTGTTGGTACTATGGGACCAAGAAAGGTAAAACCAGGAAGAAAGAAACAATGGCGTTGGAGGTGTTCTCACCGAGATGCTTATTATGTTTGTTGTTTAATCTGGCCATGGTCACATACTAAGTTACCTAAGATACAACAAATCATTGCCCATTATGCGACAAAGAAAATTATGAATGGGAATGTAGTTAGTTTAAAAGAATATAAAGAGACTATGAATTTAGAATGAAAATTAAAATATTAAATCATCAAGAGTATGCTGGAGCAATTTTAAGAAAACCTACGGAAGAGGTAAAGTTACCATTAAGTGAAGAAGATAATATTATACTAGATAATATGATTAAGGTTATGTACCAGGCTAAAGGTATAGGTCTTGCTGCTAATCAAATAGGATATAATAAACGTATGTTTGTAATGGATACGTCTAATGAAAGAGATCATCCTCAAACATTTATTAATCCAGTGATTAAAGCTAAAAATAATATAAAGATGAGTGATATTGAGGGGTGTTTATCTTGTCCTGCAGAAGAGGTAAAGGTGAGTAGATCTATGTCGGTTAATTTAGAGTGGACATGTCGTCATGGTAAAAGACAACATAAAACATTTTTTTATTTACCATGTAGGGTAGTACAACATGAGATGGATCATTTAAACGGAAAGTTAATTCTGGACCATGAAAAAAAATAATAAATACAAGTATATACAAGGAAAACAGATCACGGACCACGGAACAGGGACCAGGGTTTATGACATAGTTGGTTCTAGACTTCCCAGTGTAACTACGATATTAGGAGCCACTAAAAATAAAAAATTTTTAACTGATTGGATAAAAAAAGTTGGAAACGAACGAGCAGAAGAAATCAAAAATCATAGTAGTAGGCGGGGAACTGCCATGCACAAATTCCTGGAATCTAATATACTCGGAACTGGCTACGATGATCTTACGCCAATCGGACAGGAGGCGAAGCCCATGGCCGAAAAAATTATGGAAATTGGTTTTACGCCTATTGAAGAATACTATGGCTCAGAAGTTACATTATATTATCCTGGCCTATATGCTGGGAGCACTGACCTCGTATGTAATCACAACGGCATGGATACCATTATAGATTTTAAACAGTCTAATCGCCCCAAACAACTTGAATGGATAGATGACTATTTCTTACAAATTGCTGCATACGCAATGGCTCACGATGAAGTATATGGCAGTCAAATTAGACAGGGCATAATTATGATATGCACCCCTGATTTATACTATCAAGAGTTCAAATTTCAGGATGGAGACCTGCGACAATGGAAGCATAAGTTTCTTAAAAGGTTAGATATGTATCATGAATTAAAGTTTGATGAGAAAGAACAAGTCGAATTTGATGTAAAAGCCTTTGAAGAGCAGTTTAAAAAGAAGCAAAAACAAGGCTAAAATGTGGCNAAAATGTGTTCTAGACACTATATAAGAGATCTCACAGATAATTAAAAAAAAAAAAAAACAGTGCTAGTAAAATACTGTCTTTTTGTCCAAATGAGCTATTATCGTTGGTATATATAGCTAAAGTGTAGACAGAATTTGTCAAAATAAAGTGTCTATAGACAAAATATTATGTCTATTTCAGTGGTGCCTACGCGCGCGCGCAAAGAGGTGTTTTGTTTTCTGATTTATCTGGTATATCTCTTATATGCCTCGGAAAAGAAGAAAAGCTATTGCCTCAAGTGGAACTCCCGATATACCTTATCCTAAAGTTAGGGTGGAGTGGATTGATTGTGTGAGCGACTCTGGCTGGGCCAATGATAGAGAATTTGATAAGATGAGATTAGCAAGACCTATCAATGAAGGTTGGTTGTATTCCAAAGATGATAAGGCTATTAAACTTTTTGCTTCTTTTGATCGGGAAGATGATGGGACTTTTTCTTTTGGGGATCGGACGATGATTCCTCGTCAGTGGGTGAGGAAGATTCAGAAGATTTAATCTCTAGTGCCTCAGCCTCTACAATCTTTGGATTCAATAGTGATTCGTAATCGCTTAAAATTTGTTTCATCTTTGCTTCTAGTTGTTCTTCTGTTAGGTCCTCTAGCTTACCTGTTTTTATTATTTTTCTATCTATATATAATCCTGCTGCTTTTCCACGACTGGCTTCCGCGTTTACAGCGCTGGAAAAACTTCCTTTCTTTAAAGCGGCTTCTCTCAATCTAGCTAGCTCTGCCACGTGGCCTTCATATGTCACTTCATGTTTTCTAAGTCTTTCTTCTTTAAGTTCGCCAATATGTTTTACTACCAAGGGTGAGTATCTTGGATTAGTTAGTTCTGATCCTTCTCGCATTGCACGTTTGGGTGAATACCCTGCAGCGATAGCTGCTTCACGTTTAGACATAGGTCCATCTGGTCCACCAAATACTAAAAACTCAGCGAATCTTTGTTGCATTTCTGTTAATCTTTTTGGAACTCCCATGTTGACAATTTAAGGGAACTATCCTATAAAGTCAAGATATGAAAGATGAAACACAAGGTAATAATGACCTAGAATTCATTATTAAACAACACCAAAAAGAAATTTGGGAGTACAAGAAAAAAGAATCCGAGTGGGAAGAAACTAAGAATCAACTCGAAGGTACTAAACAGATTGTTAATAGATTAACCGAACAGGTCTCAGAATTAAAATATAGTAATCAAGTTTTAAAAGATGAAATTGATAGATTAGCTGAAGAGAATAGTAATATTAGAATCATTCAGAAGTCATGAGAGTCCTAGATTTACAAAATTTTTTAAGTCGCTTTACAGCGAGCAATAAATCTGGTACAGCGCAGGGTAATGCAGTTTCAAATGCAGTAATTTTCGTTGAAGTTAACGGACAACTACAAGAGATTAAAAAAATGGAAGTACATGAACACGTTGGACCTAAAGTATTTGGTGCAACACAAGCGTCACATAGATTAGTTTTAAAAACTGAGAAGCCTAGAATTCCTATCATCATGCCCGATAAGTTGATGAAGAGTGATGTCTAAACATGAAGAAGTTCCCTCAAAATCTGTATGGGTCCTGAGGCTAAATTATATAAAAAACTCCGCAAAATTTCTAAAGATATTTCCTGGATTCGGATTGAAAACATTAGCTTACTTGGTACTCCCGATCTATTGGGCTATAATAATTCTGGGCACTTTTTTACTTTAGAATTAAAGTGCACCTCAGGGAATAAAATCAAATTTTCACCACATCAAATTGCGTTCCACGTGAAGCATCCGAAGAACACTTACATCCTTATCGAGGCCCTTGGTCNAAGGTCCTCGAAACTTTTTCAAAGAGGAAATTATTTCTTGTTCCCTGGTTCAAGAATCAGGGAGCTTGTAGCTTCCGGCTTGGAGCTTGGAACTTCAGGCTTGCCGCTTGGAGCTTGCTGCTTGGAACTTTCTAAGCTTGGCGCTTGAAGCTTGCTGCTTGTCGCTTGGAGCTTCTTCCGCTCTGCCCGGAGGGCAGCATAATATTTGGGGTGATAGAAAGTCATTAGTGCTGGCCGTATGATATATTTTTAATTTCAGAATTCCAGCAATTTCTACAATCTTTGCATTGATTGCCCTGGTGAGGCGCCGGGCATGTTGCGCCCGCTGTTACCACAGTTGAAGTATTTGGCCAGCTGGCAGGTGCTGCCTGGTCCACCATCGGGGCAGAGAACCTGATCACCAGGTTACTTGGCGCTCTGTTGAGATGGTCCTTGATCCACGCCTCACGAGTCGGCATCCAGTGCCGCTTAGAAGGCGTGAGCTTACATACTTCATAAATTTTATTTAAATGCTCAAGGTCCTGTACATCTCCAGAGTCATGCCAGCGAAATACTTCCGGCTTCTTGCTGTTAATAAGATGGGCCATAGCCTGAACCCATTGCGGCGTGTATATTGCTTTCAGTCTCCTGTACTGTGCATCCTGAACTACCTTGAAGACATAACAGCCCTTCATGGCGTAACAGTCATAACAGACTGAGCCAGGAACCGCTTGGAGCTTGGCGCCTGTCTTGCATTCTTTTGCAGGTATACCTATTGACCAGCCTGGCATTTTACCAGGCTTCGACAGCCCACCGACAATAGTCCATGCTTCACTTGTTTTCATTTAAATGGTTTATTGTGTCATTGTATTCAACTACATCATCGTTGCACAACTCATCAATATATTTTATTACTTGTTTTAATTCGTCTTTATCAAGTACTGTTATTTTTTCTTTTATTTCTTTTTCTAGTTTTTTTATATGCATATGTCCTTTATAATCCTATATTTAATCATTGTCAAGCTTGTTGCTTGAAGCTTGGCGCTTGCGGCTTGTAACTTAGAATCATTCTAAACTGGCCTATCTGTTTTGATTATGATCATACCAGCCACTGTCTTCTAGAAATTCACAGGCTTTGTCTAATGCATTCCTGAAATGCCGCGTTCTGTATTCAGCCGGACAATCTTCGTCAGCGTGGCACGCCAGCCACGCTAACAACTCACAAATTTTGTCTTCTTTTTTTGTGAATTTTTTAGTTTGTTTTTTTGGCATTTCCACCTTGTATCATTACATTGTCACCATCAAACCCTGCACCCTTTAACAGGTTGCCGATTTGCGAGATCATTTTAACCTCAGCGTGTTTTTCGTGTTTGTCTTTGTATTTGATATATTCTTCATTTGTAATAACAGGCTCAAATTCAGAATAATACCAAATTCCACCATCATAAGGTTTATCTAGTCTTTCTTCTTTGATATATTTAGAAGTTGAAACAAACCATCTATTATTTTTAAATATATAAATATATTCAATCATAGATTCGCCACGCATATTGTGCATATACATCCACTCATCGCGGTAAGTTTTAGCTGGATCTTTTTTCCTGTCCCAGTCTCGACCATAAAAACTACACTCTTCAAAAGTATCGCCTAAGTAACTGGCGTCTCCTTCTGTAAATAGTTTTTTNGCNAGATNATAACTGTTGTAATNATCNACNAGGCATTTNCCNACGCCATATGGATAACCATCACTATGAACATATATAACTTTTACTTTTTTTGTCTTTGGGTCTTCTATTGCTATATTACTTCTTGTACTCATATTTTCCTTTCTGTTTTTCTTATCCTATCAAATCCTACAGCTATTGTCAAGCTTGCTGCTTGCAGCTTTTTTTCTTTTTGTTAATTAGAATCATTCTAATCTGCTGCTTGCAGCTTGTGGCTTCGCGCTTGTAGCCGTTGGCCACGAGCCATTCAACATGCAATTTTAATATATTAATTCCGTAATTTTCTAATTGTCTACTCATAATCTTCAGGGATCAGCTAAGACTACTCACCCTCATGCATATAAATATGCAATCACTCATGGAGTCCGCTGATCCCAGATCCATGCTCTTCACAGCGTGGTCGCTAGCACCTTGCCACTAATAACATGGATCAGGGATCAGTTCTGGTCGTTGGTAATTTGAAGCAAGCTTAAAGTACTTCACAACCAGAAGTTGTCCCATGTTCAGATGATGATGTATAGACCATACCTACACATTTAAAACTATTGTATGTTTCGGCAACTGACATAAATCCAATATATCATAGGATAATTAATAAACAAGATATTTATTTTAATTAAATGCAAATAAACTTCTTGACATTAGTAGGATTATCCATTACACTTGGACGGCGGCTGGGGATGGTGGTTAGTAGTAAAAACAATGCAACCACAGGTTGTGTGCATTTCTGCCTTAATTTTGCCATATTTTTAATATAGGATTATCCCAATGCAAACAAATATAGAAAGGCACAAATGACTAGAATAAGATTAAACCAAGAGTACAGAAATAAAATCGCAAATCGTATGCGAGTACACTTGGAACAAGAAGATACGATTGAAAAACAAAACTATGATAATCTAAAAGGCGACCAGATTGACATAAATGACAATGCGTGGAAAGTTGCAGAAAAAATTGTTAGACGACATTATACTTTAGATGATGTTGCCAAAGCACAATATCTGCAAAACAAGTTTGAAAATGTGGACACTATTGCAAAAGATAGTTGTTTTCATTTTCATTATATGGGCGAAGTTGAGGGTAGAGACTATGACAACAACCCAATTACTGAAACTAAAGCAATAGAAAAACATTTTGACTTTAGATTAAATGGTTCAATAGATACTGATAGCAATTCTTCATATAGTCGTGATGATAGTGGTTATGGCTATGCTTTATATCGAGACGAACTTAAAGCACAAGATAATTGTAATCCAGATATTTTGATTGAGCAAGAGGGTAAAGATAGCAACCCACATAAAACAAAATATTGTGATAACAATGACAAGTATCTTGGTAATGATGATAGTGGTTATGGCAAACAATGGAATGAAAAATATCAATTAGATTTAATTGGTAGGAACTATTGTCGTGATAGGTCTATTGCTTGTACTGAACAAGAGTTTATGATGTTGCAAGAGTGGAAACAAGCAAAAGGCAAATTTGTAATTGCTCATCATAAATGGATTAAATCTATTTTAGATCAGATGAAAGAAATTAAACTTGGTCTAAAAGGTTATAAATATCTTGATGAGGCGATTGAGTTAGCCAATGAACTTGGACTTGCAATTACTGACGCAGAAATAGTGAGAACAAACTCAACTGGCTTAACTATCTACAATCCTAAAAATCTAGCTGATAGAATAAAAGGAATGAAGAACAAGAGAGTTAAAACTAAAGCAGAAAAGATTGCAGAAAGGGTATTATACGAGCAACAACAAAGTGTAAATTAACACTTGACTGATGTATCCTATTAATGATAGGATACATCATTAATTAGAAAGGAAAATATGACTAAAACATTTTACATAACATTTTATTCTAACAAGGATAAAAAGCACATCACAAGACAAGGCAAACATGACGAGAAAAGCAGATATGGCACATCTAAAAAAGGTGTACCTTATTATGTTTATTATGATTTAGACGCACATGGATATAGAACTGCAACTACAAGTTGGAAAGTGAGGCACTAATGAAACTATTAATAGGTTTATTTGGATTTATACTTTGTATGTTAGGACCAATTTTATCTTATAGATTTGATTTTACTATTGGATTACTACTTACATTTTTAGGTGTGTTTATGTTTTGGGCAATGTTGCCAAGCACAGACCAAAATGAAAGGTTAAGAAGATATGAGTGATTATAACTGGTGTCATGGTCCTGAGTGTCATACTAACCACACTCAATCAAGAATAAGAGGGAGTGGCGATAATAAAGTATTGAGAACTATTAAAATAAAACATGATAGTAGTTATAGAGGGCACGAACGATATAGTATGTTCAATTATTTTTGTGGTAATAATTGTTTATTTGATTTTATCAGATTACATTTACAAGAGATCATTGCAATAGCACCGAGGCGCGAGGCGCTAGAAACACCGATCAAGGTTGTAAAAGAAAAATACGAGAGTTATAGATATGATTGGGGTGGCAATGGCGCAACGAAACGAGTACCATATCAAGCAACGAGAACTATAATTAAATCAGTTGACAATGCTTGATCTATCATATATTATCCCAGATATGACAATAGAAAGAACAGAAGAAAGAAAGAATAGATTTAATGGCGAGTCTATTCTATTAACTAAAGAAGAGGCGAGAAGACACGACTGTATCTTCTTAGCTGAGATCATGGCTACAATAGAAGACAAGAGAGTAGGCACAGGTGGCAGTAAGCATTGGGATATAATGCGAGAGCATTTAGATTGGTTTCGTAAGAACAATGCCAAAGCTTACATGGTCTTGCTAGACTAATCATCAACCAACAGCATGGGCGAGCAATCGCCCCTGCTTTTTTTTCCATATCAATAGAGATACTAAACCCAATCCCAAAAATCCGCGTAGACAAAAGGTCGATCCCCTTTACATAAAAAGGGGTCCCACTACTCTAGGTTGAATTGCTTGATTTAGAGAGTTAATGCTGGTAAAAACATGTTGAACATCTAAAAAGGATGCGAAAAATTTTTTAAAAATTTTGTATGGATTTGAATAATATAGATATAAGTAAACTACCTGTTGACGTTCGTAAAAAGTTCTTGCAATTGCAAGTAATGCATGCAGAGAAAAAAATTCAAAATAAAGCTAAAACTGACTTTATGTCCTTTGTCAAAGCTGTTTGGCCCGAGTTTATAGAAGGACCCCATCATAGAGTGGTGGCTAAAAAGTTTAATGACCTTGCAGAAGGTAAAATTACTCGACTAATTGTTAATATGCCACCAAGACACACTAAGTCTGAGTTTGCATCTTTCTTATTACCTGCCTGGATGGTGGGCCGTAATCCAAAACTCAAGATTATTCAAGCAACTCACACAGGAGAACTTGCAATACGTTTTGGTCGTAAGGCTAAAACACTAATTGATAGTGCCGAATATCATAAAATTTTTGATACTCGTCTTAGAGAAGATTCTCAAGCTGCAGGAAGGTGGGAAACAGCACAAGGTGGAGAGTATTTTGCTGCTGGTGTTGGTGGAGCAATCACTGGAAGAGGTGCTGATCTATTAATTATTGATGATCCGCACTCGGAACAAGATGCATTATCAGCAACTGCTATGGAAAATGCTTACGAGTGGTACACATCTGGTCCTAGACAACGTCTTCAACCAGGAGCCAAGATTGTTTTAGTAATGACTCGTTGGTCAAAAAAGGATTTGACTGGAATTTTACTAAAAAATCAAAAAGAAATTAAAGGAGATCAGTGGGACGTGGTCGAATTTCCAGCGATCTTGGACCACGGAGAAAAACCAGAGGCGGTTTGGCCTCAATATTGGAAATTAGAAGAATTAGAAAAAGTAAAAGCGACACTTCCAGTTGGAAAATGGAATGCACAATGGATGCAACGTCCAACTTCTGAAGAAGGAGCGTTAATTAAGCGAGAATGGTGGCGATTATGGGACCATGATGAACCACCTAACTTACATTATGTAATTCAATCTTACGATACTGCGTATCTTAAGAAAGAAACAGCCGATTTTAGTGCAATTACGACTTGGGGAGTATTTTATCCTAACGAAGATTCACCTGCTAACCTCATTTTAGTAGATGCGATCAAAGGAAGGTATGAATTCCCGGAATTAAGGCGTATTGCACTGGATCAGTATAAATATTGGAATCCTGAGTCTGTTATCATTGAAGCAAAGGCTGCAGGACTGCCTTTGACCTATGAATTAAGACAAATGGATATACCAGTTCAGAACTTTACACCGAGCAAAGGAAATGATAAACATGTTAGAGTAAATACATGCGCTCCGCTTTTTGAATCTGGCATGATTTGGGCGCCTGACCAGAAGTTTGCGGAGGAAGTGATAGAGGAGTGTGCAGCATTCCCGCATGGTGATCATGACGACTTAGTTGATAGTACAACTCAGGCTGTTATGCGCTTTAGACAAGGTGGATTTTTAAGACACCCTGAAGATTACGTAGATGAAAAACGAGCGCCTAGGAAGTTTGTGTATTATTAATTATGGCAGGAATATTTTCACTTAGAAATTGGGTTATGAAACAACTCATGAAAACCGATAAATCCGGTATCATGAAAATACCTCCTAAAGGTAAAGTTGATTTTGGTGAAATGCTTTTGAGAGAAAAGTTATTTACAAAAGGAATTGATCCAAAAATGATTAAAAATGAAAAACAATTAGACAATATTTTAGATACTCCTGTAGTTCCAAAAAGTGAAAGAGTTAAACCTAAAAAACCTGGAAAAGTTATTGAAGTAGATTTCGATAAAGGTAGATGGAATAAAGCACAAGGTGGTAGAGCCGGTTTAAGTTATTTACTTGCAGAAGATACAAATGAAAGAATGCCTTTAGCAGGTGGTGGTTATTTGCCAATGGGAATGTGGGGAGATATAGGAGAAGCATATGAAGAATATGTAGAAGAAAATAAAGATAGTGTAGGTCCATTAATGAGTTACAAACAATTTTGGAATAACTACATAGATAATTTAGCTAGTGGTGGCAGAGTAGGTTTTTCAGGTGGTGGTTCAGGTAAACCACCAATTAATTTCTATGCTAATTTTTCTGGTAGTGGTGGTGGAAAACAAGAAAATTATTTAGGTGTACCAGGTTTAAATGAAAGCGGATATAATTATGGTGGCACACTTGCTGCTGATACAACATTTCCATTTTTAGGTGGAGATTTAAGTGTAGGTGGTGAGCTTGGTTTTGGAAGAGACAAAAGCAATGTAGATTATAAAGGTCAACCTATCGATTGGTTATCTAATGTAGGTGAAACAAAATTAGGTGATAATTGGAATGTAGGTTTTAAATGGAGAAAGAAATTTGCAGGCGGCGGAATGGGCCGTAGAGCATTTTTAAAATTAATGGCAGCATTAGGTTTAACAGGCGTTGGAGCTAAATATGGATTAGCAGGTTTACTTAAAGGCGGGAAAAAACAAGTCGCAAAAGAATTAACGGAAGTTCCAATTAAAAATATTAAAGGCATGCCAGCATGGTTCAAGCCTCTTGTAAATAAAGTTATTAAAGAAGGAACAGAAGTTCCTTCAGGAGCAGAAAGAGTTATTACTCATAAAACTAAACTCCCTAATTCAAAAACAGATGTTTATGTAAATCAAGATATAAACAACGGCGATGTGTGGGTGGATCTTGGAGTAGAGAAACATGGTTTTCCAGATGGTAAACATGGTCAACCGGTTAGATTAGAATATAAAGCATCAGAAGAAATTCCTGTTAAAGGAAAAAAAGGTTCAATTAAAACTAAAGAAGAATTTAATGTTGAAGAAGCAGAATTTACTGGAGGACATCCAGAGAATGTAAAATTTGAAGAAACAACTATTCAAAAATATGGGGAGCATGACTCTGATTTTTCTGAAGTAGAAGAATTTGCAACTGGTTTAAAAAAAGGTAAAGGCGGGAGTGGACAGATGGCAGCCGGTGGTATTGCAAGAATGTTAGGAGAATAATGAAAATAAAAGATTACAACGACGCAATAGAATTTTTTAGAACAAACGATTACAAAGCAGCCGATGGCGCGTGGTCCGAGTTCTATCAATCTGAGGTTCTTGAACCACGGATCACGGACCTTGCAGATGGTGGACGGATAGGGTTTAAACATGGTGGTATGACTCTTTCAGAATTTATAGAAGATAAAATTTTAAAAGGTGAAGCAACTTTTGAAACTAAGGGAGATTTACTAAAAGAATGGGGTGGTAAGAAAGGTGGTAATAATTATGAAACCATTAACAAATATCAAGATCAAATTACGTTTAAAAGAAAATCTCGATTAGGGGGAGACACGATTCTTAAAGATGAAAAGATATTAGAATTCTTTAATAAGCAAGAACCAGGTTCAAAAATAAATGTAGAACAAGCGGTTAAAATTATAAATAAAAATCTACCTAAAGATCAGCAGATTAGTGAATCAATAATTACAAGTAGATTAAAAGATACTAAGTTTAATACAAGAGCGTTAGGTTCTCAAACATTAGGTCAATATCATGGAGAACTTTCAGATATAGCAAAAGCCCATATTGAAGAAGCTTATGGAGATGTTATAGATTTTAAAAAAGGAAAATATGGAGTTTCTGCTGGAGGCAGAGGAGAATCTAAAGCGCTATATGAATCTATAAGAAGATTTGTAAATGATGGGGTGTTTAATAGAGCTTATAATTTAGGCGCTGCCGATGGCTGGATTTTAGAATCTTTTAAAAGAGCTGGATATAAACCTATTAAACAAGTAATGCCTAAATCAAAAATGGAAAAAATTATAGGTTTTGAAACTCCTGATGGCACTAAATGGTTTAGTGCTAAAACAAATGCAACTAAATATAATGGTAAACATATTACAACAGCTCATCCAAGTTATGAAAGAGTTAATAAGTTAATAAACATTGTTAAAGAAACTAGAGTTGCTCCAAATGATGCTATTATTGATATGCTAAAAAAAGGAAGTGGAGTTAAAAATATAGATGGAATAACTTTAGAAAGTTTAACCAATTATTTATTAGATAACGATGTAGATATCAAAGATATTAAAAAAGGATTAAGCACTTATCATAAACATCATGTTAAAGGAGTAAAAATCTCCCCTGATGCTGATATACAATTAGTAACTAGAGTTGCAAATACTGAAGCAAGAAAAGTTATGAATGAAATTGAATTATTAAAAAAAAATAATCAACCCATTGATTATGATGCTTTAGATAAACGATTAAAAAATTATGGGGTGTCAGTTGAGGTAGATGGAAAAAGATTAGGTGGTCCAGGTTTTGAATCTAAAGCAGATATAGAAAGATTTGTTACTAAAAAAATTGGAGATTGGAAAACTGCTGACTTTGAAAAGTTCGCTAAACAGTTTATTAAGAATGATATAAAATTTGCATCATTCCCAGCTAACATAGGTGCAATGTGGAGAGCAATGGGATCAGGAGCAAGAAAAGCATTAGGTATTGGAACTGCTGGATTAACTGAAATAATTTTTATGGGACTAGACATGAGAAATGAATTGTCTAAAGGAAAGAGTACAGAGGAAGCAGCATCAATTGCACAAAGAAATGCACTATTTGGGATGTATAATGATGGGACTTATTTAAAAGAATTAAAAAGAGTTGCAGAAGATATGGATATAGACACGCAAGCTTTTGATAAAGCTTTCGCAATGAATGAAAGAATGTTCAAAGTTGGTCAGCAACAAGATTATTATCAAGCTAAAATTGATAAATTAAAAACGATGGGACCACAAGGAATTGAAGAAGCAGCAAAAATGCAACAAGCTTATGATGAATGGCAAAGTGGTATAGATGCAGAAAACGAAAAATTAATAGAGGGCATTGCGGGTCAAGTAGCAATCAGTAAAGCTGGTAAAGTTTTTCCAAATCCTAATTTAGATCAAATAGCTAAAGCAAGATATACTTTAACTAGTGATGAGTTCGGAGAAGTATTTGAGGGTCTTAAGGAAGCAGGGATAGAAAAATTAAAAAGAGAGAAAACAAAAGCATTTGATGTTCAAAGCAAACAGGCAGATCCTGAAGCAGGTTCGACTTTTAATTGGTTAACTAATTTTTTCACAGGAGCTGAAAATTTTTTAGATTGGAGAACTAAAGGTCAAGAAGAGCAAAGATTAATTGATGATATGTTAGAATTTTCCCCTCAAGAATTATATCGTTATAATTTACAAAGAGGTGTTGATCCTGATAGTCCTATTACTCAAGAATCATTTGAAAATTTAGTATATGAACAACCTGGTTTAGGTTTTTATTCAGGTGGTGGAATAGCGAGTTTAAAAAAGAAATGGTAAAAAACCCAACATTAGTTAAAAACATGAAGCATGTTAAATGGAAGGAAATACCTCCATTAAGAGGACCTAATCCACAGGGGTTGATTAAACCTAAAAAACAAGATAAGAAGAAGCAGGAGAATTTAAATGGCAGAAATAGATAAAGGTCTCCCAAATGTTAAACGACCAGAAGATGAACTCGTAGAAGAAGAGACTCTTGAGGAAGTTGATATTGCAGACCAACTAGGAAAAAAACCAATCGAAGTTACTGAAGAAGAAGATGGTGGTGCTACAATTGATTTTGATCCTACCGCAGCAGAAATGCCTGAACAAGGCGATCACTTTGCTAATTTAGCAGAATTATTACCAGATGATATTTTAGATCCAATGGCTAGTCAGCTAGATGGAGATTACAGAGAATATAAAGCGTCACGAGCAGATTGGGAAAGAGCTTACACTGTAGGCTTAGATCTGTTAGGGTTTAAATATGAAAATAGAACCGAACCTTTCCAAGGCGCGTCGGGGGCGACTCACCCGGTACTTGCTGAAGCTGTTACTCAGTTTCAGGCGCTCGCTTATAAAGAGTTACTCCCAGCTGATGGACCAGTAAGAACTCAAGTGATGGGGATAACAAATCCTCAAAAAGAACAACAGTCTCAAAGAGTAAAAGATTACATGAANTATCAGTTAATGGATCAGATGAAAGAATACGAACCAGAGTTTGATCAAATGTTATTTTATTTACCACTTGCAGGTTCTACATTTAAAAAAGTTTACTTTGATGATTTATTAGGAAGAGCAGTTTCTAAATTTGTACCAGCTGATGATTTAATTGTACCATACACAGCAACTTCATTAGAAGATGCAACTTCAGTTTGTCACGTTATTAAAATTTCTGAAAATGAATTACGTAAACAACAAGTCTCTGGTTTTTACAGAGATATAGAATTATCTAAACCGCAAGATGTAAATGCGGATCAAGTCGCTAAAAAAGAATTAGAAATAGAAGGTTTAAATAAATCTCAAAGAGTAGAACCTTTATATAAATTACTAGAATTCCACGTTAACCTTGATTTAGAAGGTTTCGAAGATGTTGGCGCCGATGGTGAACCAACAGGAATAAAATTACCTTACATCGTGACAATGGATGAAGGTAGTCGGAAAATTCTTTCTATTAGAAAGAATTTCGCGCCCAATGATCCAACGAAAACTAAAATCCAATATTTCGTCCATTTTAAATTTCTGCCAGGACTTGGATTTTACGGACTTGGACTCATTCATATGATTGGCGGACTGAGTCGTACGGCAACGGCGGCTCTCCGTCAATTATTAGACGCGGGAACATTATCTAATCTTCCGGCAGGATTTAAACAGCGAGGTGTCAGAGTAAAAGACGAAGCTGCAAACATACAACCAGGTGAATTTAAAGATGTAGATACACCAGGAGGAAACTTAAAAGATGCATTTGTATTCTTACCTTACAAGGAACCTTCTGCTACATTATTGCAATTGATGGGAATTGTCGTCGAGGCAGGACAAAGATTCGCGTCCATTGCTGACATGCAGGTCGGGGACGGGAACCAAAATGCAGCAGTTGGTACGACCGTAGCTCTTTTAGAACGTGGTTCAAGGGTAATGTCAGCAATCCATAAAAGACTGTATGTATCTTTAAAAGAAGAATTTAAATTACTGGCAAAATTATTTGCCACTTATTTACCACCAGAATATCCTTATGATGTTGTAGGTGGACAAAGAAATATTAAACAAGCAGATTTTGATGACAGAGTAGATATTCTACCTGTTGCTGATCCAAATATATTCTCAATGAGTCAAAGAATAACTTTAGCTCAAACAGAATTACAATTAGCAATGTCTAATCCACAAATGCATAATTTATACATGTGTTACAGAAAAATGTATGAGGCTTTAGGAATTAAAGACATTGATAGAATCTTACCACCACCTCCACCGAATCAACCAAAAGATCCGGCGATTGAACACATCGATGCAATGGGAATGAAACCTTTTCAAGCGTTTCCAGGACAAGATCATAGAGCACACATTACAGCTCACTTAAATTTTATGGCTAGTAACTTTGTTAGAAATAATCCTAGCATTACTGCAGCATTAGAAAAAAATATTATGGAGCACATATCATTGATGGCACAAGAACAAGTACAATTGGAATTTGCACAAGAATTCCAAATTTTACCACAAATGCAACAAGCATCTGTTAACAATCCTCAAATGCAACAACAGTTTCAACAAATATCACAAAAGATAGAAGCTAGAAAAGCTATATTGATTGCAGATATGACTGAGGAGTTTTTAAAAGAAGAAAAAGCTATTACAACTCAATTTGATCATGATCCATTATTAAAACTTAAAGAGAGAGAAGTTGATCTTAAAGCAATGGATGCGGAAAGAAAACAACAAGAACTAGATCAAAGAATTAATTTAGATAAAGCTAAAATGGTTCAAAACAGAGAAATCACTGATGATAAACTGGAACAGAACGAAGATTTAGCTCAATTAAGAGCAGATACAGCAATAGAGAAATCATTGATATCTGCTGATGTTAAACTGACTTCAGACAAAATGAAGGCTAAAGATGTTAGGACCTTGAAAGGACCTAAATCTTAGTATATACAAACCATTAGGAGAAAATTATGGCTAAAGAAGGCAAAGGATATAAACAGAACATGTTCTTAAACAAAGACGGTTATCTTAAAGGTGGTAATAAAATTTCTGTACCTTCTCAAAATCTAGAGATTGACCCAAGAGGTAAATCTAGTTTTAGAGGTAAAGGAGTTTATATTGCAACTGGAGATAAAGTTACTGTAAGAGGAACAGGCAAAGCTAGAAAACAAACAGCTAAGTGGTATTAGTATGTGGTTTAGTGCTATTAAATTAGCGATTAACGCTGGTAGTAAAATTTACGCTAACAAGCAAAAGGCAAAAATTGCAATGTCTGACGCACAGGTATTGCATGCAGAACGACAAGCTCGTGGTGAGGAAGCTTACCAGGGCAAATTGTTAGAAGCTCGTCAAAACGACTACAAGGACGAGGTGGTCCTCGCGATTCTCACGTTGCCCATATTGGTGCTCGCTTGGGGAGTTTGGTCGGACGATCCGGCTGCGATGGACAAGATAAAAACCTTCTTTGATCATTTCCAGGCACTGCCGACATGGTTTACAAATTTATGGATACTTGTATGTGCGAGTATTTTTGGTATAAAGGGTACACAAATTTTCAGAAATGGAAAAAAATAGTTAGGAGAAAATATGAGACAGAATGGTGTTAGATCAAATGTCAGATTTCCTTACGGAAGTAAAGGAATGAAAAAAGGTGGCAAAGCTAAGAAGCAAGGCTACAATGCAAGACTTGATGAATCTTTAGGAATGAGAAGAGGAAAAGAGTCTGGCAAAAAACAATCTTACAAAGCAAGAAGAGACGAATCCAAAGGTATGGAAAAAGCTATGGGTCGTAGAGCATATGCTGCTGTAGGAACGATGGACAAAGGTCGTAGAAGAAAATAAAAGGTAACTATGTCAATATTTGGAATAGCAAAGAGAGGCTTTGGTAAAGCTTTGAAAAAAGTTAAACCTAAATCTAAATCTAATTGGATTAAAGATAAAGCTGGAACTATTACAGGTGTTAAACCTGGAACAGGTAAAGTGCCTTGGTATATTGATTCAGGCGGAAAAAATTTAAAAAAAAGAGCTGACATAGTTAGAACTCATAGTAAAGTTAAAACTATTGATAAAATAGGTGCTGCTGAAAAGAAAATTAAAGAAGGAACAAAAGAACTTAAACATTTAAGACAAACTGGCTGGACTAAAAGAGTCGGTAGCGGCAGAAGAAAACAATATTTTCCAAAAGCAAAATAATGAGAAAATTTAGATCCCCAAACTCTGGACAAACAGCTTTAACTTTACAACATAGCACAAGTCCAAGATCCGGGTACCGTCCACCAGCAGGTCATAACGCTGATGGATATACAATGNCTGAAAGAGTTGGNTTTAAACGTGGTGGTAGTGCTCAACAAAAANTAATTAAAGNTAAACAATTTAGATTGAAGGGCAGAAGAATATTAGATTCCATTTCAAAGAACATTCCGGATCAATATAGAAAAAAACACCCAGAGTTAAAAGAGAGAGGTGCACTGAAAAAAGGTGGTTGGATACAAGACGTAAATAAATCAATCAAAAAACGTGGAACTAAAGGAAAATGCACACCTATTACAAAAAAAGGTTGCACTGGACGAGCAAAAGCGTTAGCAAAGACATTTAAAAAAATGGCTAAGAAAAGAAAAGGAAAATAAGATGCCTAGAAGATTTAGAAACACTAGAAGAGAAAACAGATTAGAAGAACTTGGAAGAGTAGATGCTGAAAAAGCTTACACTTCAAAAGGTAAAAGAAATTTAAGAGAAGAAAAAGATAGAATTAGAAGTGAATTAAAAACCGGTGGACGTGCAGCAACAAGACCGATGACACCTGATCAAAAAAGAAAACCTAGAAAAGGAGCTGGACCTTCAGCACCAAGCCCAAGAAAAAAA
>FUFK010039167.1_pt1 | contig 38703 bp, 29 predicted proteins | sample 1021851 | NCBI WGS metagenome assembly FUFK01 (sample SAMEA51879418, study PRJEB19060) | metagenome
TTCACCAATTCCATTCGAGCCACCAAACAGCGTTTGTGCTACTTCATGACCGAGAACAACAACCCCAGATCCGCTTACAGATTCAGATTCATTAAAAAATCGTCCTTCTGCGAGTTCCAGTGCTTCAATATCATAGTATTCATGAGTAACTGCTCCTATATCCACACCACTACTGGTAACATCCTGATATTTGATCGCAGCTCCTCCGGGAATTCCCAGAGCAAAACTAATATTATCAAGATCTGGTAAGCTTTTCTTTAGATTCTGGTATTCCTCGTAAGTTACATCTGGAAACTGCTGACTCTTCCATCTGGGTATATCGCTTGGTCCAAATTTGAACCTCATCACGATCACCGTACTATTGTCCAGTGAACTCAAACTTCCGGTAATATCTTTTTTTAATGAATCTACCGCTGCAAGCACAGCGATAATGGAGAAGATACCAATGGTCACCCCAAGTAGGGAAAGAAAGGTTCTAAGCTTATTATTTGTAAGAGCGCTAATTGCAAAATTGAAGCTCTCTTTAAGTACCCGTAAATAGATCAGCATAATTTAAAATCTGCTATTAACTCATGAATTTAAGATAGGACGCAGGATCCAAATTTTCGTTACAAAATTTATCGATAATTCATTAGTTGCACTTTTAAATTTTTCGCTTTATTGGTTACTTTTGCAGCTTTAACAAACACAACACAATGAGCGAATTAAAACAAGCAAAGTCTGCTTTAATTTCAGTCTTCAGTAAAGATGGTCTTGAGCCTATCGTGAGAAAGCTGGATGAGCTGGGCATTACCATTTATTCCACAGGTGGAACCGAGAAATTTATCAAGGATCTCGGGATAGAAGTGGTTCCTGTAGAGGATGTTACCTCCTACCCTTCTATACTGGGTGGCCGGGTAAAAACTCTTCATCCAAAAGTTTTCGGAGGGATACTTAATCGCCAGGATCATGAAGGTGATGTAAAAGAACTGGAACAATATGAAATTCCGCAGATAGACATTGTGATTGTAGATCTGTATCCTTTTGAGAAAACAGTTGCTTCAGGCGCTGCTGAACAGGATATTATAGAGAAAATAGATATTGGAGGTATTTCGTTGATTAGAGCTGCGGCTAAGAATTTCAAGGATGTAACCTGCGTTTCTTCCGTAGATGATTATGCAGAATTTTTAGAGTTACTGAATGAAAAATCTGGTAATACTGAATTAGCTGATCGTAAAAAATTCGCTGCCAAAGCTTTTAATATTTCTTCTCACTACGATTCGGCAATTTTTAATTATTTCAATGCTGAAGGTGATATCAATTCTTTCAAACAAAGCGAACTGAAAGGCAAAGAACTTAGATACGGAGAAAATCCTCATCAAAAAGGAACATTTTTCGGTGATTTCGATGCAATATTCGATCAGCTTCATGGGAAAGAATTAAGTTATAATAACCTACTTGATGTAGATGCTGCTGTGAACCTCATGGACGAATTCAAAGGTGAAGCTCCAACATTCGCGATTTTAAAACATAACAATGCCTGTGGTCTTGCGCAAAGAGACTCGATCCACCAGGCTTATGTAGATGCCCTCGCCGGCGATCCTGTTTCAGCTTTTGGAGGAATTTTAATTAGCAATGTGGAAATAGACGCCGAAACTGCTGAAGAAATCCACAAACTATTCTGTGAAGTGGTCATTGCCCCTTCATTCTCTTCGGAAGCTGAAGAAATTTTAAAAGGCAAAAAGAACAGAATTTTGCTAATTCAGAAAGAAATTGAACTTCCGAAGAATCAGGTGAGAACATGTCTTAACGGTGTTCTCGTTCAGGATAAAGATCTAAAAACCGATGCTTTCGAAGATCTCAAGCTGGCAACCAGCAATAAAGCAACAGATTCTGAGTTATCTGACATGATATTTGCTTCCAAGATCTGCAAGCATACAAAATCAAATACGATCGTTCTGGCGAAAAACAAACAATTATGTGCAAGTGGTACCGGGCAAACGTCCAGAGTAGANGCTCTTACNCATAGTATNGCCAAAGCGAAATCATTTGATTTNGACCTNAANGGTGCCGTAATGGCCAGCGACGCATTCTTTCCATTTCCAGATTGTGTGGAAATTGCGGGANATGCCGGAATCACTGCGGTTATCCAGCCAGGTGGAAGNATCAAGGATGAACTGAGCNTCAACTATTGCAACGAAAATAATATCGCAATGGTGATGACCGGGACACGCCATTTTAAACATTAAATTCATTACATTTACCCAAACCTCAACACTTAATAAACACTATGGGATTTTTTGACTTTCTCATTGAAGAAATTGCAATCGATTTAGGGACCGCCAACACTTTGATCATACANAATGANAAGGTAGTNGTNGATAGCCCNTCGATCGTTGCCAGGGACAGAACCTCTGGTAAAATTACCGCAGTAGGTAAAGAAGCTGCGATGATGCAGGGAAAAACTCATGAGAATATCAAAACCATCAGGCCATTAAAAGATGGGGTGATNGCCGACTTTGATGCCAGTGAGAAAATGCTCACGATGTTCATTAAAGAGATCCCGGCGCTNAAAAAGAAACTTTTTACTCCAGCACTTCGAATGGTNATCTGTATTCCATCCGGAATNACAGAGGTTGAAATGCGTGCTGTAAANGAAAGTGCAGAGAGGGTAAATGGAAAAGAAGTATACTTGATCCATGAACCAATGGCAGCGGCCATTGGTATTGGAGTAGACATCATGCAACCAAAAGGAAACATGATCGTTGATATAGGAGGTGGTACTACTGAAATTGCTGTGATNGCTCTTGGAGGGATCGTATGTGATAAATCTGTAAAGATCGCAGGAGATGTTTTCACCAATGACATCGTGTACTANATGCGTACNCAGCACAACCTTTATGTTGGTGAGCGTACTGCGGAAAAAATTAAAATCCAGATTGGTGCTGCGACTGAAGATCTTGAGGTCCCGCCAGACGAAATGAGCGTGCAGGGACGTGATTTGCTTACCGGGAAACCTAAGCAGGTGAATATTTCCTATCGTGAGATTGCCAAAGCTCTGGACAAATCCATTCTTAGGATCGAGGATGCCGTAATGGAAACTCTTTCGCAAACACCGCCAGAACTGGCTGCCGATATTTACAATACAGGTATCTACCTTGCTGGTGGTGGTTCTATGCTTAGAGGACTGGACAAACGTCTTTCTCAAAAAACAGACCTTCCGGTTTATATTGCTGAAGATCCTCTTAGAGCTGTAGTTCGTGGTACCGGAATTACCTTAAAAACACTGAATCGCTATAAAGGCATTTTGATCAAGTAGGAGAAGCTTAGTTTATGCAGCAGATTTTCAATTTTCTTATTAGGAATAAGAATTCAATTCTATTCCTGTTCCTGTTTGCTGTTTCTATTTTTCTCACAGTTCAAAATCATTCCTTCCATAAAAGCAGGTTTATAAGTTCTGCGAACTGGGTAACCGGTGGTATATATTCATGGTCCAATGGCATCAACACCTACTTAAACCTGGAAGAGTATAATGAACGACTGATCACTGAAAACAACCAGCTTCGAAATATCATTTCTAATATGAATGATAGTATTTCGATTTCAAAACAGCTGGACAGTACATCATTTGAAGGAGATTATATTTTCAGACCTTCTCGTGTTATTAATAACAACTTCGCGAAAATTGATAATTACCTGACTCTAAACAGGGGTGAAAATTCAGGAATTCAGAAAGAATTTGGAGTAATCACCAGCCAGGGAATTGTTGGGATCGTAGACAGAACCAACAAAAAGTATTCCCGGGTTATTTCTATACTAAACAGCAGATCCAGGATCAATGCGCAATTAAGCAGTACCAATCATTTTGGAAGNCTAGTGTGGAATGGAGAAGATCCAAATATCGTCCAGCTNATCGATGTTCCCAGGCAAGCACCGGTTCAAAAAGGAGATACNATCATTACNGGTGGNCGGTCGCTAATTTTTCCTGAAGGATTACCAATTGGTAGCATCGAAGATTTTACATTGGACCAAACTCAAAGCTATTACACCATCAACATCAAACTATTTAATGACATGACTAATATTGGTTATGTTTATGTAATAGAGAACATCAATAAAGACGAAATCAAGGAATTNCAGGAGCCAGATGAACAGTAAANTANTATCAAATATTGCCCGCTTCGTGATCCTGATATTTTTACAGGTTCTAATTCTGAATAACATCAACTTTTTGGGGTATATCAATCCGTATTTATACGTGTTATTTATTCTACTTTATCCCTTTGCCGGAAACCAAAGCCTGTTCCTCATCTTATCTTTTTTGCTNGGATTAAGTATCGATATTTTTGAGGATAGTGGNGGGATCAATGCAGCTGCATGTTTGGTCGCNGCTTTTGCCCGACCTAATCTGCTTCGGTTCTCCTTCGGAATAAGTTATGATCACCAGAATATCAGACTGGCCTTTACCCCTTTTGGAGCAAAATTCAGTTATGTTTCCCTGATCGTACTAATCCACCATTTCGTATTTTTTTCTTTGGAAATGTTTAGTGTAAATCATATACTTCTAATACTCAAGAAAACTCTTTTTTCAAGTATCTTTTCAGTAATTCTAATATTACTGTCATTAACACTTTTCAGTAGAAAACATCGATGAGAAAATTATTGCTGTATATTACGATCCTTACCACNGGTCTTATATTNCTGGGGAGATTGTTCTATCTACAGGTAATAGACACCTCCCTTGCTATACGCTCACAGGATAACGCCATTAAAGTTATTTACGATTACCCGCAGCGGGGATANATTTATGATCGTAATGGGGAACTCATGGTCAGTAATCAGCCGTCATATGATGTCATGGTTATCCCGAGAAACCTCAAACCTTTTGACACCACCGAATTTTGTAATATTCTGAACCTTTCCCGCGAAGACCTGGAAAAAAAACTGGATAAGGCAAAAATTTATTCTCCCATGTTACCTTCAGTAGTTATTCCGCAACTTACCAAAAGTGAGTACGCGATACTTCAGGAGAAAATGAGAAACTACCAGGGATTTTATATTCAGAAGAGATCTTTAAGAGATTACCAGGTTGATCACAGCGCGAACGTGCTTGGATATATTGCTGAAGTAAACCAGAAGATCGTTAATGACAACCCATATTATATTTCTGGCGACCTTATAGGCCGGGCTGGTGTGGAAAGTTATTATGAAGAACTTTTAAGAGGTGAGAAAGGTGTAAAATATATTCAGAAGGATAGATTCAACAGAGATATTGGACCCTATAAAGAAGGTATTTTCGACTCTTTGCCAGAAAAAGGTAAGGATATCACTTTGACNATTGACGCGGTACTGCAGGATTACGGNACAAAATTAATGGAAAACAAACGCGGAGGTATTGTTGCGCTGGAACCTAATACCGGGGAGATCCTAACCCTGATCACTGCTCCAACTTATGATCCGGCAGATCTGGTNGGAAGAAAACGCTCTCCAAATTTCACAAAATTATACCTTGATGAAGACGCAAAACCACTTTATGACCGTGGGCTTTTAGCTGAATATCCTCCCGGATCTCCTTTCAAAACCTTGAATGCATTGATCGGACTTCAGGAGAATGTAGTGGATGTAGATGATTCTTTCTCCTGTAATCATGGGTATCCATATGGCCGCGGAAGGAAACTGGGGTGTCACGCACATAAAAGTCCGCTAAGTATGATTCCCGGAATTGCGCAATCTTGCAATGCTTACTTTGCAAACGTTTATCGCAGAATCATAGAGAAATATCCTAGTCCGCAGGAAGGAATGGATGCCTGGAATGCACATTTAAAAAGCTTTGGCCTCGGAGATTATCTGGGATCAGACCTTAGTACAGGAAGATCAGGTAAAATCCCAGATTCTGAGTATTATAATAAGATCTACGATTATCCAACTTACAAATGGTATGCGACAGCNACNCTTTCCAATGCGATTGGACAGGGAGAGGTTCTAATGACACCAATTCAACTGGCAAACATGGCGGCTACTATTGGAAATAAAGGCTGGTACTACACTCCGCATATCCTGAAAGAGGTTAACGGGCAACCAATTAAGGAGGAGAAATACACCACGAAAAATATAACCACTATTGAGAAAAGACATTTCGAACCTGTAGTAGAAGGAATGCACGAGGTTTACAAAAGCGGAACAGCTTCTGCTCTTAGAATCCCGGGAATAGAAATAGCCGGTAAAACTGGAACTGCGGAAAACTTTACCAAGATCGATGGAAAGAGGGTACAGCTTACAGATCACTCGATATTTGTAGCCTTCGCTCCTGTAGATAATCCTAAGATCGCAATTGCAGTGTTTGTGGAAAATGGATATTGGGGTGGTCGTTATGCCGGAAGAATTGCCAGTTTGATGATCGAAAAATATCTGAAGGGAACTATTACCAGAACAGATATGGAAGACTGGATCCTGTCACACAGCCTCGAAGACGAATATGCCAAGCCATTAAGCGGCGAACCCTTCATAATTAACAGATAAATGGCGAGAAGCAATGGAGCCAGTTTCGACTGGATAAGTATCTTAATCTATTTAGCACTTATACTTTTTGGCTGGGCCAATATTTACTCTGCCTCATTGGGTTCTACCAGCGGTTCTTTTTTTGACCTTGAACAGCCTTATGGAAAGCAGGCTCTGTTCGTTGGTCTTAGTATTTTTCTCGTTATTATCATTTTGTCTATAGAAGCGAAATTTTATCAACGCTTTTCGAGTATTATATATTTAGTATCGCTTCTCTCACTGGCCGGACTCTTTGTCTTCGGAAAAACAATTTCAGGAGCAACCTCCTGGTATTCCTTTGGAAGCTTTGGACTGCAACCATCTGAATTTGCCAAATTTGCTACTGCCCTAGCGCTGGCGAAATACCTTAGTGATATTCAAACCAACATTAAAAGACTTGATCACCAGGTCAAGGCCTTTATTATAATCGCAATACCTGCAATTCTAATTGTACCTCAGCCGGATCCAGGAAGTGCATTGGTCTATGCTGCTTTCTTTTTCCCATTATATCGTGAAGGTCTTTCTGGCTTTTATCTTATAACTGGACTCTCGGCGGTTGCAGTATTCATTTTAACGCTAATAATTGGTCCTATATGGGTTAGTGTAGTAGTTGCCACCATTGCCTTAATAATGTTCTTCATGAAGTCCAGAAAGGGTCCAGGCAAAGTCCTTATCAGCGTATTTGCGATCATATCCATTGCATTAAGCTTTTCAGTAAGTTATATTTTTGAGAATGTCTTTGAACAGCGTCACCGGGATCGTTTCAACATTGTTCTCGGGAAAGAAGTTGATGCAAGGGGAATTGGTTATAACACCAACCAGAGTGAGATCGCAATTGGTAGTGGTGGATGGTTTGGCAAAGGCTGGACCGAAGGAACTCAAACAAAAGGTCATTTTGTGCCAGAGCAACATACAGATTATATATTCAGTACGGTTGGAGAAGAATGGGGCTTCTTAGGTAGCGCAATGGTTGTATTCCTGTTCGTAGGCTTATTGTTGAGACTTATCGTTCTGGCAGAAAGACAAAGAGATCAATTCTACCGAATTTACGGTTACTCGGTTATTGGTATCCTATTCATTCACTTTCTGGTGAATATAGGGATGGTGATAGGTATTTTTCCNACAGTTGGTATTCCATTGCCTTTCTTTAGTTATGGTGGCTCAGGCTTGTGGGGATTCACTATCCTGCTGTTTATTTTCATCAAACTCGATAGCGACCGGTTATCTTATTAAGTACACTGCTCTACCAATAGCAGGATCGCTGCTACTAGAAGAATGATAAAGGGATAGATATATTTTCGTTTCATAATTTCAGTATTGCGCATAAAAAAACCCGGAATTTCTCCCGGGTCATATTTGTTTCTCTGTATTAGCTTTTCACTTTCTTGGATTTATCAACACCTGCCATTTTATTTCTGGTGATGTTGTTCATTTTCATATCTGAAAGTACATTTACAGCTTCCTCGATATAAACATCTTTACTAAGGCTTTCATGCCATCTCAGTCTCTTTTCTTTAAGAATAGTATCTGTTGCGAACAGTTGTTCTTCAAAAGGTAATGAGTTATAAGTTAGATCTGTTTTGTAATCTCTAATAGATTCGAACTGCTTCGCCATTTCTTTATCTTCCGCAGCTTGCGCAGCATATTCAGAATAATTTAATGGATAAGTACTTTCATCACTCTGAGTCTTTACCCATTTAGCATTTTCCTCGATCATCTTTAACTGAGTGTTAGAACTCATTCGTTCCTTGCTGGCTGCAATTGCTTCATCGTAACCAACATAACCATCCCAGATATCGTAATCTGCCGCATCGATCTTATCCCATGGTAATGGGTTTTCCTGATCTTTTTCACCAATATCAACAAAACTGTAGCGATCTGGAACCACGACATCGCTCTTCACACCTTCCAACTGGGTAGAACCACCATTTACACGGTAGAACTTCTGGGTGGTAATCTTAAGAGCGCCCATATCGCCCATTTCATTATTTCGTAACCATCTGTTCAGGTCGATCACATTTTGTACCGTTCCTTTACCATAAGTCTGCTTGCTTCCGATTATTATAGCTCTCTTATAGTCCTGCATCGCAGCAGCTAAAATTTCTGAAGCTGAGGCTGAAAGTTCATTTACGAGGATCACCAANGGACCATCCCATAATACCTGAGGATCTTCATCTTTAAGCACTTCTTTTCTTTGTCCGTTAGATTTCACCTGAACAATTGGACCTTCCTCAATAAACATCCCGGCGATATCCACTACGGTTTTTAGTGAACCACCACCATTATTTCTAAGGTCAAGAACCAGACCTTCCATTCCCTCCTGTTTCAGTCTAATAATATCTTCTTTGATATCTGAAGCAGCATTCCTGCTATTGTAATCTTCCATATCGAAATAGAATTTCGGCAGGTTAATAATTCCGAAGTTCTTCCCGTCTTTCTTCACCATAGAAGTCTTCGCGTACGTTTCTTCGATCTCAATCACATCTCTAACCAGCGTTACATCTTCGATATTTCCCATCACTTTTTTACGCACCGTAAGCGTTACTTTCGTGTCTTTAGGACCCTTGATAAGATCTACTGCATCATCCAGTCTCATTCCCACGATACTCACGGCATCTTTCTCATCTTCCTGCTTTACCTTCAGGATCACGTCACCTTCAGTAATCTCATCACTTCTCCACGCCGGACCTCCGGAGATCACTTCAGTAATCGTTATATTATCGCTGTCTTTTACCAATCTAGCACCAATACCTTCCAGTTTACCCGACATGGCAATATCAAACCTGTCCTTTTCCTGTGGTGCGAAATAGAAGGTATGCGGATCAAATTCTTCCACAATGGCGTTGATATATACTGAAAAATAATCTTCTCTTTCAAGATCATCAGTAAAATCGTAATAACGTTCCATGTTGGAGAGCGTAGACTCCCTAGCTTCTTTTTCCAGCTCAGCATCATCTTTTACTTCATATGATTCATCTGCCTCCTTCTTGGTCGCTTCATCTTCCTTTAAATCATGATAAGTGATCAATGTATTAAATTTCAGCTGCTCTTTCCATCTTTTGGTTAATTCAGCTTTTGAAGAAACATACTTCAGGTTATCATAATCTGTATCGATCTTTTCATTAACAGAAAAGTCGAATGGCTCCGCAAGTATTTCCTTGTAGATAGATCTCGCCTCTTCCATTCGTTGCTGAAGCCTTCCGTAGGTAAGATTGAAAAACTCGATATTTTTACCCTTGATTTGATCGTCGATCTGATCCTTAAAGGAACTGAAGTCTTCAATATCCTCCTTGTAGAAAAATCTTTTTGAAGGATCCATTCCTTCTAGATAGTCCTCATATACGTTCGCTGAAAACTCATCATTGATCTCNTTGGCATCATAGTGTCCCTGGTTAAGAACATAGGTNATAAGGTCAATCAATAATTTATCTTTATCTGGATCGTCAAAAGTCTTAGTTGTAAAACTACAGGACGCAGCCGCCATGAAGACCATGACCGCCAGTAATTTAAAATTCCTTTTCATAATTCTTTTTAATTTCGTCATCGCGTGGTTACATCTAGTACAGTAAAAACTGTGCCAACAGACACTTAGAAACCGACTAATTTGTCAAACCACTAATATAACGTTTCCTTATTTAAATTCTTATTTTAGCTAAACCAAATAAAACTGCATGAACAAGAAGAAACCACTGATTCTGGTTACTAATGATGATGGAATCACTGCTCCCGGAATTCGAACTCTTATCGAAGTAATGAAGGAAATTGGTGACGTGGTGGTAGTCGCTCCAGATAGTCCTCAAAGCGGAATGGGTCACGCCATTACAATTAGCGACACTCTATTTTGCGAACAGGTCACTATCAAGGAGTCTTACAAACATAAAGAATATAGCTGCTCGGGAACTCCGGCAGACTGCGTGAAGATCGCTACCCAGGANATNCTTGACCGCAAGCCAGATCTTTGTGTAAGCGGTATTAATCATGGCTCCAACAGCTCTATCAATGTTATTTACTCTGGTACGATGAGTGCAGCGGTAGAAGCTGGAATTGAAGGAATACCGGCAATTGGCTTTTCACTTCTGGACTACTCATTAAACGCCGACTTTGAGCCTGCCAGGAAATATGTAAAAGCGATCGTTAGGAATACACTGAAAAATGGTCTACCAGAAGGGGTTGTTCTTAACGTGAATATTCCCAAACTTGAATCTGGTGATATCAAAGGTATGAAGGTATGCAGGCAGGCAAATGCACACTGGGAAGAGGAGTTCGATAAAAGAAGGAGTCCACAGGGCCGTGATTATTACTGGCTAACAGGAACCTTTGTAAATAAAGATGAAGGTAAGGATACAGATGAGCAGGCGCTGGCAGATGGGTATGTTTCCATAGTTCCCGTTCAGTTCGATCTTACTGCTCACCATTTTCTAAAAGAACTGAATAACTGGGAGTTTAATGATTAAACAGAATATTCTAACAGGCTTTATCACCGGGCTGGCCGCCAACATCGCCGGTGTCCTGGTATATACAGGACTATTCTCTAATGCCGGGATCGATGCTACGCTAGCCGATGCTGTTGCCAACGACTACCTCGGAAAGGTCATTGCGTTAGGTGCTATTCTCAATTTCCTTCCATTTTATATATTTCTACGGAAGAAACAGAATTACCATGCTCGCGGAGTACTATTAGCAACTATTATTGTGGCAGTCGCTGTAGCGATTTACAAATTCGTGTTATGAAGTATTATATAATAGCCGGCGAAGCTTCCGGAGATCTGCACGCATCGAATTTGATGAAAGCTCTGAAGCAAGAGGATCCAGATGCAGATTTCAGATTCTGGGGTGGTGATCTTATGCAGGCTCAGGGTGGCAAAATGGTAAAACATTATCGCGAACTGGCCTTTATGGGTTTTGCTGAAGTCATTATGAACCTTCGTACGATCTTTAGTAATATCAAATTATGTAAAGAGGATATTAANAATTACGAACCCGATGTGATCCTTTATATCGATTACCCNGGATTTAACATGCGTATAGCCGAATGGGCTAAGAAACAAGGTTACCAGAACCACTATTATATTTCTCCACAAATATGGGCATGGAAGGAAAACCGAATTAAAAAGATCAAAAGAGACGTTGATCATATGTACGTAATTCTGCCTTTTGAGAAACAATTTTACGAAGAGAAACATGACTTCCCGGTAGAATTTGTAGGTCATCCACTGCTCGATGCCATAGAGGATAGGCAACCTCCTCAACCAGAAGAATTCAGAAAAGAACACAATTTAAGTAATAAGCCTATTATTGCGCTATTACCCGGAAGCCGAAAACAAGAGATTGAAAAAATGCTGAGTATCATGCTTAGNGTTACAGATCATTTTNAAGATTATCAATTCGTGATTGCTGGAGCACCCAGCCAGGATAGTGAATTTTACCAGGAATTTACCAGCAGAAAGAATGTAAGTCTTATCATGAATAAAACTTACGATGTGCTAAGTCTTGCGCATGCCGCTTTAGTGACTTCTGGAACTGCAACTCTGGAAACCGCACTTTTCAAAGTACCCGAAGTTGTATGCTACAAAGGGAGTTATGTCTCTTATCATATAGCCAAGCGTATNATTAACCTGGATTATATATCATTAGTCAATTTAATCATGGATCGCGAGGTTGTGAAGGAGCTAATTCAAAGTGAGCTCAATACTGAAAATTTGAAAAAAGAACTTACTAAGATACTTCAGGATGATAAACGTGAAAAGATTTTTAGTGAGTACCACGAACTTGAATTAAAGCTTGGTGGNGCTGGTGCCAGTAAAAATACAGCNAAACTNATCNTGGAAAANNTATAATNTATGAAGACNGCGATACTTCTAAAANTAATGNTTGCCTGTATGTTGATTGCTACCCTAAGCTCCTGCGGAAGCAGATCAAGAGTAATCACCACTAAAGAAGCACAAACCAGGGTTTCAAGAAGTGATAAGAAGTTTGAAAGACCGAGGTATGCTGCTGAGTCATATGCTGATGTTAGAGTGGCTGAAAAGATCGTACAACATGCCAAAGGTTTTGAAGGCACAAAGTATAAATTTGGTGGCACGACCAAAAAAGGTATGGACTGTTCAGGCCTGGTCTATGTGAGTTTTCTGGAAGAAGGCTTATCACTACCCAGAACTTCCCGGGCAATGTCTCTACAGGGAAAAAGATTGTATTTAAAGGAAGTTAGCACGGGTGACCTGCTTTTTTTTGAAACAAATAAGAACAAAAAGGTCATCAATCATGTTGGTTTNGTTGTGCAGGCGGACCGAGATAACATCTATTTCATCCATTCATCCACCTCAAGAGGCGTTATTATATCTTCATTATCAGAAACTTACTGGAAAGATAATTTTGTGATGGCACGTCGCGTGATTTGAAAAATTACTTACTTTCGGGCGATTAATTCCATTGCTTGAAAAGTTCCGGATTCGTTTTTATAAGGCTNAGCCTGTATCTGTTAGCAGGCATACTGCTAGGCTTCTCAATTAANGTCGATTTGCGTTGGAGCTTAGTGATAACTACGATCTGCCTCCTGCTCTTTTTCATTGCATATTACAGAAGCGCGAAATTACTCTTTCCTGATATTTTCTTCGGAATAGCCACCTTTCTANTGATTGCAAGTGTAGGATTTACTGCGGTTCAGCTTAGGCAACCGGAAAACATTAGTTCACATTATACCAATTTTAAAATTGAAGCAGGGCAAATTCTTAAAGCTGAAGTTTCAGAAGAATTAAAACCGAATCAGTATAATTCCAGATACATCATTGAAGCCATATCACTTCAGAATAAAAATGAATATCAACAAGTTTCCGGAAAGATCCTTCTCAGCATACAGAGAAACTTAAACGAACCTGAAAGTTTAAAGCCTGGTGATATACTGTTGCTACCCTTTATACCGGAGTTTGTTAAATCACCAGCCAATCCATTCATGTTTAGTTACCGGGAATACCTGGAAGGTTTGAAGATCCACCGCCAAGTGCAATTAACTCCTTCACAAGTAGAGGTACTTTCTTTTAATAGGAGTTTACACAGTTATTCCAGATCTTTTAGAAATAACCTCATCGGCAATGTTCGTAATTATAATTTTTCGAAAGATGAGCTTGCAGTTTTNCANGCNTTAATTCTTGGTCAACGCAGCGATTTGAACGANAAACTTTACAAAGATTACGCTGCTGCGGGAGCGGTACATATCCTGGCCATTAGCGGACTTCATATTGGTATCCTTCTATTGATGCTCAACTGGCTTTTAAAACCTCTTAAAAGAAGTAAAGCTGGTAAATGGTTAAGTTTATTGCTCTGCATCGCATTACTATGGGGTTTCGCGGTGTTAACAGGGTTGCAACCATCGGTTGTAAGAGCAGTAACGATGTTTAGCTTCCTTGCAGTCGGTCTTAACCTAAAAAGGAAAACTGGAGCTTTTAATAGCCTGGCCTTATCATTCTTTTTCCTGTTACTTATCGACCCCTATTATATTTTGCAAGTAGGCTTTCAGCTGAGTTATCTCGCGGTTTTCAGTATTTTATTGATTCAGCCAAAAGTTTATCAATTAGTAAACATCGATAATAAGGTTTTTGATTATTTCTGGAAACTAAGTTCGGTAAGTATTGCTGCACAAATAGGCGTTCTGCCGCTTAGCATCTATTATTTTCATCAGTTTCCCGGGCTATTCCTGCTCACCAACCTATTTATTCTACCTTTTCTGGGAGTACTACTTATCTCAGGAATTCTTGTATTAATTCTGGCATATGTTGGCTGGTTACCAGATTTGTTGGTGTGGCTATTCAACAAACTTCTGTCTATCATGAATTGGGTAGTAACCGAAATTGCTTCTATCAAACCATTCGTTTTTTCCAATATTGATTTGAGCGTTTTCCAAACGATCGCCCTTTATTTACTTCTAGGTGGTGTTATGCTACTTTGGCAGAAAACGAACATTAGAAACATAATNGCGTTTGCTTTGGGCATTATTATACTTCAGCTAAGTTTTATTGCAAATAAATTTTCGAATCCTTCAGCTGAAATAGTGATCATGCATCGCTACAAGGAAAGTCTGATCACTTTTAAGAACAACAAGAATTTAGTAGTGGCTACAAGCACTTCCGAAGCACCCGAACTAACTGATTATATACGCGAACGAAAAATCCAGAAGTTAGAGACAAAACATTTACTGGAGTCTTATATGACTCCGCAAGGTCTGCTTTACATCCAAAGTGACAGCATTACATTTCCAGAAATGGAAATTCATCCCGAAATTCTTTTACTTCGGAATTCTCCAAAGGTAAATTTCGACAGGTTGTTATTGAATGCTCAACCGAAACAGATCATAGCCGATGGAAGTAATTATCCATATATGATCAGGAAATGGAAAGCTACTGCCAGGCATAAAAAAATCCCTTTCCATGCAACTGCTGAAAAGGGAGCTTATATAATGAAGTAATGGATTTCTAACCCGAGAATTTACTTTCGAAGTTCTCCTGGTAAGCTTTCCAGTCTTCNTCNGTAGTTACATTTTTGTANTCATTAGNAGCAAANACCTTCAAAAAGATCTCNAGTTTTTGAGGAGTAAGATATCCTTTAAGAGGAGAAAGAAACTTGCCTTTTTCATCGAAGAATACCATCGTTGGGTAAGCATTCACTCCCATCGCCAGAGCAAATTCATGTACTGAATTTCTACCTTTTTTGTCTGCCTGGTAATTTGNATTCTTGAATACCTTGTCATTGTATTTAACCACTTCGTTACCTTCAGCATTAAACTTTACGGCATAATAGTGNTTATTAATATAGTTGGCTACATCTTTATTCCCAAAGGTATTTTTATCCAAAAGTTTACATGGACCACACCAGGTAGTGTAGGCATCTACGAAGATCTTTCTTGGCTCTTTCTTCTGAGCTTCCAAAGCTTCGTTCATGCTCATCCAGTTAATCTCCTGAGCCTGTACCGCTGAAACAGCCGATAAAAACGTTAGAAAGAATATTAGTTTTTTCATAAGCTAAAATTACTGAATTTAGCTAAAAGCAAAAAGCGTTCCTAAGCCAATAGAAACACTNTGATAAAGCTTTAATTATTTGATTCCGTGCATTAATTTCTTCAGCAATGGATTCAGCAACGCTACCAGCAATCCACCAGCGATAGGAACTATTGTAAATATTAAGAAGAAAGTAGAAAGATCATATTGTTCTGTAACAGATTCGATCATACCTCCAAGTGATCCGGCAAGTTTGTTTCCAATAGCTATTGCCAGGTACCACATTCCAAACATAAAGGCAATCATTCTTGCTGGCACCAGTTTACTTACATAAGATAGTCCAAGCGGCGATAGACATAATTCACCCAGTGTATGTAATAAGTAAGCCAGAATAAGCCAGATCATGCTCACTTTCGCTCCTTCTGCCAGTCCGCTTGACCCAAGAGCTAATAACCCAAAACCGAGTCCAAGAAGTACAAGGCCAAAGCAGTATTTGTAAGCCGCAGAAGGATTGTATTTACTTTCCCACCATTTGGAGAAGAAAGAGGCAAATACTATTATAAAGAAGGAGTTCAAAATACTAAACCATGATACGGTAATCTCGGTCGTTGTAGCTGAAAATTCACGCACTAACATCCAGATCACCAGAGCCCAGATCCCCGCAAAGCATATTCCCAGGATGATATTAGAACCGGGTATTTTTGAAAAAGTCTGTTTCCATAAAAGATAAAGTACCCAGGTAATGATCGCCAGCGGAACTACAGTGAGCAGTGCATTAATAACATTAAAGATCATTGCTGAGTTTCCGGTAAGTACCCTGTCTACATTATCTCTTGCAAAGATGATAAGTGATGAGGCTCCCTGTTCAAATGCCAGGAAGAAAAACACGGTAAACACGGCAAAGATGATCACTGCGATCAATCTGTCCCTAACAATCGGCGCATAACGAGAAATTCTTGAAATTACCAGCACCAGGAATAATACGAGACCGATCAATGCCATTCCAATTGGCCCTGAAAATGGTTCACCTCCAAGATCAAAAGGCATCACGACCGGCAGTAAGTTTAGATCACCGATTCTCGAAACTGGATCGTTAATAAGATATAGCAATCCTATGGTGGCAGATGCGAATACAAGAATTTTATCGAGTAATGTAAATGGATTAGGTTTATGACTAACTCCTTTGCTTTCTTCTTCTCGCAGGTGTTTCGCCTCCAACTCCTTGTCTGGCACTCCACCTATTTTTCCAAATAGAGGTTTAGCAAGCCAGAATTGTAAAGTTCCTAGAAGCATAAAGATTCCGGCAAGGCCAAATCCCCAGCTCCATCCTATTTTTTCAGCAAGATATCCGCAAAGCATCATTCCAAAAAATGCTCCGGCATTTACGCCCATATAAAAGATAGTGTATGCACCATCTTTTTTATCAGGTTTGCCCTCATACATTTCAGAAATGATCGAGGTGATATTCGGTTTAAAAAAACCAGTTCCAATAACCAGTAAACCAAGTCCCAGGTAAAGAGAAGTTTCGGTTTCCAGCGCCATGGATGCGTGACCGAGGGTCATTATCGCAGCACCTATGATCACTGCCCATCGGTATCCAGTAAATTTATCTGCGATGAGTCCGCCCAGAATTGGAGTTAAGTATAGTAGTCCTGCATAAGTTCCGAAGAGAGCTCCGGCATTTTCTGCAGTCCATCCCCAACCTGGGTTATCTACTCCTACGATAGCCATCGTTAGGAAATTCACCAAAAGTACCCGCATTCCGTAGAACGAAAAGCGTTCCCACATTTCGGTAAAGAAGAGGACAAAAAGTCCCGCAGGATGGCCTAAAACTTTACTTTTAAAAAAGTCATTTTCTACATTAACTTCTCCGTTGGCTGTCATATTTAAATGATATTAAGACTGCGTATCACCAAGTTCAAAATTCTCCTGCTGTGGTAGTTCAGCTTCATTATCCTCAACTCCATGAGTAAGTCTTTTCAATGGTTTCAATAATAGAATCACAAGTAAACCGAAGATCGCCGTAAATATGGTAATACCCCAGAAGGTTTTGTATTCCATATCGGTTTGAATTTCTTCCACTATGAAGTTTCCACTCCATCCTTTTTTCTCATCACCTTGTTTGAAATCTATTAATACGTGATAAGGATCTTCAGCAGTTACATTTTCTTCTTGTAAGGTTTCAATTACTTCGTTGCTTCTTTCACTATCCTTAAACTGAATGAAATCAAGTATTGGCTCATTCCCTTCCAGCGTGGTAAGTTTCAATTNCCCATTTTCTTCATACACATTTCCTGCAAGTCGGAAATCCTGTTGTTGGTCCACTACAGAATCATTGATCTGAAGATTCTGCGTCATCTGTGAACCAGTAGCATTAAGATTTACCACCATAGGCTCTCCCTGTGAAAATTCTCCAATCACACCAGCAACTTTATTCCCCAGACCTGTCGCTGCAAAATAAACACCCATCATAAGGGAAGCATATTTGACCGGAGCAAGTTTAGTAATGAATGAAAGCGCAACTGGTGAAGAACAAAGCTCCCCAATAGTATGCAGTAAATAAGCAAGAACCAACCAGTACATNGCAGCCTTTTCATCGTAAGGAGTATAGCTTTTCGCAGCCATNGCCATAAAGATGAATCCAAGACCCATAATGATCACACCGGTNGCCATTTTGAAAATAGATGATGCCTCTTTATTCTTAAGTTTTCTCTTAGCCCAGAAGTTTGCGATGACCACTCCAAATATNATAATGAACATGGCATTTAANGACTGGAACCATGTCGCTGGNACTTCGCTACCAATTAAAGGTAAATCGAATGGGATCGATCTATCAGTTTTATCTAAGGCATAAATATTCATTAATCCACCGGCCTGCTCGAAAGCTCCCCAGAATACCACCACAAGTAGAAAGGATAAGATCATTACTACGTATCGATCCTTCATTATTTGGGTAGTNAGGTCTTTGTAGACCATCAACATTAACGCTGTAACCAGGGTAAGGAAGATATAAAGTAAACCGTAAGGCAAGGATTCAAAGATCAGGTAGTATACAGATCCTGCCATTAATACAGCTGTAATTCCCAGNTGTAANGGTGATTTCAGNAATTTACNGAACATGTTCCCAAGAGAAGCTCCTTCACTACGTTCAGCTTTAGAAAGTAGGTTACCAACATTTACAAGATATTTCTGTCCCCATAGATAAACCAGAAGCCCTAAAGCCATTGCGATTCCCGCAAGACCAAATCCCCAGTGCCATCCTATTTCTTCTCCAACATATCCTACGATCAAACTGGAAAGAAAAGCTCCAAGATTGATCCCGATATAAAATATGGTAAAACCTTTATCTCTTCTAATATCACCTTCCTTATAGAGTCCACCAACCATTGTAGAAATATTCGGTTTTAGCATTCCAACTCCGGCGATGATCAGAGCAAGACCTGAGTAAAAAGCCCACATTTCTTCCACTGCAAGAATACCATGTCCTACGACCAGCACAATACCTCCAACCAGCACGGTCTTCTTCTGCCCTAATAGCTTATCTGCAATGATACCTCCGGGAATGGATGCTACATATACCAGCATGGTATACCAGCCATAAAGCGCGATCGCTTCTCCACCTGTCCAGCCTAAACCTGCATTTCCTCCTGTAGTAGCACTTACAAGATAAAGTACCAGAATTGCACGCATTCCATAGTAGGAAAAACGCTCCCACATTTCAGTGAAAAATAAAATATAGAGACCAACCGGGTGGCCAAATAATTCTTTTTGATTAGCGCGTACGTCTTGAGTTGCCATTAATATGAGAGTATTAGATTAAAGTTTTTCGAGTATAAAGTCTGTCATCATCTGGTAAAGATGAAGCCTGGTGTTACCACCGTAAATTCCATGATTCCTATCTGGATAAATAGCCCAGTCAAATTGTTTATTTGCCTGCACTAATTCTTCCACCATACGCATCGTATTTTGCACATGTACATTGTCATCTCCGCCACCGTGAATAAGCAGGTAGTCACCTTCGAGCTTTTCTGCATGACTTAGCGGGGAATTCTCATCATATCCAGATGCATTTTCCTGCGGAGTACGCATATATCTTTCAGTATAAACAGTATCGTAAAATCTCCAGCTTGTAACCGGAGCCACAGCAATCGCCATAGAAAATACATCGTTTCCTTTCAGGATTGCATTGGTAGACATAAAGCCGCCATAAGACCAACCCCAGATTCCAATACGATCTGCATCCACATAACTTTTTTCAGCTAATTGTTTCGCTGCTGCGATTTGATCCTCTACTTCAAATTTTCCAAGTTCCTGGTAAGTCACTTTTTTGAAGTCGGCGCCTTTAAATCCGGTTCCTCTACCATCAATACAAACGATCATATAACCNTTGTTTGCCAATAATTGATACCAGTAATCATTACTTCCAAAATATGAATTAGAAACCGACTGTGAACCGGGTCCTGAATACTGAAACATCAATACCGGGTACTCCTTATTTTCATCAAAGTTCGCCGGTTTAATAGTCCACATATTCAGTTCGTTGCCGTTTACTTCAATACTGGAAAGTTCTTTTGGAGAAAATTGGTAAGCTTCATTATTTTTTAGAAGCTCGTTATTATTCAGGATCTCACGCACCTGCTTACCATCCTTTGCTTTGTGCAAAGTATAAACCGGCGGAGTATTTACATTCGTAAATGTGTTGATGAAATAGGTGTAATCTGCACTGAAATCGGCAGAATTCGTACCATCCTTTTCTGTAAGCCTGGTTTTAGATTTACCGTTCGGCTTAATAGCATATACATCACGATTCACACTTCCATTTTCAGTACTTTGAAAATAGATGCGTTTAGCTTTCTTATCATAGCCGTAATAGTTGGTCACTTCCCATTGCCCTGAAGTAATCTGGTTGATCAGCTTCCCATCTTCAGCATAGTGGTAAATATGATTCCAGCCATCTTTTTCGCTGGTCCAGATAAAGCTATTGTCTTCAAGAAAAGTTAGATTATCGGTAATATCAACATAAGCCTTGTCAGTTTCATTCAAGACTACACTTGCTTTATTATTTTCAGCATTCACGAAAATTAGGTCAAGATTATTCTGGTGCCTGTTCAAAACCTGAACGCTTAGCAGCATATCTTTTGAAGACCATTTAATTCTTGGGATATAGAAGTCGGCATAATCTCCCAGTTTAATTTCTTCGGAAGAGTTCGCTTNTACNTCGTACATATGCAGACTAACTTCTGAATTAGACTCACCNGCCTTTGGATATTTAAAAACCTGTTGTGTTGGGTAAAGGTCTTTTCCGAAGAGATCCATAGAGAATTCCGGAACTGCAGATTCATCAAACCTTAAGTAAGCGATCTTTTCACCGGTTGGATTCCATGCAAAAGCTTTTACAAAAGAAAATTCTTCTTCATAAACCCAGTCTGTAATTCCGTTAATGATACTATTGATCTCCCCATCCATGGTCACCTGCGTGCGTTCCATAGACTTAAGATCCAGAATATAAATGTTGTTTTCAAAAACATAAGCAAGCTTGGAATTATCTGGAGAAAAAGAAGCTTCCTGAATTTTGTCATCGCTCACTTTTGTAAGTTTCTTAGAAGCTACATCGTAGATATGAACAACTTCTCTGGAAGAACGCCTGTAAATAGGCTCAATTTCAGTAGAAAGTAAAATTTTATTCTCGTCTTCGCTGAATTTGAAACTTTGAAAACTTTTGATTTCGGTAAGATCCTTACTGTTTAGAAGTGTGCGGGTTTTTTTACCAGTTTTATAACTGTAAATATCGATGCTCACCGTACCGGATTCGCGATCGCGGTTCATTACCACATATTCCTCACCATTATTCAAGGATTGCAGTGACTGAAGTCTTTCCTGACGGAAGTTGCCACTCCAGATCTCTTCAAGACTAACTTCCTTTTTTTGTGCAGATAGCACTGAAGTCGCCATGAGTAGAAAGGCAACAAAAGTATAGGGGAATTTCATAAAATTTGTAGAATATTTAATGCAGGCCAAGTTTACTAAAATTTAACCAAAAAATGACTATCGATTCTTGTAAATTACTAAGTAAGTGTTAAAGAGATCAGCCCTGGTGAATGATCAAAATCAGCCTTGTGCAGGTCTTAATATAGCTTCGTATCTTTGTGCTCCTGAAAACTACTAAGATGACCAAACCCGTTAACGGATTTTCCAAGCTCAGTAAGCAACAAAAGATCGACTGGCTAGCTGAAAAGTATCTCTCAAATACTCCTGAAGCCGTAGCTGTTCTCCAGAACTACTGGAATACAGATGAAAGTCTTCAAAAGCTACATGACGAATTTATAGAGAATACGATCTCGAACTATTATCTCCCGTTTGGGATTGCACCCAATTTCAAGATCAATGATCGGCTATACGCCATACCAATGGCGATTGAAGAAAGCTCGGTAGTTGCAGCAGCGAGCAAAGCGGCTAAATTCTGGGGTGAACGCGGAGGTTTTAAAGCTGAAGTTCTCAATATGACCAAAATTGGTCAGGTTCATTTTATGTTCAAGGGCAGGAAGGAAAATCTGCATCGGTTTTTTGAAGAAAACCGTCAAAAATTGATCGACGCAGTAGCTCCAATTACCAGAAATATGGAAAAACGTGGCGGTGGTATTCTTGATCTTGAGTTAATTGATAAAACTTCAGACCTGGATAATTACTACCAGCTATTTGCGAAATTTGATACGCGTGATTCCATGGGTGCGAATTTCATTAATTCCTGCCTGGAGAAATTTGCAGAAGTACTGCGCAACCAGGCTAGAGCAACCGATTATTTTTCAGAAGAAGAAAAACAGCTGGAAATTGTCATGAGCATTCTTTCAAATTATGTTCCTGAATGTATCGTGCGGGCCGAAGTTTCCTGTCCGGTAGATCAATTATCAGACAATCCTGAGATACAGGGTAAAGATTTCGCTGAAAAGTTTATTCAAGCTATTAAAATTGCCGAAATCGAACCTTATCGCGCGGTTACCCACAACAAAGGGATCATGAACGGGATTGATGCAGTTGTACTGGCTACCGGAAATGATTTTCGTGCTGTTGAAGCCGGAATTCATGCCTATGCTTCTCGAAACGGACAATACACAAGCCTGACTCATGCTAAGGTCGAAAATGATATATTCCACTTCTGGATGGAAATTCCACTTGCCTTAGGAACCGTAGGTGGTCTTACCTCGCTGCATCCATTGGTAAAACTTGCACTAAATATGTTGCAGGATCCTTCTGCGGAAGAGCTAATGAAAATTACAGCCGTTGCCGGATTAGCCCAGAATTTTGCTGCCGTAAAATCACTGACTACTACCGGAATTCAGCAAGGACACATGAAAATGCACTTGATGAATATCCTTAACCAGCAACAGGCTACCGAAGAAGAAAAACAACAAATGATTACTTACTTCACCAAAAACACTATTACGCATAGCGGAGTGATCGAACAACTTGAAAGAATAAGAAGCTAATGCAGAAGTATCACAGCAACGGCAAATTATTGCTAACCGGAGAATATGCTATTTTAGATGGCGCTAAGTCTTTAGCCTTACCCACAAAGAAGGGTCAGTCGTTAGAGGTTGAAGCAAATGAATCTACAGGAATTTCCTGGGAAAGTTTTGATGAAAATAACAAGAGCTGGTTCAATGCCGATTTTCAGATAAATGAAGGCCAGTTCCTAACCGAGGCATCTTCTCTAGAAAGCCCGGAACAACAAGAGATCGCTAAGCGTTTACAACAGATCCTGAAATACTGTTATTCTTTAAGGCCAGAGAAATTCACGTCTGGATATACTATAAGGACCTATCAGGACTTCAATAGAAAATGGGGACTTGGAACTTCCTCCACGCTTATTAATAATATCGCGAACTGGCTTGAAATCGATGCCTATAAACTTCTGGCTGAAACCTTTGGTGGCAGTGGTTACGATATTGCCGCAGCAAGTCACGACCACCCCATAAGCTTTCAACGTAAAAACGAAGAAGCTTCAGTTTTTACAGTAGATTTTGATCCTCCATTTAAGGAGGAACTATTCTTCGTTTACCTCAATCGCAAGCAGAACAGTCGCGAGGCCATAGCACATTATCGCAAACAAAGCCAAACGAACAGATCCGAGCTCATTGAGAAGATCTCTGGTATCACCGAACAGATATTGCAGTGTGAGCATTTAATNGANTTNAAAATGCTTCTNAAAGCTCACGAGATCCTTATNTCNAANGNNATCAANANTCCNAGAATCCAGGATCAATTATTTNCAGATTATGACGGACTCATAAAAAGTCTTGGCGGCTGGGGAGGAGATTTCGTNCTTGCCACCGGNAANGAAGCATCAAANGATTACTTCAGAAATAAAGGCTATCATGATATTCTCAGCTATTCTGAAATGATCAAATAAAAAAATCCTCATCGTTTGATGAGGATTTTTTTTAAAGTACGATTGCTAGGTCTTAGTAGAACTTAGCTCTGTTATCCTGAATATCTGCTTTTTTCTTCAAAGCTTCAAATACTCTTGTAGTTGCCTGAGCTCTTCNGGAAGCACTTTCCTGGTTTGCGAAAGCTTTATANGATTCCATCTTTGGAGCTTCNAACTTACTTACAAGTTCAGCNATATAAACACCTTTTTCTCCTGCGATNGGTTCGCTNNTNTCTCCTTTTTCAAGAGANAAAACAGTTCCAACNACTTCCGGCTCTTCACCTGCTCCTGCNAGAGTAGGATTGTTAAGNTTTACCGCATCTGCAGTTTGAACACTTACNCCNTGATTTCCGGCNATTTCCTGTAGNGAGTTTCCTTTAAGTCTTTCCTTAATAAGTTCCGCTTTCTTTTGCTTAATCAAAATTGGAGTGACTTCAGCTGAAGCTTCTTCTACGCTCATCAAGCCCTTATCCTGCTTAGCTGTTAGTTGTGCTACTACGTACCCATTGTTAGTGTCAAATCTTCTTACATCTCCAACTTTAGCGTCATCTTCAAAAGCCCATTGGATCACTCTTCTTTGAGCACCAGCACCAGGAATATTTTCGTCAAGTGCTTTAACATCTTTTACCGTACGCACTTCGTAGTTGCTTTCTTTTGCCACTTTGCTAAAGTCACCTTCAGCAGCAGCGATCTCAAACTTCGTTACTTCGTTAAATTGTTCGTTCATTGTTTTCTCTGAAGCCTGGATCTCTCTTGCGATCGTTGCTACCTTTACCGCTTTAGCAGCTTCAGTTTGATCATCTATAGAGATTACGTGGAACCCAAGAGGTGTCTCCACAACACCTATATCTCCGGATTTATTGTCAAATACATAGTTTTCAAATGCTGGGATCATCATTCCAGGAACAAAATATCCAAGATCTCCAGCCTGTTCTTTGTTTGAAGTATCCGCAGAAAATTCAGAAGCAAGAGCTGCAAATTTATCAGAATCTGATCTTACAACTCCAGCAAGACTATCAGCTAAAGCTTCAGCTTCAGCTTTGGTTCTATTCCCGGGAGCTCCCAACTGAGATCCAGTGTAGCTAATAAGAATATGACTTGCTTTTACTGAATCTGGAATATTNTTAGTCTCAACAACNTTACTAAGTTTCCAGAATCCNTTTTCTTTATAAGGACCAAAAGATTCACCTTCATTAAGATTGAAGATCTGCTCNGCATTTTCGCCTTTCAGATCATTTCTAAATCTAAAAATGTTCTGGTANGGAAGATCTGAATTGTTGGCTATAAAATCTGCATAGTTATCTGTGCTGTCAAAACCAGGAAGTGTGTCATTTGCACCAACCGCAGCATTATATTCAACTCTTTGGCTTCTCAATTTAGATAGTGCTTCTTTAGCTTCAGATTCATCATCTGTAGAAGCAGCTTCTTCAAAGATCACATATTGCATGCTTCTGGAAGCATCAGATTCGAACCTTGAGGCATGATTCTCGATATAATTCTTGATATCAGATTTAGAAACTTCAACTTCGCTATCTGGAATTGAAGAATAAGGAATCTGAACGAATTTCATATTGATATTATCGTTCTGCATCTTGTAAGCCTGCTCACCTTCCAGTAAAGTAGCCCCAACACCAGCACTTACCATATTGTAGTAAGCATTCATTTTGGCAGTTTGTGCAAGATTGGAAGTAAACTGCTGCCATTGAGCATAAGCTTCTGGAGAGGTTTCTTTCAAATTAGCAACATACTCTCTCAATCTGTTTTCGTCAAACATCCCAGCTTCATTAGAGAAGTTTGGATTTCCAGCCATTTGAGTACGCACAAGTTCAGTAACCTGATCCTCTCCAGCTCTGAGTCCAAGCTTTTCAACTTCTTCTTCAAGAATCACCTGGCGTAATTTCTGGTCCCAGATACGGTTTACAGCCTGAGTAGTACTAATATTATTACCCATATTTCTTTCGAAAGCCTCAACTTCACGGGCGAATTCCTCTCTATCTACATCGTTCCCATTCACGGTAGCGATAACATTTTGAGAATCCTGGCCACTAAAGCCTCCATTTCTAATCACATCGGCCAATACAAAAGAGAAAAGAGCCAGTGCAATGATAATAATCAAGAAAACAGACCGCTGTCTGATTTTGTTTAATACTGCCATTTGAATATAAAATTTGTCAAAATATAGGGGGCGAAAATAAGGTTTTTAGGCTAATAATAAAATTTAAAATTAGCAAATTCTTAACTTTCGATATTTAGTCTTCCGGATTGATTTTCAGCTCAACCAATTCGATTTTGGTGTTGGAAGTTTCCAGGATTTTGATCTCGAAATCCTCGATCTTAATAACCTCTCCCTGCTGCGGAATTTCTTCGGTATGATTTACTATAAATCCGCTCAGGGTCTCGTAGTTTTCACCCTCCGGAATTTCAGTCCTGTAATTCTCATTTAAGTAATCCACTTCCAGCCTTGCTGAAAACTTGTAATGATCGTCACCCAGCTTCTCTTCAATCAGGACTGCGGAATCATGCTCATCTTCAATCTCTCCAAAAAGCTCTTCCACAATATCTTCCACGGTCATCATACCACTTGTTCCACCATACTCATCGATTACCACTGCAATACTCTTTCTTTTTTTGATAAGAATATTCAGAACATCCTTGATCCACATGGTTTCGGGTACAAATATCACCGGAAGTAATATGGATTTTATAGATCGAGGTCTTTTAAATAATTCGAAGGAATGAACATAACCAATAATGTCATCTATGGTATCATTATAAACCAGTAATTTCGAAAGTCCGGTTTCAGTAAAAGTTTGCACAAGATCACTTGGCGCCTGGTTTTGATCCACGGCTATGATCTCGGTTCTTGGGATCATCACCTCCCTGGCTTTGATATCTGAAAATGAAAGGGCATTCTGAAAGATCTGTATTTCACTATCTACATCTTCGTGCTCTTCAACGGTTTCCATTTGCTCGCTAATGAAGTTGCCTAATTCTACTTTACTGAAGGCTAATTGAACTTCATCTCCATCGGTTTTGAAAAACCTCTTCAGAATAATATCTGAGATCCAGATGACAAAAGAGGACACAAAACTGAATAGCAGGTAGAAAATATAGGCAGGAACTGCGAATAATTTCAACATGCTGTTCGCGTAGATCTGGAAAAATACCTTCGGAAGAAATTCCGCAGTCAGCAAAATTACCAGTGTAGAAATAACAGTTTGAGTAAGCAGACTTAGATCTACTACAATATAATTTATGATACTGTTTTGCGGATCGAGACCGCTAAGCCAGTACATCAAAAGGTCCCCCATAAAAAAACCATAAACCACCAAAGCTATATTGTTTCCAACAAGCATGGTTGCTATGAATTTTGAAGGTTTCTTGGTAAGACGTTTTAAAACGGTCGCCAGAAAATCATTCTGACGCTTTTCTATCTCTATAAAGATCTTATTGGAGGAAACATAAGCGATTTCCATTCCTGAGAAAAACGCAGAAAGAATTAAAGAGCAAACTATGATTAGTATTTCAACCTCCATTCAGGCTACTTATTACGCTCTTCGTAGCGACGCCTAAATCGCCGTTTGAAGAAGAACATGAATATTGCAATGGCCACAAAGAACAGAAATACATAAGCCCTTTGACGTTGGTCATTCCAGATGCGGACTGCTTCAAAAAGAAAGAATGCAGCGAACAGCAAATATGCATATTCAAAATATTTGAAAAACTTACTCATCTTCTTTTTCTTCTTCTACAATTTGAATTCCCGTATTGGTTCTAGAACGAAAATTACTGAAATCCTGATTAGAATCAAAACCGAGATCTTCAGTATATGAACCATCCGGGAATCTAATCTTGTTTGGTTTGTCTGTAAAAACCCAGCTTCTGTCCTGATCCCAGAATAGCTGACTAGCTTCCAGCTTAGTACTATCGGCAGTGATTATAACCACATTTCCCTGAAGATCGATTAGTTTCGTATCCTCATAAACGATCCCGTAATCTGCCACCACGGTATTTTTTTCATCCTTCTCATCAAAGAACTCTACTTCCACTCCATCAGGAAATTCACGGTAAGGAAAACTTTTATTTGTGAAATCCAGCATGCGCGGACTTTTTAAGGTCGCAACCAGTCTGCCGGAATCTGTGAACTTCAAATTGATACCCTCGGCTGTAGCCTGCGGTGCATCTTCTTCCATGCTAAACGCACGTACCTCACGAAGATTACCTTCGCATGAAAAAAGCATTGTCACGCCTAAGAGCGTGACAATGCCTGAAATAATATTGCTATATGTTAGCCTCATCTTATAGATTCGGNACTTTNACCGATGTNCCAATCCAACATCCAAANGTGATNGATTGTCCNGGCTTGTATTTAGACTGGAAGATATCAGACTTCTGTGGAGCAAGACCTTTATAAGAAGCTGCTGCCTGATTTGCGTTAGATGCGATCGATGGATCAACTCTCGCTGCTCTCGAAGCATAGTCTGCTGCTAACCAGTATACTGCTCTTTTAGTGAATGTATCTGTACCACAGCTGTTTGCACTTTTAGCATACATGTTTGCGATCTGTAAGTAAGCGCTACCAAGAGATGGCTTAGCTGCTATCGCTTTATTATAAAAGTTTCTAGCCTGCCCATACTGACCTTTATCTTTATAGTTACCAGCGATTCTATAGTAGATCTTCGCTTGATCAGACTTATTAGTTTCAAGCTCTGCTGCCTGGTTGTAATACTCTAAAGCCTTTGAAGCATTTCCATTAGCTTCAGCTAACTGACCTAAAGAATAAGCAGACTTCGCAGAAGGCTCTAACTTGTGTAAAGCTTCAGAAACCTGGATNAANANTGGATCTTCAGTACAATCCTTAGCAGAAAGTCTAGCATTCGCATTCTGCAACCACTTCACATCACCCTGCTTTTCTTCGAAATCTTTCTTGTATANTGGAATAAGGTTACTACAATCTGCTCTTGCACCTAATTTTCCGTTCAATGCATTTCTAACCATACTGTAGTTTTTCAGGTTGATCTCTGCATTCTTGATCTTCTTTTCTTCCTTGGCAGTAAGCTCTTCACCATCTTCCTGCTTTTTCAAAAGTGGAGCCAGCGCCTCTGCAGCATCGTTCTCTTCTTTCTCAATCTTAGCGTATACTTTATCATACTGATCGAAAACATCTTGAAGGTTTCTATCTCCTGCATCCTGCATATCAACTACAAGGTCAAAATATGCATATAATGCTTTAGGGCTGGTGAAATTCTCTACATCTTCTTCCCAGGCTTTGTCGTAAGCCACGTAAAGTTCTTCTTTATCCCCTAGTTTGTTATCATATTTTAACTGAGCGATATCTGAATATACTTTTCCAGCTTTCGTTTTTTCAGGATATAATTCAAGTCTGGTTTCCCATACTTTGATNAATTCCTTNACTAATTCNCCTTTATCACCTTCTTCAGCTTTATCNATCTTGNATTCGATNGCTCTTTCCANATACTGGTAAGTTGCAAGACTATATTTTGGACAGTCTTCCATTACTTCCATAAGTTTAGGATAAGCTGTTTCGTAATTTTTTGCTTTAGCAGCATCATAAGCTAAAGCTGCGGTAGTTGTACAATCCTGTGCACTAACAGCTCCAGTTCCTACCATGGCAACNGTCAAAAGTGCTAAGAAATTCTTTTTCATCGTTGTAGTTTATTGTGGTTAATCAAATTTTCTTTTCGTGAACCATTTGTCGTTTAAAGAGAGTCCTACAGACAGTCTTAAAAACTTCTCCTGAACTAGTCCGGCATCTCTTGTACCTCTTTGTCCAAGCTCGATTCCGAAGTTTGCATTGGAGAACAATTGTCCAATCGGTAATCCTAATCCAAAAGACATGCCAAACTCATTNATAGATTCACCATTGACTATGAGACCGGTCTCGTCATACCTGAATCCAGCACGGTAAACCACTCTCTCCAGGTAACTTGTAAAAGAATTATAATCTGGAACATAGAATCCTCCCAGACTAAATTGAGACGCATCCTCATACTCTCCTCCATCATTTCTGAAGCTAAAGCTATCCTGGTAAGAACTTGAACCTACATTGGAATACTCAGCTCCAACAAACCATTTATTCGTTTGACCAATTCCGGCTCCAAGGCTGTATTTTGAAGGAAATGTGAATTGAGTTTCACTAAGGTCAAGTTCTCGCTGGTCAATTGTTCGTCCTGTTCCACCAGCAAAATCTATAGTAGAAATTGTTCTGAAGTTTTCAGAATCAAGATCCATTTCTGGCGCGTATGTAGTGGAAATATGAAGACTCAACTTTTCTGAAATGGGACGCTGGTAATTGGCTCCAAAGTTAAAAGTAAAACCTTTAATGTCTGATCTGTTCACATCGCTGGTTCCATATTGTAAACCTTCAGTATTGATACTTTGCGTATTCTGGAAGTTTCCGAAGTTATAGTCTGCATCNANACCTAAACTCAAGTGCTCATTAACTGCATAACCAGCAGACAGNAACACTCTGTTCATACCTCCTCTACCAGTAAGCAAACTTGAAGCATCATCTTCTACATCAAGAATCCTGTATCCTACAGAGGTGTACGGCATNACTCCAAGACCTATACCNATCTTATCACTAATTGGAAATGCAAGTGCTAAATAATCAAGAGATGAGATCTTCGAATTATCTGAGGCTCCATCAGTTTCAAGTTTTACTCTATCGTGACTTGCACCAAGAGNGTAATCTGTAAGCTTTAATCGACCATAACTTGCAGGGTTCTGCAAATTCACGTGGATACTATCCATAAATACGCTTAAACCTCCCATTGACCTGTTTTCCACAGTCCCCTGGAAATTGGTTAAACCAATACCGTAATATGAATAAGGCGAAGAAACATTTTCCTGAGCTTCAGCGATAAATCCTGTAAATAAAGCTACGATTACTATAAATCGTTTAATCATTGAGTCTTGTTAAATTCTAGAATGAAATTAAGTCCTTCTAACAAAAAATTTGAGTTGGCAAATATGCTATTTTTAGTTGGTATAGACAAAAGTTGACTGTCCCCTCCTGTAAATATTACTGTTAAATCTTCAAATTCAGAAGCATAGGTTTCTACAACCCCTTTTAATTCCATTTTAAGTCCGTTAATAATTCCGGATTGTATGCTGCTCTCTGTCGTTTTGCCAATAAGATCAACATCCGGCTTCGCAGATACTAACGGTAAATTTGCTGTAAACTTGTGCAGACTTTTAAATCTCATCTGCAATCCTGGAGAAATTGCTCCTCCAAGGTACTTTTCTTTAGCTGTTTTTAGATCATATGTGATACAGGTACCGGCATCGATGATTAACACATTCTTCTTCGGAAATTGATCTACAGCCGCTGCAACCAATGCAACTCTATCCAATCCAAGANTGTGTGGTGTATGATACTCATTTTCGAAGGGCATATGAGTATCCCTGCTTAATCGAAGAAAATCTGTAGCCTTTTCCAGCTGGTAAATGACCTTTTCGTCAATTATTGTCACTTCTGAAAGTATCGAATGAGTGATTTGCGGATAGTGTTTGAAAATTTTTTCCAATTCCTGTAAAAAATTTTCTTTTGGAAATACAAGTTTCTCCTGAAGTGTATCGTTTTGATAAACAGCAGCTTTTACTGAAGTATTCCCGGCATCGAGTACTAAATTCATGCTTGATTTTGTTCAACTTCAAAAATACAAAAGCATTTTTTTAAAATTTCCTTTGCCAGTTCCTAAAAATGAAATTATATTTGCCACCGCTTAAACAAGCAACTGGTGCCTTAGCTCAGTTGGTAGAGCAAAGGACTGAAAATCCTTGTGTCCCTGGTTCGATTCCTGGAGGCACCACCTTTAAAAACCCGATTCATCTGAATCGGGTTTTTTTTATGCATATAATCGAACTATTTATAAAATACAAAAAGCCGGAATTAGCATTCCGGCTTTTCGCATAATAACCTGATTCCTCAGAATGCAGTGTTATCAAACAGTGTGAAGTACTACGTTTACTACTGCACCTACAATGGCGGCAAAAATAAATAGTAAGGTAAGCGTGACCAGTATCTTTGCGATAATGTTCAGGCCATGAATACTCATCTTGTAGTTGTCCACAAATTCAGTAAAGATTTCCATACGCCTGTTATTTTATGATTTATACTCAACTCACTATAATATAATCACTTAAGCAGATAAATCCTAACTTTTTCGGCCAGGTCATGGGATAATCGTTAAACGGACTATTCTGGTAAAATTCNCGAAAATCTGTACCAAAATACCTACTACAATTACATACGTATCATCCTACTTCCTCTTCTGGATGGTGCCTTACCTCCTCCAAAACTACTTAGCTTATAAGTAAAGCTTAGCATTGCATATCGTTGCAGCACGAGATTGTTCACATCCTGAATATAATCGTCTCCTACCAGTCTTCTTGTATCCACATTCTGATCCAGTAAATCATACACTTTTACTTTGACAGTCGCATTGTCTTTCATGAACTGGTATCCAAGACTCATATTCCACAATAGACTCGTACTGTCGAATCCCGGTGCAACATTTCCGAATTTATTATACGAAATATCATTTCCAAAAACCACGTTCTTTGGCCAGTACGTTGTGGTTTCCAGAGAAAGACTATGGTTGACATAGTTCTGATCTCTTCCACTGTTGATATCGTATTGAATATCATTGAAGGTCGCCGAGTAACCTGGTTCGATCTCAAAAACTTCATCGATCGCGTAGGTAAGCCTCAAAGTAGGAGTTAATGTGAATTGATCAGATTCATACTGTACAGCGTTAATAAAGCCTACATTTCTATTATAACCTCCATTCGCTCCAATACGATATCTAAACTCTGTAGCGTCCTTCTTATAGCTTTTGCTGAAAGAAGCTCCCAGATTTCCATTGATAACCCCATCTACATTGGTATAGGTTGTAGTTCTAACAAAATTGTCCACGCTACTGGTTGCTGCTACCTGGTTATCTGTAAAATTGAAATAGGCATATGCAAAGATTCCGCTTCGCGAAGCAAAATCGAAGTTTCGATAATTTAAATTCACACGCTGATTAAAGGTTGGTTCCAGCTCAGGGTTACCAACGATAATATTTGTAGGATTTGTTCTATCCACCACAGGCTGCAATTGTCTCACTGAAGGAACATCGGCATTCGTACTGTAACCTACACTTATACTTTTGGACCTTTCCGGAGAATAACGAAGATCGGCATCCACATATACATTATTGAAAGTATTGTCGAAGCGTATATCCTCCATAAAGTTCTCGGTCTTTAAAGTTGTGCTAAGCAACCCAACCTCAGTATTGATCCGCCATTTTTCACCTTCATAATTGAGTCCGGCGTTTGGAGTATGTTTGAAACTACGGAATTCAAAATCATTACTCAACAGCTCATTGAAATTGGTATACTCACCATCCACAGCATCGAAAACACTTCTGGTATTGCTGCTCTTTTGAGTATCAAACTCATAATTGATATCCAGAAAGAACTTTTCTGCCAGTACACTTCTTTTGGAAGCTCCAACACTAAAAGAATTGGAATTTTCATCCTGATCTATAAATTGATCCTGAACGATATCATTTTCAGGATTATTTATGAACGTACTTTCAGAAAAATAAATGTTCTCATTCTCCTGTTTGCTGTGCGCATGGTCCAGATCCAACTGAAGATAAGAACCCCTGCTTCCAAAGCGTTTTATAAAGTTGATATCATTACTAAAATCCAGACTTGTAAGATCTTCAGTTTCATCTATAAGCGTGGTATTCTGAAGCTGCATGTCCTCATCAAGATTTTCTTCATATCGATCTCGATAGGACGTTCCAATGTTAGCATTGAATCGTGGAGCGATGGAAAGCCTCGTAAGCGTATCAAATTCTACTTCATATCGAAGTGTGGCTCTATGACTATCATTCAGTAAATTACTGGAGCTGGTGGAATTAGTGAAATACCTGGAGTCTGGAAGAATATTCTCCCGCTCGATCCTGGTTCTGGTTTCTGTATCTGATCCCCCGTAGAAGTAATCGGCAGTAAGTTCCATGCCATTGTCCCATTCATTTACAAAATTAAATCCGCCGGTTTCAGATTTAGTGATCCCATTGTTTGAACCAAAACCAGTTCCATTAATACTAAAACTTCCATTCCCATTGATCCTTACACTACGAGCATTTCCACCCATCATGTCGAACACCTCATCAAAACTAAATCCGGAACTGTTGATATTATTGGAACTTGCAAGTACACTTACCCTGAGTTCATCTTTGAAATAATTGGCGATACCACTAAGCTCATATCGATCATCTGTACCACCTCCGGCAGTTACCCGTGANAACCAGCCTTTGTTCTTGTCTTCCTTTAGTTCAATATTAATGGTTTTATTTTCTGAATCTCCTGCCTTTCCGGTAAATTCCTCGCTTCTAGTCTTGGTATCCACTACCTGGATCTTATCTATGATTTCCTTCGGAAGGTTCTTCGTAGCGATCTTAGGATCATTTCCGAAGAATTCCTTACCGTTTACCAGGATCCTCGAAACAGGCTTTCCATTTACGGTAATATTCCCATCGCTATCCACTTCTACTCCCGGGAGCTTTTTCATGAGCTCTTCCAGATTGGCATCCTGCCTGGTATTGAAGGAGTTTGCGTTGAATTCAAGCGTATCCTGCTTAACAGAGATAGGTGCTCTTGTAGCAGTTAGAGTAACCTCATCCAGCGCATTATCAAGAACTTCCAGAGAAATAGCTCCTACATCGAGCTTCTTAGTGATTTCAATTTGCTTACGGTAAGGTTTAAAACCAGCGTAACTCACATATAAATTTGCAGCCTTACTTTCGGTATTTCCCTTGAGAAGGAAACTCCCGTCCTTTTCAGAAATAGTATAAGTGACCAGACTGCTATCCGCAATCTTTTCAACATAAACAGTGGCAGATTCAAGAGGAGTGGATTCTGTATCAACGATCTTTCCGGATACTTCGAATTCCTGGGCAAAGCTTAGCGCACTNACTANAAGTAGCANNAAGCTGAAATAATTTCGCATATANATAGTATAAAAATTTGAACCAATGCTCATTACTGAACATTGGTTTGTGATTTAGACTACCTANAACGTTAAAAGTTTAAGGTTTCTTTTACTTTTTTCTAAAAAANATACTGATAGGCACNCCTTGAAANTCGAANTCCTGACGTAACTTNTTCTCNANGAAACGTTTATATGGATCACGCACNTANTGNGGNAGGTTACAGAAAAATGCAAACTGTGGATGTGGTGTTGGNAANTGTGTACAGAACTTGATCTTTACGTATTTCCCTTTNTANGCTGGTGGNGGATTCTTTTCAATNATCGCCAGCATNATATCNTTAAGTAAACGGGTNTTGATCTTTTTACTTCTGTTTTCAAAAACNTTTACAGCAGTTTCAATTGCTTTNAAAACNCGCTGTTTNGTNANAACAGAAATAAATACGATCGGCACATCTGTAAANGGCTCGATCTCACGACGAATCATGGCTTCNTAATCCTTAAGAGTATTGGTNTCCTTATCNAGNAGATCCCACTTATTTACNAGNATNACGATTCCCTTNGAGTTTCTCTGNGCCAGCCAGAAGATATTCTGAACCTGACCATCAAACCCACGGGTTGCATCNAGCACCAANANACANACATCACAGTTCTCGATNGCACGNACAGAACGCATTACCGANTAAAANTCNAGATTTTCCTTNACCTTNGATTTTCTACGAATTCCTGCAGTATCTACAAGNTTNAATTCGAAACCAAACCTGTTATACCTGGTATCGATAGAGTCACGGGTNGTCCCGGCAATATCGGTTACGATATANCGATCTTCCCCNATAAGGGAATTAATAAANGANGATTTNCCNGCATTTGGACGNCCAACGACCGCAAATCTTGGTAATTCTGTATCTTCCTCTTCNTCAATTNCTGGNAGAGCTTCTACAAGTGCATCCAGAAGATCTCCNGTTCCACTACCATTTGTACTGGCAATTGGAAAATAATCACCCAGACCAAGCGAGTAAAATTCTACCGCGTTNGCAAGACGTTTGTTATTATCCACNTTATTNACNGCAAGTAAAACGGGCTTGTCCACTCTACGAAGTAGGTTGGCTACTTCTTCATCCATAGATGTCACTCCTGTTTCCACATCTACGATAAAAATNATCGCATCTGCNTCTTCGATNGCAAGNTCTACCTGCTTATCGATTTCAGCTTCAAAAACATCNTCGCTNCCTTTCACATACCCACCGGTATCGATNANGGANAATTTATGACCGTTCCAGTCAGANTTTCCATANTGCCTGTCNCTGGTNACACCACTAACAGAATCGATNATGGCNTCTCTACGCTGTATAAGCCTGTTAAAAAAAGTAGATTTACCAACGTTTGGTCTCCCTACAATGGCGACAATATTGCCCATAATATNATATTGATTTCAGGAAGCAAAATTAATGATTTTAAGCTAATTAGCTCAACTTCCNGTATTCTTGAAATGTAGTTACTTCTTATCTGTATAGCCAAATCTCTTCAGCTGCCTGGCATCACTTCTCCAGTTCTTATTCACTTTTACNTAAAGTTCTAAATGNACCTGTTTNCCGAAGAATTTCTCCAGGTCCTTTCTAGCCTCTACTCCTACTCTTTTTAATGCNGCACCTTTATGACCAATNATGATTCCCTTCTGGGTATCTCNTTCNACCATGATCACNCTACGCATCCTGATNATCTTCTCCTCTTCAAAGAATTCACCGGTTTCGATCTCTACACTATAAGGAATTTCCTTTTTGTAATGCATAAGGATCTTTTCACGTATGATCTCGTTCACGAAAAATCGCTCAGGCTTATCGGTAAGCGTATCTTTAGGGTAGAAAGCCGGAGATTCTGGCAATAACTCGATGATCCTGTTAAATACCTCTGCAACATTAAAACCTTCCAATGCTGAAATCGGGTGNATTTCGGCCGTTGGAACTTTTTCACTCCAGTANTTCACCTGNTCTTCAAGTTGATCCTGGTNTGATTTATCGATCTTATTCAGTAATAATAAAACCGGTACTTCAGAGTTTTCGATCTTTTTAAAGAATGCTTCATCCTTTAATCCTTCTTCTCCAATTTCAACAATATAGATCAGAACATCTGCATCTTCAAAAGCAGATTTCACAAAATCCATCATGGAAGCCTGTAGCTCGTAAGCTGGTTTAATGATCCCGGGTGTATCACTCAAGATCATCTGGAAATCTTCTCCATTCACAATACCCAGAATNCTATGACGGGTTGTTTGTGCTTTTGAAGTAATTATTGAAAGTCTTTCACCTACGAAAGCATTCATTAAAGTGGATTTCCCAACATTTGGGTTACCTATGATATTTACGAAACCGGCCTTATGTGCCATAATGAAAATTTTTGCAAAGGTATTTCATTTGTAAACTGTTACCTAATGTTTGTTCAATTTCTAACATTCGGCGTTCAGCCCACTGGAATTTGCTATTTAGCTCACCTTTCTAGTATGATATTATGAATATAATCATTTGATAATCAAAATTTAGTAAAAATTTCAATCAAAAATATGATTGGGTTGCTCTTCTGTTTTTAATGACTATTTTTGCCGCTTCTTAAAATCAAGCTGAAAAAGCCTCATTATGAAAAAAGTGCTGAACTTATTCGACTTCAAACAACAGGTTAATTATAAAACTGAAGTGCTTGCAGGATTAACGGTTGCCATGACCATGATTCCTGAGTCACTTTCTTTCGCTATTCTAGCTGGTTTTCCTCCGCTAATGGGTCTTTACGCTTCTTTCATTGCTGGCTTAGTTACCGCAATATTTGGTGGCAGACCGGGAATGATCTCTGGAGGTGCCGGTGCAACAGTTATTGTGCTNATNGCNTTAATGAAGTCAGATGGACTTGAATATGTTCTTGCAGCAGTAGCATTGGCAGGAGTTTTCCAGATCATTATNGGGGTATTTAAGCTAGGTAAATTTATAAGACTGGTACCTCACCCCGTAATGTTCGGGTTCGTAAATGGTTTGGCTATTGTGATCTTCATGTCTCAGTTGGATCAGTTTAAAACCGTGGTGAACGGTGATATCGAATGGCTTTCTGGAACTGCATTGTATATCATGGGNGGTCTTGTTGCGTTAACGATCGCCATCGTTGTGCTTTTACCTAAAGTCACTAAAGCTGTTCCTTCTTCTTTAGTCGCAATTATTGTAGTCTTTCTGCTGGTGTATTTCTTCGGAATAGACACCAAAACAGTAAAAGATATTGCCTCTGTAAGTGGTGGTTTTCCTCCATTCCATATTCCTCAAATTCCACTAACCTGGGAAACCATAGAATTGATCGCTCCTTATTCCATGATCATGGCAGCAGTTGGTNTAACTGAAGGTTTNTTAACNCTNAACCTGGTAGATGAGATCACTGAAACTAAAGGAAATGGNAACAGNGAATGTATCGCGCAGGGTGGTTCTAATATCTTAAACGGATTTTTCTTCGGAATGGGCGGTTGCCCAATGATAGCTCAAACCCTTGTAAACCTTTCTGCCGGATCGAGAGCCCGTTTATCTGGAATCATTGCAGCATTTACCATTCTTGCCATCATTTTATTTGGTGCTCCTATTATCGAAAAATTACCAATGGCAGCACTGGTAGGTGTAATGATTATGGTGGCTATAGGAACATTTGAATGGGATAGTTTAAAGATCTTCAATAAAGTACCTAAAAAGGATATTTTCCTGGTAGTTATCGTGGCGTTAATTACCGTATTCCTGCACAACCTT
>FUFK010040438.1_pt1 | contig 38680 bp, 41 predicted proteins | sample 1021851 | NCBI WGS metagenome assembly FUFK01 (sample SAMEA51879418, study PRJEB19060) | metagenome
CAATTATGGAACAAGTATCTTTAAAGGTGACATGGTAGCTCAAGTTACTGGTGGTACTGTAGAAGTTCATGCAGATGGTGGTACAGTTCCTATTGTTGGCGTTTTCAATGGCTGTCAATACACTGATCCTACTACTGGAGAACAAGTTTTTAGTAACTATTATCCAGCTAGTACAAATGCTTCTGATATTATTGCTTTTATAATAGATGATCCAAATGTTGTTTTTGAAATTCAAGCAAATGCTGCTTTTCCAATTGCAGATTTGTTTGGTAATTTCGATATTGTTTATACATCAGCAGGTTCAACTGTTACTGGTATTTCTGGTGCAGAATTGAATGTAAGTGATGGTGGAACAGGAACAACTTTATCTGTTAAAGCAATTGATATTTCTGAGGATCCAGAAAATTCAGATGTTAGTTCGGCAAATACAAACGTACTTGTTACAATTCAAAATCATATATTCGGTGTTAAAGGTGCCGGGTTAGCATAAGGAGACTAAATAATGGCTATATCTAGAGCACAATTAGCTAAAGAGCTAGAGCCCGGTCTTAATGCTCTTTTTGGAATGGAATATGATCGTTATGAAAACGAACATAGTGAAATCTATGAAACAGAAACTTCTGATCGTGCATTCGAAGAAGAAGTAATGTTAGTAGGCTTCGGAAATGCTCCAACAAAGAGTGAAGGATCTGGTGTTTCATTTGATAGTGCAAATGAAGCTTACACAGCTAGATACACACACGAAACTATTGCATTNGCATTTGCTCTTACTGAAGAAGCAATTGAAGATAATCTTTATGATCGTCTTGGTGCAAGATACACTAGAGCATTAGCACGTTCTATGGCTCATACTAAGCAAGTAAAATCTGCTGCAACGCTTAANAATGCGTTTGATAGTANCTTTACTGGTGGTGATGGCAAAGAACTCTGTGCTACAGACCATCCATTAGCTATGGGTGGAACATTTTCAAATGAGCTTTCAACAGCTGCAGATTTGAACGAAACTTCTCTTGAAAACGCACTTATTGATATTTCTCAATTCGTAGATGAAAGAAATATGATAATTGCTTTAAGAGGTATGAAGTTAATCGTACCACCTGCATTGAAGTTTATAGCTGACAGATTAATGTCATCAACCCAAAGACCGGGTACTGCTGACAATGATGTCAATGCTATTAACAACATGGGAATGTTACCTGATGGTGTAGTAGTCAATCATTTCTTAACCGATACTGATGCGTTTTTTATTAAAACAGACGCACCAAATGGTTTTAAAATGTTTGAAAGATCACCATTAGCTACTTCTATGGAAGCTGATTTTGATACTGGAAATATGAGATTTAAAGCAAGAGAAAGATATTCTTTTGGCTTCTCCGATCCAAGATGTGTTTTCGGTTCACCGGGAGCATAATTAAAATTAATGAAGGGGGCACTTGCCCCCTTTTGTTTTTTACTGTATAGTTTTGATATTAACTTCTGACAATCCGAAAGGGTTGACATTATTTTAACTATGACAGGAGACAGAAATGGCTGTACATTTTACCGGCCCTATTCTTTTCGCAGGAAAAGATGGCAATAGAAAATGGTTTGAAAACCTACCTATAGACAAAAATCCAGATTATCTAGTTTATATGGATGATTTTACTGGTATTACACTAGATTCAACAAATGATTGGACAGTAGTAAAAGACTCAAGTGCTTCAGCTGCTATTGCAGCAGATGTTGTTAATGGGGCAGTGACTTTAAGCTCACAAGCTACAACTGATAATGATGGTGCTTCAATACAAGGAAATGAAATATTTGCACTTTCTTCAACTAGAGATATTTGGTTTGAAACCAAAATAACTCCTACAGATGCTGAAGGTAGTGCAATGGATATTTGTATTGGATTAACTGTAAATTTTGCAACAAATCCAGAAAATATGTTAACAGCTACTGACAGAATTGTTTTTCAAGTAGATGATGGTGATAGTAATATTGATTGTGTTACTGAAAAAGATGGTACTGCTACAACAACTGATTCTGGTATTGATATTGCAAGTGGAACAGCAGTTACACTTGGATTTCACGTAAAAGGAACTGGTTCTGTAGAGTTTTTCGTAAATAGAAACTTAGTTGCTACTCACACAGCAAATATTCCAGATGATGAGAATCTTGCATTAGGAGCTATGGAGCTTTCAGGTTCAGCAACTGGAACAAANTCAATGAACATTGATTATATGTTTGCAGCTCAAAATCGTTAGGAGATAGCNNATGGCTGAAAAAAAGAGAGCTAGAACCAAATCGGGCAAATTTATACCAGATGACCCCAGTACACCTCATGTTAATGAAGCTTGGGTTACGACTAAAAAAACTTCAAAAAAGAAGTCAAAATCATCTGCGTCTTTGCCACCTAAAGGTACTGCTCAATATAAAGCAATGCTTCTAAGAGGTGAGATTGAGGAGTAATAAATGTCTACTAGATCAGATGTAAAAGCTTTTAATCATAATCAAGGTGATTCGGCTGCAGTAGTTGGACCTGCCAGATCAAGAATAAGACAAGTAGTCATATTCGCTGATGCTGCAGGTGCCTTAACAATTACAAATGGGAATGGTGGTGCTAACTTATTAGTACAAAGCTTTCCTACAGGATTGCATACGCTGAACATACCTGACAATGGTATATTAGCTACAAATGGTGCTTATGTTTCTGCATTTACAGGTAGTAGCAATAAATTGACATTGTTCTTATCGTAATGGCAAGAAAGAAAGATAAACAACCACCTAAAACTAAAAAGTATTTCCGTTCCACTAAAAGTGGAGCGGGAATGACTAAGGCTGGTGTTGCTCGTTATAGAAGAGATAACCCCGGTTCTAAATTAAAAACAGCAGTAACTAAGAAAAAAAATCTGACTAAAAAAGAAAAATCAAGACGTAAATCTTATTGTGCAAGATCTGCAGGTCAAATGAAAAAGTTTCCTAAAGCAGCTAAAGACCCAAATAGTCGTTTAAGGCAAGCTAGAAGAAGATGGAGATGCTAATGAAAAAAGATATTTTTGTTGGGATTGTTACAGCTTCTTTCTTTGGTTCTTTTGCTTGGATGGCTACCACATTGATCTCTGTAGATAAAAGAACTGAAATTACTGCTGTAAAAGTAAATGCAAACTATGAAATGATTAAACCATTGTGGGAAGATTTTATTAAAAGGAGTGCTAAATATGAAATCCAAAATGAGTCCAAATAAAAAAATGCAAATGATGAAAAATGGTGGTTCAGTAACTAATACTACCAAATCTGTTCCTATCGTTATGAAAATGAAAGGTGGAAAAATAGTGCAAATGACTAAAGGTGGCACTGTTAAAATGATGAGCAAAGGTGGAAGTGTTAAAAAAATGAAATATGGTGGAAAAGTAAAAAAATGATATAAATTATGGCTTATCTACAAAGTAACATACCTTATTTTAAATGTTGGGTACGTAGAGAATATACTCACAACCATGAAAAATATCATGGTGAGTTTCTTCACGCTATGGCTATCGCTGTTACTTCTATGCCTTGTCGTTGTTTAAGCTTTCAAGTAATATTTACTGGTTGTGAATCCCAAGAACAAAATCCTCATGGTGGAGCTATGTGGGCGAGGATGCCTATTACTGGATTAGTTGGTGATTTTGATTTTGAAGGATGGCCTGAACCTATGCCTACTTATTTAGCTCAACCTTGGGATTGTGCTTCTCACCATCATTCTGTTTATGTACTAAATAGAGCAACTCCTTGCCCTTGGTTAGCAAAAATAGGCAGTGAGTTTTATCCTGCAAAATATTTATTTACTGTAGATTACTCTGAAAGCGAAATAGCAGATGACCCTGCTCAACATAAACAAAGTCATGTTTTGCAGTTATTAGATGCAAATAAATATACTGGTAATATAGTAGCGTTACCAAATAATCGAGTTAGAGTAACACACCCTGCTTGGTTTCAAACAGGTGAGGGGCCACCAGATTTTAAACCATCTCACCATATTCATTATTCAAAGTCAGATTTAGATTATGTATTGGATGTAAATCAAATATTTGATAATATGTACGCAAAACCAGAAAAGAAAAAAGGTAAATAACATGACTCTTTCAACTAGTACAGATTTTGAATTAAATGTTACTGAATATATAGAGGAAGCTTTTGAAAGATGTGGTCTTGAAGTAAGGACAGGTTATGACTTAAAAACAGCTAAGAGATCTCTAAATCTTATGTTGGCAGAGTGGGCGAATAGAGGTTTAAATCAATGGACAATTGTTCAGAGAACGCAAACAGTTACCTCTGGAACTACAGAATATACTTTAAATGCAGATATTATAGATATTTTATCTGTTGCTGTTGTTAGAGATAATACTTATTACCCATTAGAAAGAATAAGTAGAGATGCTTATTTAGCGATACCTAATAAAACAACTTCAGGAAGGCCAACACAATTTTTTTTAGATAGGTTGATAACTCCAAAATTAAAGATATGGTTAAGTCCAGAAAATAGCACAGATGTTTTATATTATGATGCACTCACAAGAATGGATGATGCTGATAATTATACAAATACTATGGAAATACCTTTTAGGTTTTATCCTTGTTTAGCTGCTGGTTTAGCCTATTATATAGCAATAAAAAGAGCACCAGACAGAGTACAATTATTAAAATCTGTTTATGAAGAAGAGTTTAATAGAGCTATGTCAGAAGATAGAGATAGATCTTCTACTACGATAAGTCCAGAGTTGAGGTTTTATAGAGTTGTCTAAATTTGCTTCAGGAAAAAGAGCTTATGGTATATCTGATAGATCAGGTTTCAGATATAGGTTAAAAGATATGAAAAAAGAGTGGAATGGTTTACTTGTTGGTAAAGACGAGTTTGAGCCAAAACATCCACAATTGTTCGTAAAAAGAAGAATTATTGATCCACAAGCGATAAGAGATGCTAGACCAGAAGTAAATTTAGTAGAAGAGAGATCTACTCAATGGGGATTTAATCCTGTCGGTACACCAACTAGAGACTACTCCCCACCTACTAGTATGGAAGCACAAGCACAAGTTGGTTCAATAACTGTTATTGCAAGTGGTTCTGGTTCCACAACATCCTCTGTTTCTTTAACAGGAGTTTCTTCTTCTACTTCTGTTGGTTCTATAAGTATTACCTCAAATGTAACTAGATACATAGTAACAGTTGCAAGTTATCTTGGTGCCAATAAATATTATATAGATGGAGTAAGACAACCTACTTTAAGTTTGTCAGAGGGAAGTATCTATCTTTTTGATTGGTCTGCTGCTACTTCTCATCCTTTTAGATTTTCAACAACATCAGATGGTACACATAATAGTGGTAGCGAGTACACTACTGGCGTAGTCAAAGATGATAGTGCTTACACAACTCAAATAACTGTTGCAGGTGGTGCTCCAACATTATATTATTATTGTTCAAATCACAGTGGCATGGGAGGTCAAGCAAATACACCATGAGTTTTACTTATTTACAACTTAAAACTGCTGTACAAGATTATACAGAAAATAACGAAACTACTTTCGTAAATAACATTCCAATGTTTATTAGAATTTCAGAAGAACGTATATTAAAAAGTGTACAATTAAGTTTATTTAGAAAAAATGCAAGTGCTAACATTTCAGTTAACAGTCAGTTTTTTGCTTGCCCTTCTGATTTTTTGGCTCCTTTTTCATTAAGTTTTGCTTTAACTTCAGATTCAAGTCCTACAAAGGAGTTTGTTGATTTTAAAGATCCAAGTTTTTTACAAACTTTTAATCCTCAATCTACAGGTACAGGTAGACCTAAATATTATGCTATTTATGATGTTAGTAACTTTTTAATAGCACCTACTCCAGACGCAAGTTATACAGGCGAATTACATTATTTTTATAGACCTGCAAGTTTAACAGCGGGTTCAGATTCTGGAACAACTTGGTTAAGTCAAAATGCAGAAATAGCCTTACTATATGGTGCTCTAGTAGAGGCTTATACCTTTATGAAAGGTGAGCAAGATGTAATGACTATGTATAATCAAAAATTTCAAGAATCTTTAGCAGGTGTTAAATTATTAGGAGAAGCTAAAGAAGTTTCAGACGAATATAGAACAGGTAAAATAATAAGGCAGAAACAATAATGTTTACTTTAAAAATGGATTTACCAAAAGATAAACCAGTCGTTGAGGTAAGAACCACAAATAATAGAGGATTTACACCTGAAGAAATTTCAGAGTTATGTGTTAAAAGAATAATTTCCATATCGGATAATGTTGACCCTGTTTTAAGGGATCAAGCTATTGCTTATGCAAAAAATATGGAAAAAGTAATTGCATCATATATGAAAGAAGCTATTAATAGTGATAGAACAACAATTTATAATGCAATAAAGGATGCAGGTCATCCTGAACTAGCTGAATTAATAAGGAGATTATAAAATGGCTTTTAGTGGTAATGCAATGTGCACTTCTTTTAAAAAAGAACTTTTAGAAGCAGGGCATAATTTTAAAAATTCTGGAGGAAGTGCTTTTAAACTTGCTCTTTATACTAATAGTGCTGTTCCTTCCGACATGGGAGGAAGTGGTAGTACAATGGATGCTTCTGTTACAAATTATGCAACTAATAATGAGGTTAGTGGTACAGGTTATACAGCAAAGGGTGCAACTTTGACAAGAGTAGATCCAAGTTCAAGTGGAACAACAGCTTTTACTGATTTTGCTAATGCAACCTTTAGTTCTTCTACCATAACAGCTAGAGGTGCTGTTATTTTTAATGATGATGCAAGTAATGATGCTTCAGTTATAGTATTAGATTTTGGTGCAGACAAATCATCAAGTTCTGGTGATTTTCAAGTAGTTTTCCCAACAGCAGATGCAAGTAACGCTATTATAAGGATTGCTTAGTGGCTCATGTTTTAAATGATAGAATTAAAGAAACTACGACCACTACAGGCACTGGAAATGTAAGTCTTGCGGGTGCAGAAACAGGATTTGAAACTTTTGTTAGTGGTATTGGAGATGGTAATACTACCTATTATGCAATAAGTCATCAAACCACTACTGAATTTGAAATTGGTTTAGGCACAGTTAATGACGCATCTCCTGATACTATATCGGGTAGAACAAATGCTAATGTTATATCAAGTTCTAATAGTGATAATGTAGTTGATTTTTCAGCAGGAACAAAAGATGTTTTTTGTACTTTACCTGCTTCAAAAGCAATTACTTTAGATCATCAAAGTGTTGTAAATGTTGTAGGCAGTATTTCAATTGGAGATGCAAGTAATAGAGTTGTTTTATCAAAAGGTTCGGATCATGAGATTAAATTTGAAACACAAGCGTCTGGACAATCTGCTGTAACTAGTAATTCTGGAGCTACTAAAGTTTATGCAGATATAAGTGCAATGACAGCTGTTTCCGCAGTTACAGGAGATCAAGCTTTTGTAACTGCAAATTCTGGTCTTTACATTTACAATGGTGGGGGATGGTACAAAGTCGCCACAGTAAATACAAGTCCTACTATTTCTAGTCCTTCAACTGGTGCTAATAACACATTAGCGACAGATGGTTCTGCTACAACCATAGAGCTTGTTGGAGCTGATGTTGATGAAGGAACGACTTTACAAAATTCTTATGCAGTAACAACTGGGTCATTAACCAATGGTGGTGGAGCAACAGCTACAATAACAAGTTCAGCTACTTCTGGTGGAACTTATTCTTCATTAGCAGCTAGTACAAACACAACTAATAGATTTTTTAAAATAACCCCTACTACAAATAGTTCTCATGGTGGCACATTTAGCCTTACATTTTCAATGTCAGATGGTATTTCTGCTGCAACAACTGTGCAAAATTTTACGTTAACCTTTTCTACTGCGGGTGGTATAGATTTTGCGACTGCTGATGAAACAACTTTAGCAAGTCATTCTGGTTTTGACTTTGGAACAAATGATTTCACAATAGAATTTTTCTATAAGTGGAGTACAAACAGTGGTTATCAAACACTTTTAAATCATCAATATAATCTTGCGGACGGTGTTACAATTCAATCTAATACTAGTACTTACAGATGGGGATTTTTTGGGTCTAATATGGGTCTTCAATACGAATCATCTGATGCTAATGTAAATACATGGTACCATTATGCGTTTGTTAGAAATGGGAACACTATCAAAATATATCGCGACGCTACAGAAACTTATAGTAGAAGTCATTCTGTTTCTGTAGGTGGAACAGATACTACAATATTTGGTATTGTTTCAGGTGGCACACATCCAGATAAAGGTAAATTAAGTAATTTTCGTGTAATAAAAGGTACAGCTTTATATACAAGTGCCGGATTTACAATACCTTCTTCTAATCTGACAGCAGTAAGTGGAACATCCTTATTATTATTTCAAGAAAATAGTGGATCAACATTAAGTGATGGTAGCTCAAACAATGTTACAGTAACAAAAGGCAGTAATCATACTATTTTAACAAGTGATGGCCCGTTTGCATAAGATTAAGGATTAATTAATGTTTGGTACTTCTCCCTTTGCAGCAGGAGCATTTGGTTCACCCGGAACACCAGAGGGAGATGATGTAAATATAACTGTGCCCATAGCAGGTTGGGGTTCAAGCACTTGGAATACAGGTGCTTGGGGCACTAATGTCACGTTACCACAAGCGAGTGGTGCTGTAGGTACAGCAACACAACAAACAAACATTAATCAAAGTGTAACAGGTGTTTCTGCAACTGGAGCTATTGGCAACACTTTTGAAACTCAGAATGGTGCTGTAGGTACGACAACAGTTGGCACAGTAACTGTAGAAACAGACTCAACAGCTAATGCTGTGGGTGTTTCTGCAACAGGTGCAGTAGGAAATACTTTTGAAACTCAAAATGGAGCTGTTGGCACAACTGCTGTAGGCTCTGTAGTGGTGCCACAACACGTAGATGTAGATGTTACAGGAATAGCTGCAGCAGGTGATGTAGATGATGAACTTGTTGAAATTAAAGTACACATAACAGTAAATCTGACAGGTGTATCGTCAACAGGTCAAGTTGGCAATACCTTTGAAACTCAAAACGGAGCTGTAGGCACAACAGCAGTTGGATCATCTACTATTGTTGAAGGTCAAGGTATTGATGTAAGTGTAACAGGAGTATCATCAACAGGAACTGTTCATAATGAAGTTGCTGTTATTGGAGATGCAAATATTACTTTAACTGGAGTTTCTACTAGCTCTTTTGTAGGAAGTGTGATAGTTTGGGGTAATATTATACCTGTTCCGGGTACTTCTTGGTCAGATGTTTCGGTTAGCACGGATAATGAATGGTCAGATGTAACACCTAATCCAGATAATACTTGGACAGACGTAGCAGCATAGGAATAAAAAATGAGTACATACGTTAATAATTTAAGATTAGAAGAAATTGGAACTGGTGAAAGATCAGGTACATGGGGTACAGCAACTAATACAAACCTTGAACTAATAGGTCAGGCTGTTGGATTTGGAACAGAAGCCATAACAACCAATGCTGATACGCATAGTAGTGTTGTTGCTGATGGAGCAGCTGATGAAGCTAGAGCCATGTATTTAAAATACACAGGTGCATTAGACTCAGATTGCACTATCACCATTACCCCAAATACTATGAAAAGAGTTCATATTATTGAAAATGCAACTACAGATTCTGGTTCGTCCGGCCCTTACAATATAATTATAAGTCAAGGAAGTGGTAGTAATGTTACAATACCCAATGGTGAAACTAAAATTGTGTATTTAGATGGTGCAGGATCAACAGCAGCTGTAAATGATGCAGGTTTTTCAACAAGTACAGGTGCATCAAAAGGTTTTGCAATCGCAATGGCTATTGTGTTCGGATAAAGGAGTAAGATATGGCAAATCCCAATATTATAAATGTCACAAGTATTCTTGCAGGTAATGCAGGATTTAACTTATCAGCTACAGCTACAGCCACTTTAATAACTGTTGCTAGTGATAAATTACTAAAAATTAACAATATAATCTGTGCAAATGTAGATGGCACTAATGCTGCTACCTTGGATTTATTTGTAGATGGTATGGCAAATGGTGGAGGAACAACAGGAATTACTGTAACAGATGGTTCTGGAGCAGCCCCTGCGGGAACTACTATATATTTAGCTAAGACTGTTTCTGTCCCTGCGGATAGCACTCTTGTTATTTTAGACACACCCATTTATCTGATGGAAGGTGATATTTTAAAAGGTGGAGCAAGTGCTGCAAGTGATTTAGATTTGTTTGTTAGTTACGAAGTCATGGATGATGCGTAAGGGTAGTCAATGGGTAAGAACAAACCAAAGGGAGGAGCCTTAGGTGGCTTTGACCAACTAAGAGCACCAGATGCACCTACAATAAGTGTGACAGCAGGTGATACACAACTTAGTGTTGCTTTTACTAATCCATCAGATGTTGGTGGTGGTGCAATTACTTCTTATACAGCAACAGCAATAGCTAGTGGTGTATCTACAGGAGCAACAAGCACATCAAGTCCTGTTACTATTACAGGTTTGACAAATGGTACAAGTTATTCTGTCACAGGTTTGGCAAACAATGCCTTTGGTGCAAGTCCTTACAGTGCTGCTAGTTCTTCAACTCCTGTATCTTCAAGAGCCTTATTTGCAGGTGGTGGAGCATTATCAGCCTTTGATGATCTTAGAAGTATTGATTATATTGATGTAACATCAACAGGTAATGCTTCAGATTTTGGTGATTTAAATGAGCCTGTTAGTAATGGGGGTGCTACAGCATCAACTAGTAGAGGTTTATTTATAGGTGGATCAGGATGGAATGCAGGAATTAATGGTAATCAAGTAAGTTATGTTACTATTAGTTCACTAGGAGATTCACAAGACTTTGGTGATCTTATTTCAGGTTCAAGATATGGTGGGGCTTGTGGCAGTAGCACTAGAGCATTATATTCTAATGGAGCTTATGGTGTTGGTGTAGGTGGAGCATTAAGTCCGATAGATTATTTTACTATAGCCTCTACAGGTAATGGTACAGACTTTGGTGACAATACCCAAGCATCTCAGGGTAAAACAGCATTCTCTTCTCCAACTAGAGGTGTATTTAGTTGTGGTTATACGACTACATATACAAATGTTATGGACTATGTAACTATAGCATCCACTGGTAATGCTACTGACTTTGGTGATAATACCCAGACAAGATACTTTGTAGCAGGGTGTTCAAGTAATACCAGAGGTTTAACTAGTGGTGGTGATGCATCAGGTTCAGCTTCTAATGTTATAGATTATGTGACAATAGCAAGTACTGGTAATGCAACAGATTTTGGAGATCTTACTGCAGCTAAAACTGGTCATAGAGGAACAAGCAATTCAACTAGAGGTGTTTTTGCAGGTGGTTATTCTGGAGGTAATCTAAATGTTATTGAATACATAACTATAGCAAGCACTGGAAATGCAACAGATTTTGGAGATTTATCAGTAGCTAGAGCAGCCGGGCCTTCAGGTCTTTGTGGTGCTCATGGAGGAATATAATAATGCCTAACTATTCTGGATTTTGGAGTTTAGTAGAGCAAGGAGTAGCTGAAAAAGGAGGAATTTGGCAAGAATACGTTGATATGTCAGGTCGGGCAGTTTTTGGTGGTGGCTTTGCAAGTGATTATTCAAATGTTTTAGATTATGTAACTATACAAAGCACAGGCAACGCTACTGATTTTGGTAATTTAATTGAAGCAAGATATGGTATTTGTGGCAGTAGTAATTCAACTAGAGGTCTAAAATGGCAAGGAATGCCTGCCCCCGGAACTAGCAATGGTACACTATCAATCGATTATATAACGATTGCTTCTACGGGCAACGCATCAGACTTTGGTGATTGTGATGCTTTAGGCAAAAGATGTGCTGCTTTAGCTAACGATACAAGATCAGTAAAAGGAGGTGGTAGTGGTCTTAATGATGAAAAAATGGAATATGTTACGATAGCCTCAACAGGTAATACTACTAATTTTGGAGATTTGTTAGACGCATACAATGGTGACATAGGTGGTGGTAGTAATACGACTAGAGGTGTTTATACTTGTGGTGGTTCTAATGTAGATGCTCTTCGCATACAATACATAACAATAGCTTCAACAGGTAATGCAACTGATTTTGGAGATAATGTACTCGTAAAAGAATCTGGTGCTAGTGCTAATAGTAGTACAAGAATAATAACAGCAGGTGGTTTTAATTCTTCAGGTAGTACTACAGCCGATATAGAATATATTACGACAGCAACCACTGGTAACGCTACTGATTTTGGAGATTTAACAGTGGCGAGGCATAATCAAGAAGGAGCTTCTGATAAACTTAGAGGAGTATTTGTAGGTGGTAGAGATGGTAGTAATACAACTAGAGATGTTATGGATTATATCACAATAGCTACAACTGGGAATGCTACTGACTTTGGAGATTTAACCCAATCAAGGAGGCCTCTGCACTCCACTGGTATCTCCAGTAATCATGGAGGATTAGCCTAATGACAAAATTTTTAGGTAATTTAATTAATTTTGAAGAAAGCAATATTAGACCCACTAGTCGATTTCAGGACAGCACAGCGAGTGGAGTTTTTAATTTACACGAACAACTTATGTTAAATAAACAAAGTATTTGGCCAACAGCAGGTGTAGATAATCCTCAGAAGTTTATAGAAAATATATTTAGTTGTCATACTTATACAGGAAGTAGTAGTTCACAGACTATTACTAATGGAATTGATTTATCTGGTGAAGGTGGAATGGTTTGGTATCGTAGACGAGATGGAGCAGAAAATAACTCTATAGAAGATACTGTACGAGGTTTGGATAAAGTAATTTATACAGACTCTACTAATGCTGAAGGTGATCCTGATGTATATGGAATACAGGCATTTAATTCAAATGGATTTACTGCGGGTCAAGGTGTAGTTGGAGGTGACTATATTAGTTGGACATTTAGAAAAGCACCAAACTTTTTTGATGTTGTAAGTTGGTCTGGAAATGGATCAGCTGGTAGACAAATTAGTCATTCTTTAGGTTCTGTTCCCGGAATGGTAATAGTAAAAAATTTAACTGTTGCTGGGAATGGTTGGTATATTTTTCACAGATCATTAGGCAATACTAAAGTAGCTATTTTTACTACTGATTTGCCTTTTACAGGTTCAGAATGGAATAATACAACGCCAACAGATGCACATTTTACGCTTAGTGGTGGTGGTGCAGTAAATGCATCTGGGTCAAATTATGTAGGTTATGTTTTTGGACATGATACATCTTCTGATGGTATGATACAATGTGGGAGTTATACTGGTGATGGAGGTTCATCAAATAATGTAAATTTGGGTTTTGAGCCACAATGGGTTATGATAAAAGCTTCTACAACTACTAATACTACGAATAATTGGGTTATATTAGATAATATAAGAGGAATAACCACTGGTGATGACCCAAGATTATATGCAAATTCAACAGGAGCTGAAGTAAATGCAGGTAATATAACACTAACACCAACTGGTTTTTTTATAGAGTCTAATAATGAGTTTAATTACAGTGGAGCTACCTACATCTACATGGCTATTCGCAGAGCACCAATGCAAACACCTACAACGAGATCTAGTGTGTTTGATGTTCAAAGAGCAGCTTCTCCTTTTACTGCTGATTTTCCTACAGACTTAGGAATTCAAAAAAATGTAACTTCTACTGGTAATTGGTATGCTATTACAAGATTGGCAGGAGCAAATAAAAGTTTACAATTGCAAAATGATGGTGTTGAAGGTAGTATAGCTGACCAAAAATTTGATAATATGACTGAATGGGGAGGAACTAGTTGGGGTTCTCAATCTATTGGTTATTCTTTTAGAAGAGCACCTAATTTTTTTGAAATAGTTACTTACGTGGGAACAGGCAGTGCAAAAACAGAAAATCATGGTTTAGGTGTAGTACCAGAAATGATGTGGGTAAAAAATAGAAGCGATTCAGAAGATTGGGCTGTTTATTATGGTGATGCAACAGACTATTTAAAATTAAATACTGATGCTGCCACTGCTGATGATAATGCTTACTGGAATGACACTGCACCAACATCAACAGTTTTTACTATTGGGTCTGATGATGACGTAAACAAAAATAATAGTAATTATACAGCTTATTTGTTTGCAACACTTGCAGGTATTAGTAAAGTAGGAACATTTAGTCATACTAATGGTAGTAGTACAGATGTAGATTGTGGATTTAGCTCTGGTTCATCCTTTGTTATAGTTAAAAGAACAGACTCTACAGGTGATTGGTATGTTTGGGATAGTGCTAGAGGTATTGTATCAGGTAATGATAGTTATATGGTTTTAAATACTGATGCAGCAGAAAACACATCATACGATTATATTGATACACTTAACAGTGGGTTTCAGATAGCTAGTGGATTTACAACTGGTAGTTATATGTTTTACGCAATAGCCTCATAGAAAAATAATGACATATAAATTAATTAAATATAGACTTACATCTAGTGGACAAAAACCAACTCAGGTAGAAAAAAATGGGGGTATGTATGGTTTGTTTGATGGTTCTAAACCAAGACCACAAAATCGTATCTATTTAGGCTATTCTAAAAATACAAGTTTTTCTTCTTATGTTGGTGAAATAAAAAGTAAAGAGGACTTACAACAATATTTTATAGAGAGTGGCATGATTCTCTGGCCTACACTGGATGATGATGAGAATATTGGGGATTTTAATGCTAATGAAGAAGCTACAAAAGTTTGGGATGAATTAAATAGATTAAATGGTGGATAATTTGAAAACTGAACTTGTTATAAAAAACATACAAACATCTTTATCTGAAGTAAAACCAGAGTATAAAACTATGTTAAAAAACATAGATAAAAATATGCCAATGGTACAACAAGCCTGTAGTAATTTTCACAAATCGCATTCACAGTTTATGGGAGTTACTTTAGATGTTACTGCCATAACACCTATACGTTCTATCAAACATACTTTAGCAGAGGTAGATAAAACAAAAAATGCTTTACAAGAAGCACAGATACGTATGCAGAAAAAATCTGTTGAACTTAAAATGAAACAACGTGAATTGTTAGAGTGTCAAGATGATTTGCAGAGAGAGATGCTAGAAATAGAAATACTAGAAATACAAACACATTCAGTTAACGCACAAAATTCTGTACAAGGTGCTATTAGAAAACTAAACTTTTTTATAAATCAATATAATTCTTTATTAAAACATTTAGGTGTAGATGAAATTACAGAAGAAATGTATGAAAGAGAAGAAAACAGATACCATATTATGACAGCTATGAAACAAGCTCTTACTAGTGCTAGACCTAGAGGTGGGATTATAGATGAAGGTAATATGATTTATATCTTTGATTTAGGTATTAGTGGTGCTCAAGCACAAGCTGAAGTTTTTTCATATCTTAATACAGAGAATGAATTAATGAAAGAAGGTAAAGCACCTACACATGAGATGACTATGCGTTGGTTAGAAGCTTGTGCAGATAAGTGGGAAAAAGATCCAGAAATATTTGCAAATCGTAGAGGTTTTACTTTATTAGATAAACAATCTTTAACCAATACGAAAAAACTTGAAAATAGAAAGAAACATTAATGCCATTAACAAAATTACAATTTAGACCGGGCATTAACAAAGAAGCTACTTCTTATTCTAATGAAGGAGGGTGGTTTGATTGTGATAAAGTAAGATTTAGAACAGGTTATCCAGAAAAAATAGGTGGTTGGGTAAAAAAAGGTAGCAATTCTTTTTTAGGATCGGCTAGAGCTTTACACGCTTGGCAAACTTTAACATTAGACCAATTTATCGGTATTGGAACTCATAAAAAATATTATATTGAACAAGGTGAAGCTTATTACGATATTACCCCTGTAAGGTTAACAACTTCTGCAGGTGACGTTACATTTTCAGCCACTAATGGATCCTCTACTATAACTGTTACAGATGCTAATCATGGAGCTTTTGTTGGGGATTTTGTTACTTTTAGTGGTGCTGTTTCATTAGGTGGTAATATTACAGCTGCTGTTTTAAATCAGGAATACGAAATTCAATCTATAGTAGATACGAGCAATTATACCATTTTGGCTAGAGAAGTTGCAACATTGTCTCAAATAACAGTTGATGGAACTTACACACCTACACAAGTTAACGCTAATTCTTCTGACACAGGTAATGGGGGAAGTTCTACTGTAGGAGCTTATCAAATCAGTGGTGGTCTTGATACTGGAGTTGGAGGAAATGGTTGGGGAGCTGGTACTTGGGGTAGATTATCTTGGGGTAGTGGAGCTAGTTTAACTATTGAAGGTCTATTAAGATTATGGACACATGATAATTTTGGAGAAGATTTATTAATTAATGTTAGAAATGATAATATTTATTATTGGGATAGAACGAGTGGTTTAACCTCAAGGGCAGTTAAATTAGACAGTTTAGCTGGTTCTTCTAAGGCACCCACAATAGCAACACAAGTATTAGTATCTGATAGAGATCGTCATATTATAGCTTTTGGTTGTGATCCAGAAGATAATATTGGAACACAAGATCCTTTGGTTATAAGGTTTTCTAGTCAAGAATCTTTAACTGATTGGGAATCATTAATTACAAATACTGCAGGTGAATTAAGGCTTGGTTCTGGTTCAGAAATTGTTTGTGCTGTAGAAACAAGACAACAAATATTAGTTTTTACAGACGTTTCTATATATACCATGCAATTTATCGGGCCGCCTTTTACATTCAGTATTAATTTAATTTCAGAAAATATATCTATACGTAGTCCAATGTCTGCTATTGCTGTTGAAGATACTGTATTTTGGATGGGTATTAATGAGTTTTATATTTTTTCTGGTTCTGTGCAAAAAATACCTTGTTCTGTAAAAGATTTTGTATTTAGTGATTTTAACAAAGGTCAAGCTCAAAAAGTCTTTGCATCATCTAATGGTGGGTATTCGGAAGTTTGGTGGTTTTATCCCTCTTCTAGCTCAGATGAAATAGATAGATATGTAATTTATAATTATGAACAAAGAATATGGTATGTAGGTTCTTTAGCTAGAACAGCTTGGATGGATCGTGGTGTTGGAGAATACCCAATCGCTGCAAGCACAGATGGTTATTTATATGATCACGAAAATGGTAAAGATGATGGAAGTACAAGTCCAGTTACTGCAATCAATGCACATATTGAATCAAGTCAAATGGACATAGGTGATGGAAATCAATTTAGCTTTATTACAAGAATAATACCTGATTTAACATTTAGAGATTCTTCTGACAATTCTACTGCTACCTTAACATTAAAAACTAGAAATGCACCGGGAGGTAACTATCTAAATACAGAGTCATCTTCTGTAGTTAAATCAGCTACTGTTCCTGTAGAACAATTTACAGAAGATGCTAGAGTAAGACTTAGAGGTAGAAGTTTTGCTTTAAGAGTAGAATCATCTACAGTTGGAGTTACTTGGCGTTTAGGATCTCCAAGAGTAGATATTAGACCAGATGGAAGAAGATAATGTCTAGAAACTTAGTATTACCATTTTTTCCTATACCCCCAAATCAGTATGAACAACAGTATTTTGCAACCTTAGTTCGTAATTTTGCTGTTTATCTAGATCAAATACAAAATCCGGGGGAAGGTAGAGCATCTACTTTTGTAATGACTAATTTACAAAAAAATGATCAAGGGTTAGAAATTGGTGGTTTATTTAATCATGGTGGGTTTGTTAAGATAGTTGAATTGAACACTCCTCATGTAGCAACAAATGTAGGAACAACTGCTGTAGGAACTGTAACTGTAACGATTACATAAATAAATTAATACGAACAATTGTTCGGACTAGTAAAATAAATTTTTATCTGATATATTTATATGTTAGAGTATATTGAGGAACAAATATGATGAACATGGCTGAAATGGGTAGATTTGGCGATAACAACATAGCTCACGTACAAACAGGTGAGATGGTTGTACCTAGAAGTGTTCTTGATGATAATCCTTCATTAAAGGTAGGAATACAAAAAGCCATTGCTATAGGGGGTAATGACCCCAGAAGATATACTGTTGGTGATCCAAGAAACAGTATTAATCCTATGACAGGAAAACCAGAGTTTTTTGATTTAAAAAAATTAATTCTACCTGTATTGGGAAATATTCTTCTTCCGGGTATTGGTTCTGCGATAGGAGGTGCTTTAGGTTTAGGAACTGGAACAGCTGCTAATATTGTAGGTAGTGCTATAACTGGTGCTTTGACCAGTGGATTAACTGGAGGAAGTCCAATTCAGGGAGCTTTAACTGGTGGATTAGGTAAAGCTTTTTTTCCTGATGCAGGTGTAGGTTCTGATATTTTTAAAAAAGGATCTGCAAACGTAGGTAAAGACGCACTTAAACAAGTAGCAACAGACCAATTAACAAAAGAACTAACCCCAACTGCCCAATTATTAAAATTAATGGGAGTAGATCCAACTTCAAAGTTTGGTAGTTTTGCAAACACAAAAGTAGGTGACGCATTATTAATGGGTCTTGGTGCTCAATTATTGTCTAGTGGTGATGAAGATGAAGATTTAAAAATTGACCCTAGAAAATTTGGATCTGCAAAAGATTTTAAATCTAGACCACTAGTAGATTATAGTGTATCTGCATTAAAACCATTAGAAGTTAACAGAGGTGGAACAATCTTCCCAAGAAGAGATGGTGCCATTATGCCTTATGAAGGTGGTGGTCAAGTTGATGATGTCCCCGCTATGTTAACAGCGGGTGAGTTTGTATTAACGAAAGATGCAGTAAAAGGTCTAGGTGGTGGTAATCAAAATGTAGGTATACAACGTGCCTACGATATGATGAGTAATCTTGAGAGGATGGCATAATGTCAACAGTAGAAACAATACAAAGAAAAGCACCTTATATAGAGGATATGGAAAAAGGAGTCTTGGACTCTTTATTTGACTCTCAATATGATGATGAAGGTAATTTTACGGGATTTGGTGATCAAGGATTACTTTCTGGTGAATATGCTGATCCTACAAGTGATAAATATTTATTCAAAGTACCAGATCAAAAAATTGCAGGCATTGATCCTTTGCAACAAAAAGTGTTTGATACCCTTGGTTCTCAAGAGTATATGGATAGGTTTAAACCTTTCTTTGAAGCAGGTAGTCAATATGGTCAAGCAGGCTCTGAAGCTTTAAAGAGTGGATTAGGATATTTAGGGGCAGCTCAAGATATATATGATCAAACTGGTGATTATTTTGATCAGGGAGCAAAATTTTTACAACAAGGTGTAGGGTCTTTTGATCCATCTTCTCAAGTAGATGCGTTTATGAATCCTTATCAAGAAAAAGTCATAGACGCTGCTATGGAAAGATTAGATGAACGGGATTTACAAGAACAAAATAAAGCACAAGCAGGTGCTATTGCATCTGGAGCTTTTGGTGGTAGTCGATCTAGATTAAATCAAGGTGAATTACAGGATAGACAAGCTGAAAGAAGAGGTGACGTTTTAAATAAGATGTTGTCTCAAGGTTATCAAAGTGCATTAGGATCTTCTATGAAGGCTTTTGAAGAAGGTAAAAGAAGAAACTTAGAAGGTGGAAGATTAGCTGGTGGATTAGGTCAAGGTCTTGGTGGCATAGCTACAGGCGTAGGTGGACTTGGTGGTGTTGCTAGTGGTATTGGATCAAACTTTGGTGGTCTAGGTGGTATGATGGGTGGATTAGGTAGAGGATATGGTGGACTAACAGCTGCTGATATGAATGCTATGTACTCTGCGGGCACAAGTAGACAAGGTTATAATCAAGCTATATTAGATGCTGATAGAGCCAATCAAATGAACCCACTCAAGAGTGCTTTAATGCCTTTATCTATAGGACAGCAATTTGTAAAAGGAACTCCATCAGCAGGTAATATCCAACAATACACACAAGGTTATCAACAAAGTCCTAATCCATTCTTACAAGGAGTAGGAACCTCCCTAGCTCTTGGTGGTTATGGACAAGTACAATAAGGTTTAAATATGGCTGAAAATCAAAGCACTTACGGACTCCCAAATATACTTGAATTATTGGATAAGGGTGCTGGTCAATTTACAGACTTAGCAAGAGGTCTAGGATCTTATGGTTATGGTAATATTCTTGATTTAACAGGTATGGGTTCAGAATTACTTGGATTACCCGATCCTGTTTCAAAATTTTATGCACAAAAAGCTGATGACTTGATTGATTATTCTTTAGGTGCTTTTAAGAATATACCTAAACAAGAAAAATTATCTGAAAAAATTATGGGTTCTACTCAAGGAAATATAGATAAAAGAATAAATACACCTGAAAGAGATTTAATTGAAAGTATGTTAGTTGATCCTGATAGGATGAAATCTTTTGAACCACCAGAGCCAGAATCTGATTTAGGTAAAAGACTAAGTGAGATTGATAGTTTGCTTAGTTCAGCTTCTCCTAGAGTACCTCCAGAAGGTAGACCACCAACACCCACCGAAGAAAAAGCATCAGCAGAAGAATCTTTATTAAAAGAAGCACAAGCAGAAGAACAATTGTTCGGAAAAGAAAAAGAAGATTTTAGAGCAAAAGAAGAAGCACTTTTGCAAGGCACTGTTCCGACTCCAGAAAATGTGCAAAAATCTGTAAATGATGGTTTTATTAGTGCTATGAAAGAATACTTAAATTCTAGTGGTCAACAAACTAAAAGTTCTGGTGTTACTGGAGGAGCAAGAGATTTAGATTTTTATAAAAAAGAATTTGCAAAGGCTACAGGTGTAGATATATCAGGTAAACCTGATAAGAGTAATTTTCTTATGGCTCTAGGTCTTGGTCTAATGCAGAACAGAGCGGGCAAAGGGTTTAATGTAGGTAAGATACTGGGTGCAGTAGGGGAATCTGCAGAGAAGGCTATGCCAAAGCTTATAGCAGCACAGAAAGAAGCAAAAGCTAATATGATAGCTGCAGGTAAATATGCCATTCAAGCTCAAGCAAAAGATAGAGCTACAGCAGCATCAGCAGCTAAAAATTTAAAGAAAACTGGTGGTTACTTTATTGTTCCTACAGGTGGTAAGGCAGGATTAACTCCGTCAGAATATTTAGCAAACGCAGACAATGGAAAGTATATGAAACTTTCAAATGCTCAATTAGCACAATTAGAGGCAAATCCAGAATTTAACAAAAACTTTAGTATATTACCCGGTGATATGTGGGGTGATATTGTAAAAGAAACTATTGAATCACAAGGTAAAAAAGGTGTTGAATATTTAAAAAAACCATCAAAAGTTCAAATGTTTCCTGAAGCTGACGATTATTACACTTTTCAAGTTCAAAGGGTTGATGCGAATACAGTTCCCGAAGGAGAATATGCTCCACCTAGATATATTGGAGAAAAATCCTCTGATTTAGCAAAATTAAATCAAATAAAGATAGATGGAGATAAAAGTGAAAAAACATTTAAAGATATAGCAAATTTATTAAATCAAACTGATATTCGTTTCCAAGATCAAGCCAGATCTTTTATTGTTCAAACTTTTAGAAATTTAGGTATTAAAACAGATAAATCTATTACTGATCCTGTTGCACAAATTCAATATCTTTTAACTACACTTAAAGCTGAAAATGCTGCAGCAATTTTACAAGAAGAAGGCAAAACTTTATCAGATAATGATAGAAGAATGGTTAGTGATATAGTTGGAACAATAAGTTTTACTGAAGGTGATGAAGAACAATTAGTTAGAAAATTAGGAAGATTATATGGTAAAATTGTAGGTGCTAAGAGGAGAAATTTACAGATTGCTGCTGAAACTTTATATAATAATGGTTTAACAGATGCTTCAAAATATTTTGATGAAACAAATGAATATGCTTCATTTCTTCAAACACCAACATTAGGTGATGTTCAAAGTACAAGATTTGTATTAGGTGATGATGGTATTTATAGTCTTGTAAATATAGAATAGGTAAAAGAATGTCAGTAATACAAGTTAGAACTCCAAATGGTGACATTGTTAAAGTTAGAATAGCAGGAGATACTCCTACAGAAGAAGAAACGAATGTAATTAGACAACAGTTTTTTTCTCAGCCTCAAAAAAGAACTGCCAGTAGCTTTCAAGATCTATTAGATCAAGAAAGTGGGGTTACTCAACAAGAACAAGAATCAGAACAACTGTTCGATACAGAGACTGGTATCAAAGATGCAAGTTTAAGAGCTGCTTTGTCAGCAGCGGAAAATAATAAAGAGCAAGAAAATATACTAAATAAATTTGGTTTAAGCTCTATAGACTACACCAGAGATAAAAGAAACAGATTAGCTTTAACTCCAACAGGAGCAAAGAAGTTTGGTGTTGATACAGATAAAAACGTATTAATAGATGAGTCGGGTTTTAGTCGTTATGATTTTGCTGACTTTGCAGGTATTCTTCCAGAACTTACTGGTGCTGTTGGTGGTGCCTTAAAAGGAGCTGCCGTTGGTACAGCAGTTGCACCGGGCATAGGAACATTGTTATTTGGTGCTTTAGGTGCTGGTTTAGGTGGAGGAGGTGGATCTTTAGCAGAAGAAGCCATAGAAGGATTATCAGGTGTTTCTGACCAAACTGCTACAGAAATAGCAAAAGATGCAGGTAAAGAAGCACTTATAGCTGGTGGAGCCGAACTATTGTTCGGTGCTCCTTTTCTTTTATTTAGATCTTTAGCTCCAAAAGCAGGTATATTAAAAGAAGGTGATAGTGAAGCTGTGGAGACAGTTAAAAAGGCTGTAGACATGGAATTTGCCCCAAGTGGTAGGCAATTAGGTGTTTCTCCTATCAGAGCTAAAGCAGAGAGCTTGGTAGAGTCTGTAATAGGTACATCTCCAAGATTAAGAGCTAATCGAATCGCTATGAACAAACAAGTAGATAATTACAAAACAAAATTAGCTGAATATGCCACTAAAAGTGGGGGCAAAGATGCAGGTGAGGTATTTGTAAATTTATCAAATAAAAGTTTAGCAGCTCTCAATAGAGCCAATGCCTCTGCTAGACAATCTGTTATACAAGCTATGAAAGATTCATCTGAATCATTAGCGGGTGCATTAAAAACAAACTCAACAATTAATGATGATTTATATAATGCTTTTTCAGATGTGTATAAAACATTTGATGAACAAGCTACTGCTATGTGGAAAGATATAGATGCTGTTCTTGAAACAGGTCTTGGGACTAAGCAAATAATACCTACAGATAAATTAATTGATCAAAGAGAATCAATTATAGGTAGAATATTTAATACTGTTGATGGTTATAAAACAGAATTAGCTAATAATCCAAATAGTACACAAAATTTAGCGTATAAATTTTTAATTGATTCTTTTGACCCAGTAAATATGGGTAAAAAAGCAAGTTTTTCTCAATTATATGAAGTAAGAAAAAAATTATATAATATTTTAACTGGTGATTCTAGAAATTTAACTCCAGAAATTGTACAAACTATTAATGGAAGTGATACATTAACAAAAGCTTTTACAAAAGCATTAAATAATGTAGATAGTATTTTAAATGAAACAAATGTATCTAAATTGTCTGAAGATATTATTACAGCCTTTGGAGGAAGGAATGTAACTAAAGAAGCACAAGACTTATTAAATAGTTTAGAAGGAGGAGTATTAGGTTCTCTTAATAATAGAGTTAGACGTATATTAAAAGAAAATGATATAAATGTAACTTCTACAACTACACCTGAAGAAGCTATTAATAGTTTAAGAGCAAAAGCTAGAGCTAGTGGAGGAGAAGAAGCTAACTTAGCCATACAGAGAGCTACTTCTCAATTAAAACCTGCTAGAGAATTTTATAAAGAAGGAATGAAGCAATATGAATCTGTAGCTGCAAGTATGGGTTCTAAAAGTATTTTAGAAAGTATACGTTCTGGAATTAGACCAGAGAATATTTCTGGAATTGCTATGAATCTTATTAAAAATAATAAAGCACAACCTTTATTAAATCTTAAAGCAGCTTTAAAAAATGATGATACTTATAATTCATTAAAAACTGAATTAGGAAACGAGTGGATTAGATCTACTTTAAGAACTTCTGGATTTGATAGTATTAATCCTAGATTATTTAAACCATCTGAATTTGTAAAAGCTCTTGATGATTTAGGTGAAACAGGTAATGAACTTTTTGGGGCAGCTAATTATACAAAGTACAAAAATATAGCTAAAGGATTTGAAGATGTAGCTACTTCAGAAATAAATGATGAATTAATAGCAAGAGCTATGGATGCTGGGTTAGATCAATCAATAGAAGGTATTTTAAAAAATAGTGTAAAAGTTGCACAAGATTTAGGAGAAGCACAAAAGAATAAAGTTCTTAAAAAAATAAGAGATAAAAACTTAACTCCTGATGAAGCTGCAAAAGTAGTGGCAGCTCCTAACGTAACAGTTAATGAGTTAAAATACATCACTAATTACTTAAAACAAAATGATCCTCAAGGAATGGATGCTGTAAGAAAATATTACACCGAACAAATGTTTGATGGTATGGGAGCTACAGTAAACGCCAAGACTTTATCTGATATGGCTAAAACTGTTAAAAAATTTGATGGTGATTTTAAAAAGTTAAATATTGTATTTGGAGAAGAAACAGCACAAGGTATGCGTGACTTTGGTAAAGTATTGGAATTTATCTCTAAAGATGTAGGCAATAGTGATCTAGTGGCTAACAGTATTACAGCTAACTTTATGGGTGCCATTGGCAAAATAGCTAGAATAGGTATTATTGGACAATTATTTACAAATAGAAAAGCTATACAACAAATAAAAGATTTAAACTCTGCAACTAAAGGATTGTCAAAACAGAAAAGAGGGGAGCTTATGGCAAGTGCCATAGGTGCTTTTGTTAGACAATTTGCAGCACAAGCAACCGATAGTGGCCTTGAAAGTGCTGCAGATCAAGCTTCTAGTTTTGTAAAAAATACCATAGATGAAACTATACAAAGTCAAAATAATTTAAATCAATCTGTTAGTGATTTATCTAATCAAGTAAATCAACCAATTGAAAATACTTTTCAACCTAGTATGATTACCACACCTACCACCAATACTACAACTGCACCTTTAGGATTGATTGATAGAGTTAAAAAACAAGCTGAAGAACTATCTTTAAGAGATAGAGCATCTAAAGATCCATCTGTAGCTAATACTTTGTTAGGTGGTTTAGGTAGTGCAGGTCTATTATAAAGAGCCAACTCCTTGAGAAGTTAGTTTGTTTTTAGTTTCCTGTTCATCTTTAAATATCGTTTTGTAATAATCATCTACAAATTTAGTCATTTGTTTTCCCATACCCCTATGCTCTTCCTGACAAATCTTTGACAATTTATTATAAGTATCTAAAGGTATAGCTATACTTCTGTATTTACTTATATCTGGCATTAATGTATCCTTCCCATAAATGAAATCAAAACTACCATATAATACCAAGTTCTTTTCGTCAAGGTCTAAATATGGATCTAAGAAAACAATTGTTGATAACATTAAGTTCGATTCTAAATGGGAAGCAGAACGATATGGTCAACTAAAAGCTATGGAAANAGCTATGTTNATAAGAGATTTAGAATTACAGGTTCCATATGATATTGTTGTTAATGACGTAAAAATATGTAGATACGTTGCAGACTTTAGATATAAAAAAGAATCAAACCATACTATAACTAATGATGAATATTATGTAGAAGTAGTTGAAGATGCAAAAGGCTTTGAAACCCCTGAATTTAAACTAAAAAAGAAGCTTATGAAGGCTGTATTNAATATAGATATTTATCTTAGCAAAAAAAAATAATATTTTTCTCTTGACATATATACCATTTAGTACCATATTGTTTGGTATTAGCTTAATTAATTTAACTCAAGGGGCAATCATGTCATATTATAGTTCATACTCAAAGAGTTTCTTTTGTGATGATTCGCAACAGGAATCAAAGTCTCTTTCTGATTTATTTAAAGAAAGAGAAGAGCTTAAATCAAAAATGGATCAGATTAAGTTTCACTTGAAGGGTCTTAATGACTATCTTGTAAGTGTTGTTTATGATGATGCAAAACAAAATCTTTTCAATGAAGGTAAAGATTACGGAACAACAAGTGTTACAAAAGATAATTGTAAAACTAAAGTCGTTCTTAAAAAAAGAGTCACTTGGGATACTGATGAATTAGATCGTATCTCAAATGAAATAAGAGATGATCTTGCAAGTCATTACATAAAGAAAACTTTGACGATTGCAGAAAGTCGTTTTAAAGAAGCACCACCCGAATTGCAAGATGTGTTCAGAAGAGCAAGAACTGTTGAAACAAGTGGTGTTATTATAGATAGGGAGGAGTAATTATGGGGTTACAAATAGTTTCTGCTGAAGAAAGAATGTCCGAAAAAAGAGGGCATAAAATTGTAATCATGGGTAAAAGTGGTGTGGGTAAAACCACACTTGCTCGAACCTTAGATTCAGAAAAAACATTGTTTATGGACTTGGAAGCAGGGGATGCAGCTATTGAAGGTTGGCCTATTGATGTTATCAGACCTAGAACATGGGTAGAATGTAGGGATTTTGCCTGTTATCTAGGGGGTGCCAATCCTTCATTAGCTGAAGATCATGCCTATAGCCAAGCACATTATGACCATGTTGTTCAGCAATTTGGTAAACCAAATGGTATATTAACAAAGTACGATACGATTTTTGTCGATAGTATTACAGTGGCTGGTCGATTGTGCTTTCAACATTGTATTCAGCAACCTGAATGTAAATCAGAAAGATCAGGTAAGCTTGATACCAGAGCTGCTTATGGAATGCACGGAAGGGAGATGATGAGTTGGTTGACTCACCTTCAGCACATAAGAGATAAGAATGTAATCTTTGTAGGTATTCTGGATGAAAGAATAGATGATTATTCCAGAACTATTTACGAGTTGCAAATCGAGGGGTCTAAAACAGGCAGAGAATTACCGGGCATAGTAGATGAAGTTATTACTATGGCTATTATGACAGGTAATGAAAAGACCTATCGNGCGTTTGTTTGTCAAACACTAAATGAGTGGGGATACCCNGCCAAGGATAGATCAGGTAGATTAGATTTACTTGAACAACCACACTTGGGTAACTTACTTAAAAAATTAAATGGTGGATCTGTACAAGAAAGAAAGTTAGATTTTGTAGATCCTAAATCAGAAGTTAAGAAAGAAGAGGTTAATAATGCTTAATTTAAATGATGTAAAAGATGATGGTAGAAGAGAATTTGAATTAATTCCTGATAATACTGTCTGTCGTGTAATTTTAAAACTCCAAGGTGGTCATCTTGAATTACCACAGTTCGGTAAAGGTCAATGGTTTAAATCAAGTGCTAGTACAAAAGCAAAATGGCTTGAAATCGAATATACTATCATTGGTGGTCAATATGATAAACAAAAGTTTTGGGATAAGATTTTTGTTGATGGTGATAAAATGAGTGAAAGGAATGTTCCTTATGCTCAAGAGATTGGTATGAGAACAATTAAAGGTATTGTTGATAGTGCTAATGATCTTAAACCATCTGATATGGATGATAGTGCTATGGCAAAAAGAAATCTATCAGGTGTTGAAGATNTGAATGGATTNGAGTTTTGTGCCAAANTAGGAATACAAGAGGGAACAAATGGATATGCAGATAAAAATGTATTGAAATACCCAATTACTTTTGAAAGTAAGGATTTTATAGCTCGTGGTGCTATCGCTGGTGGAAGTGTGTCTGCACCAAGTCAGCCACAAAATAACACACAGGCAAGTGTGTCGGCTCCAAGTCCTATGCAAGGTAATAATGTTCCTGATTGGGCGAAATAGCAAGGGCAAGGACACCTTTGATCCTGCTAAGCCACCGAGAGGAGGGGTGGTGCCCTAAACCTCCTCACCAATTTAATTTTAATCAAGGGAGAGAAAAATGGTTAAAAAAAATACAAATACAACTGTAACTATTGATGCATTAAAGCAAGGTAGAGTAACTTTAAGAATGATTGGTCAAACACCGATTATTTTTAATCGTATGGCAGAAAAAGCTAAAAGAGATTTGCTTATAGGTGCTGGTCGTAAAACGGCTGCACAGAAGAAAGAAATTAAGCACAATCCAGAGTTAGAGTTTAGATCATCTATACATAAAATGGTTGATGGAGATACTCTTATTGGCTTTCCTGCTTCTGGTGTGAAAGGTGCTATGGCAACGGCTGCTTTAGAAACTGAAGGTGTTAATAAAACATCTGTTAATCGTTTAATCTTTTTACCTCAACAGAAAATATCCATTTGGGGAACACCAAAGCTTTATATGGATGTTGTTAGGTCTAGTGATATGAACAAAACTCCTGATGTTCGCACCAGAGCTATTATCAACGAATGGTGTGCAGAGGTTGATATTACCTTTATTACTCCAACACTTTCTCAGCATTCTATTGTGTCACTATTGCAGAACGCAGGGATGATATGTGGTATTGGAGATAATCGACAAGAAAAAGGTAAAGGAAACTTTGGCTCATGGCTTGTTGATTTTGAGGGTAATGACCAATTTAAGGATGTTTGGGAAACTAGAACCAAGATTGGTAGAAAAGCTCAAGAAAAAGCAATGAAAGACATCATTATAAATGATGCAGAAACTCAAGAACTTTATGACTTTTATAAAGANGAAGTTATNAGGAGGGCTGCATAATGTCACTTCGTTTTACAAANCANGATAGGCAAGATATTATTGATGACTATCTAAATAAAACAGGGAGGAACATNTATGTTCCTTCCGAATTTGTAGATTGGTTAAGAAATCAAACAGATCATAAAGTTTANAATCTNTTTTTTGGTGCGTCTGATGAAGAAATGGCAGACAAACATAGAGAAANTATGGCTAGACAGTTTGTTACAGGTCTTAGAATTAAAATTAATATATCTGAAATACCTGAACCATCTAAAATAGAAAACTTAAAAGTTGAAGTCGTTGATGTACCATCACTTATTTCTCCTATTAATAATAGAGCCAATGGTGGTGGTTACGTATCGGTTGATGTTAAAGAAACAGATACAATGACAGAATTAGCTTNACAAGCTTTGCGTGATTTAAAATCTTGGCAAAAAAGATATTTAGGAACTTGTTCTTTATTAAATGTCGATGTTAGTGAAATAGATAGCATCCTTGAAGAACTAAAAGCTAAAACAGTTAAGGAAGAAGCAGCGTAAGTCGGTTATGTTACGTTATGTTGCGTTTCGTTAAGTTCGGTTCAGTTACGTTCTGTTAAGGCGGTTGAGTTGAGTACCGTTGTGTACCGTTAGGTTTGGTTGAGTTCTGTTATGTTAAGTCGGTTACGTTGAGTACCGTTATGTACCGTTTCGTTTGGTTGAGTTGAGTTGTGTTAAGGCGGTTATGTTATGTAAAGTTGGGTTCAGTTGCGTAGTGTTTGGTTCCGTTAAGTCGGTAATGGTATGTTCTGTTCGGTAAGGTTCCGTTGCGTTGTGTTGAGTTTCGTTTTGCATAAAAAAAAAGAGCCACATAAGTGGCTCTAGTTGGGATGGAGAAAATAATTAAATCATCTTTAATGCAGCTTCTAATGTTTCGTTGTTTCTTCTTGTCCAGCCTTTTCCAAATGTATTAAACGTAGATAAACTACGATAGAACGCCTGTCTAATATCTTTGTAATTTTCAATGGTTGTTTCTAATCCATGATGGCGAATATACTCTTCAAGTGTTTTTAATGTATTAGGTCCAATACCACCATCTGCAACAGTACCAATCATCTTTTGTAATTTTTTAACTGCTCTGCCTACACCGCTGTTAACTGACCAATCAAATACAGCCAGATCTAAGCCAGAAGGTAATTGATCACACTTAGCACGACCCCAATAATTTTTTTNGTANATNNNTNNAANNTCTTCTACTGTTAAATCTTTCATATTTTTTTGACCGCCCCACTCTTCATAAACTCTTTTAGTTACGCCAAGATTTGTTTCGCCACCTGGATCTTTTGGATGATTAACATAGCCACCTTCGTGATGCAAAATCATTTCTAAACATTTATCAAAGTTTTCTTTCATTTTCCTACTCCTTTTGTACGCTCATACGATCTAAGTGTCGCTAATCCCAGCATTCCTGTCAAAATAGGAACCATCATAGAAACATCGACCTGTGGGATTACCACGCCAAAAGGCGCAGCTAATGGACTTACTAAATAATTTATTACAAAACCAGACAAACAAACATAAGCTGTTAATGGCCGCCAGCTTGATTGAAACCAATTACCTTTTGCATCTGCTTCATTAACTTTAATCTGTGCAAGTTGTTGTTCATGCGCCAAAGTAGCTAATTCGTGTGCTAATTTAGCTTTTAAATCNTTGTCCTCAATGACTTTATCTAAAATATCAGTAGCTGGTTTTATTAAGCTTGTAAGTAAACTCATTTATTTTATTCCTTATTTGACCTTTTAGCCAGCTGGTTAAATCCTATAAAGCTGCCTATAACTCCCATGTTAGATAGTACCCAAATTTCAGCTATTCCGCTTAAATGATCTATTCTTTCTATAGGTACAAATGGTGTCATTAGAACGACTATAAAAGCCGTAACAGTTACAGCAGAAAACCAAACAATGTAACGCTGCTGATCTTCTTTTTTATCTCTGTTTTCTAAGAGAACCATGCGTTCCCTTATAGCCATTTCTTTGTCATCAACAATGCCATCACCATTTTTATCTAAGATCTCCCATGCAGATCCTTTTTCTAATTTTTTTTGTGTCATGTTCTACCTCAATCCAAGTGCAGCCACCAAGGTTTCCACCAATGATTTACCTCGTAATAGGCTAAGAATACTAAAAGAATGATGATAAGTATATGCATTTATGTTTGGCTCTGTTGTTTCTTTAGCCAGATTGCAAAGAAGATTAAACCTATAATTGAGCAAAAAAGAATAACTACAAATAAACCTTCGATAATTTTTTGTTGTAGCTCTTGTCTTTTGTATATTAATTCTTGTCTTTGCTTTCTGATTGTGCCTTCCATTTTTAGCAAATCATCCCAGGCTTTTACACCAAATTTAAACTTTACATATTGTTGCAATTCATATCTTTGTTTTTCTAAATTCTTTTGTGCGACCAAACTTTTCATGGCAGCTTCTTCAACACTATCACCACTTAACATCTTTTTATAAAATGGTGGGTTTTTACAAGACTTTACTGCATTATCTATATCACTTGATGCTTTCATCCAGCGTGATAAATCACTGCCCATCTGCTCAATATCGCGACCCATTGCAAATGCTTTTTTTAAATTATTAAACGCTGCTGTACTTACGCTCACAGCAGCTGCAATGGTAGCTGGATCTAGCATTTTAAGATCTAATAACTAGGGAGATTAATAATAGGATTGTTGAGCCAGCTGAACCAATCAGGATCATTTCTAAGCGTTTAATAGCTTTCGTTAAGGTTTCAAGTCTTTCATCATTCACAGCTTTATACATTTCAAAGTCGGAGCGCAATCGTCTTATGTCATCTATTTCTGTCACCAGGGCTTACCACTTCCTTGTGTAGGCGTTTTTGATAGATTTATCTGATTTTGTACTGCGTCCTCGTAAGCTTTAACTTGATCATCACCGATCACTGCAAATAACCATTTTTTAGCTTGCTCTTCTGAAATTTTTGAGTATTCAATAAAATCTCCACTTGGTTCAGGTATAGCTATTGATCCATAAACTCTACCTCTATGCGTTACAGTTTTACCATCAGTTGTTACATCTTCACTATCTGTACATTCCCAATGTAATGTTGTTATTTGATTATCACCTTTTGATCCTTTAATATCATAAGTAGTGCTTGTAATTGTCCATGTCGCTGCCATGTTATTCTCCTTCTAATTTAGCTATTCTTGCTTCAAGTTCTTGTATTGTTTTTACTAGTAGTGGTACAAGTTTGCTATGGTCTATTGATTGGTAATCAGGAACATCTTTTTCTGCAACCCAAGTTGAATCAGAAGGATAAAGTTGAGCAATATCAATATTTTGTATTTCATCTCTGTAGGTAGTTTTACCTTTTACCCATTCAGATTCTTTAACATTGTCTGATAATACTGCTCCTGTTGAAGAAAGAACAACACCTTTTATTTTCTTTGTAGCATCTTTTTCTCCAGTTATTGCTTCTGGTACTATGCTCGAAACTTCATGTGCTAAAAACCCATCTACTGTTGTGTCTTTATCTGTCTTAAAATTAAATCTACTTGGCTTGAGTTGTTTTAATCTTGATGTAGCATCCCAATCTGTAACTACATTTTCTTTTAATCTATAGTCAGAAGAAGTATTAAACTGTGTTGCAGTTCCATTTGTAGAAACACTACCAACATGACCATTACTATTATAAAGATACCAATGAAGAGAATTACTAGTAGTAGCTCTTGAAGAATGTAAAGTACCTTGACTATCAAAAGAAGCTCCACTATCGTTTCCAGAAGTTATATTTCCATGACTGGTATTGTTCATAATTTTAATACCAGCTGATGTTATATACATCCTATTAGTAACTGCTTGTGCATCATCTGGAGTAGTTGCAAAAATAATTCTACCTGGAGTATCATTATTGCCAGGACTTCCATCAATTTGTGAATAAATAGCTGCACTTATAGAAGAAACATCTAAACCATCAGCTGCGTTAAAACCTATGTAACCTAGAGTNTCACTATCTTGTACAACTGTTGTTGATCCTACAGATGTTCCTCTTGATTTAGAAAACATTAAATAAGCACCATTAGAATTAGCAGAGTTTGCTGATATGCTTATTGTAGCACCATGATAGTCTGTTCCTTCTACTGCCAATCTTGAGTTATGCCNTGCTGGTGATACAGGAGCAGTAGTTCCAAGACTTAGTCTACCAGAAGTATCCATACGTAATTCTGCACTTCCTGCACCATTATAATTTAATTCAAAACCATCATCTGTATTTGTATATAGATACCATTGATTTGCTTGGTCATCAGTTGTTCTTAATCTTAAATATTTATCAAGAATTGCATCTCCTCTAAAAACTGTATTTTTATTAGTTTCTATTTTAACAGCTTCATTTCCTCCACCATTTAAAATAGTTGTACCATCTGCTTGCATTTCTTGATGATAATAAGAAGCTGTACCTAATCTAAATGTAGTATCTGCTAAAACTAACACAGAACCCCTGATTGTACTATTATCACCTGGCTGTGTTAAAAATATTCCCCCTCTTGAAGCACCACTTGAAACTGTTATTGCAGCTTCAGTATCACCATGTACGTGTAATTTATTTAGTGGATCTAAAATATTTATACCTACTTCACCATTATCTTGAATAATCATGCGTCGTGTGCCACTATCTGTTGGGTCATTAGCAGAAGCACCAGTTCTAAAAACAAAACCACCAGTATCAGCACCAAAGTTTAAACCACTTGCATCACAAGCTAAACCTGCACTCGCTACACCTGTAGATGTGAGCATAAATGTTGTACCAGTAGCACCATCAGCACCTTCCAGAGTTAAACCTGCAGTAGGATTAGTCGTACCAATACCAACATTACCATTTGAAGCTAAAATAGTTAAATGATCTCCAACTCCATTTTCAGCTACTTTCCAAGAAGCAGCACTTGATCTAATCCACCATTCAGATGTTCCATTTGTTTGAAACTCAAGCATATAATCAGAAGAGGTACTGTTTAAAGTAACTTGTCCTGCATTAGCACTTGTAAATACTCCTTTAGGCGCACCTATTGTTCCTAACGTATTTAAAGTAGAATTAAACGTAGCTGCTCCTGCATTAGCTATATCAAGATCAAGAGCAGTTATTACACTACTACCATCTGTTCCTTTAAATAAAATATTTGTATCTGCAATGCTTGCTTGTATGATAGGATTGTTACTTGCATCTTCATAGATTGATAAATATTCTGCACCACCATCTTTAAATCTTACGTGACCACCATCATCAGCATCTAAAGAAATATTACCTGCAACATCAATGGTTAAGTCACCACTAGATAAATCTATTTCTGTGCCATCAATGGTTATGTTGTCTACCTTTACCCCTGCGTTGGCCGTTAAAACTCCTGTTGAAGCAACAGTGCCAGCAAATGTAGCATTAGCACCAGAGAAAGTTACTGCTGTCGTTGGTGTAGAACCAGATTGGATAACAAGCTCACCAGAACTATTTAACAAACCACCATAGTTTGTACCACCTTGTTTTAAGTAAACAGCACCACCAGATCCACCATCATAATAAGTATTTAATAAAATATTACTGTCAGCATCTAAAGATAAATTACCAGCTGATAAAGTTATAGCTGTACCATCAATATGAAAATCATCAACATCAATACCACCATCAGCTGTCACTAATCCACTTACTGTCAAAGAAGATAATGTACCTACAGATGTAATATTGGTTTGTGCTGCTGTTTGCAGCGTACCTGTAACCTGATTAAAAATAGCATTACCTGTTGTGCCACTAAACACTTCACTACTATTTGTTGCTGCTGTAAAAACAGTAAACGCACTAGCACTATCATCATAGCCAAAAAAGCCAAGTCTTGCTGAAGAGCCATCATGGTATCTAAACTCAATGCCTCTATCTTTGTTATCGTCAGAGCCTGGTGCAGTATCTCCACCTAGAGTAAAAATAGGATCATCAATGGTTACTGTTGTACTATTAACTGTTGTTGTTGTTCCATTTACAGTTAGATCACCTGTAACATTTAGATTGTCATTTATCGTTACTTCTGAAGTAGAATGACCAATACTAACAGGCACACCACTTGTAGCTGTACCTATGGTAATACCATTGCTTGTATTAGAATTATCAATGTTTAATGTACTTGTACTATCCAAGCTGATATTCGAGCCATCTACAACCAACGTACCATCTATATCTGTATCATCCAGATTAGTTGTACCAGCAATGTCAGCATCACCAGAAATATCTAATGATCCAGCATCTAATTCACCTGTCAGCGTAACATTACGAAAGCCTGTAATATCTTTATTAGTATCAACAATTGCTGCTTTACTAGCAGATACTATACCAGCTGTAATATCGTCAATTGCTTCTAAATCATTTTCATTAATATTCGCAGAACCAATAATAAATCCTGTAGCTGTAACTGTGCTATTAAATGTAGCTGCACCAGCNTCTGCTCCAGAAATAGTTAAGAAAGTAGTATCAGAAGAGCCATCTGTGCCTTTAAAAATAATATTACTATCGTTAGCTTGAGCATCTATTGTGATGTTACCAGATGTGGTTGTAAGCGTTACGGCTGCATCACCAGCTGTAATGTTATCAGCAGCAACAGAACTAGCAGCAGCAGAAATATAAGTATTTAGTTGGCTTGCATTGATATATTTTGTCGTACCACCATCATCAATCAAAAGTTTGTCAGCATCAGCAATAGTAATACTTGTACCATCCGTTGCACCATCTATTTGTACAGCTGCACCAGAAACCTTGTCAGCTGTTGTAATAGTTGCAAGTTTACTATCAGCAATAGCAGCAGAACTAGATATATCTGCATTAACNATAACACCAGATGATATGGCAGTAACACCACTGCTATTTATAGTTATATCACCAGATACTGCTTGTTCTTCGTAACTTGTGCCATCACCAATAAGTATTTTGCCAGATGTAACGTCAGCCATAATTAACTTATCTTCTATTGTAACAGTACCACCAAAACGACTATTTAAGCCATCTATTAGTAAAGCTGACAATCCAGATATGCTTGCGTGTTCAGCTGTACTATTATTAGATGTACCTGTTAATCTAATTCCACCATCAACTGAACTATCTGTAGCATCTGATTGATAACCTTCAACTGAACCTACTTGAATAAAATTACCACTTGCGTTTTTACCATAAAAGAAAATTGATCCTTGTCCGTATCTTGGTACTGTGCCTGTGTCTGTATCATAAAAAGCAATAGCAGCATTTACACCCTCTAAAAATATATCATCTCCACCTGTTGAAGATGGTGATATTGTCACAAAATTAGTTGCTTCAGAAATATCGTTGCCTTCAACTTTTATTTCACCATCTACATGAAGATTTCCTGTACCATTAGGAGTAATTATTAAATCACCATTACTATTTGTAGTGCTTATAGTATTTCCATCTATAGTAATATTATCTACAACTAATTGACCTGGTGAAAGTGTTGCACCAGAAAAGTTTGTAATAGCTGTGTATTTAGATGAATTTGTATTAGTCGTTAATGGTTGTGAACCACTACTTGTATGCGCTGAATTGACAATAAAATGATTTGATGTACTTGTGTCTTTTACAATATCTCTTTCCTGATAAGCCGTACTAGCAGCCCAATCACCTTTAAGCGTACCTATTTCCTGGGTTGCAATTGGTGTACCTGTGCTGTCAAACGATAATATTTTGTTGGCTCTAGCTGTGGTATCTTCTTCTATTTCTGGATAGGTAGACCCTATTTGCGAACCAGAACTATCAAGAAGATTAGAACGACTAAATTTTAAAGATCTGTCTACAGCTTCTTGTACACCTTGTATCTGCATTACCACTTTATCAAATTGTTCTTCAATAAGTGTTGCAGAAAATGGATCATTATCAACAAGGTCCAGTTCCTGTGTTTGTGGTTGTTGTCTGCGTAGAATTACCTTTTCACCGTTTGCCGGTCTAAAATCAGTTGTAGAATAATGAGCATCAGAACTAGTTCCTGTATTAAACTTAAACAANATATTNCCACCACTAGTGTTACCTACNGAAGAGGTTGGNATAATATAATGACTATNTANTGTTTTTTCTGTTTCCACACCGGCTGCACTACGTACAATAACTTTTAAGTCACTGGCTGCAAAAATCTTAAAGGTAAAACTAAAACTATGTGTTGATCCATCCGCTGATAAAATAACAACATTTGTACTAGATGATACTGTCATTAATTTTTCATCCTTTCTTTTGCATTATATACTTCTCTTAAATTTTCATAGCCATCTAATTCTAGTAATTTTGGTATAGCTGCATCATAAAACATATCTTCTAACCGTTTTATAATAGCCATTTTATCTTCTGTTTTAGCTGTTGGACTATGATAGGCAGATGCACCAAATTTTTTACCAATACTTGTATTATTAATTAAACCAGTTAAAGCTTCATTAAATTTATAACCTTTTACCAATACACCGTTTTTACGGCTTTTAGCTAAATTGTTAAAATCATATATTTCACCATCTGATAGTTTCATACCACTTAATTTTTTTCTTACAGACAATGGATAATCTAAATCACCTGATAATCTATACAAACGTAACATTTCTAAATCTACACTATCTAATTCTTTTGCTTGCTTGTATTTCATGCCGGTTAAGAAATTCCAGGTTGCAGCACTTGGATTTTGAGAAAAAGATGGCATTTCATATCTTGTTTCGTATTCACCTTTGTTATTTAAAACTTCGTAAGAACCTATTATATTTCCACGTCCATCTAAAATAGGCACTAAATTATCCTTATCTTTTAGTGGTGTCCTTTTTGCTATCAGACTTTGCGCCCAATTAGAATAATCAAAAAATGCATCATCAAAAGCTGTTGTAGGCATACCTAACATTCTATAATTTTTTTCTCCATTTAATAAACGAAATTTATCTAAATCTTCTTCTGTAATACGTTTAAAATCCTTTCTTGGTTTTAATTTTATAGGATCATAATTTGCATCCAAGTTACCAATAAATGATGAATAAAAAAATGGTACATTTTCTAGTACACTTGTACCAATAGTATCTGACAAAAGATCAGCAAAATTTCTTATAACTGCGCCGCCTTCTTCACGTGATTGCAATGTTCTTAATGCGTTAACTATTTGTGAAACACCTTGCAGAGTAGGCAACTCTTCATAATATTTAAATGTAGCAAATACAGATGCTATGCCAATTTGCGCTGCTAATTCTGCACCTTCTGGATCGTTTGGCAAACTTGCAATACTTTCAGCAGCACTTGCATAAATGCTTATAATAGATGCCATAGGTCCAAAACCATGTATACTTGTATAATTTAATGGTCCATTTGGCGCACCATAGCTATCAAACAAAGGCAAAAATTCACCTGTAATTTTGTTTCTTGGAAACCCTTCCCCTCTTGTAACAATGCTATAAGGTTGTTTACCAGCTGCATAAAAAGCTTCTCGTTGATTTCTATCTTTAGGTGCTGGACCTATAAACCTACCTTGTTGCACCATTTGATATGTTGTATACGCAATACCACTACCAAACGCCCATTTACCCATAGCCATTTGATGTGCAGCTGGACCATTTTGACCAGTTATATTTTTAAATGTTTTNGGACGTAGCATTGATACAATAGGTACAAAATCAANTGTATTTAAAATATCATTTGTAGGTGCNGTAGAAAAAGCAANAACAAAACGACCAAGTAATGTATTTTGAAAATCTCCAATTGCTCTACCAATTCGGTTGTCTTTACCTATTGGACTTGTAAGCGTATCATANGATGCTTTTTCCTGTAAATTTTTATCAAAACTTTTGGGATCTAAATAAACCATTAATCCATCATCAAAAGCTGCTTGAAAATCTTCTTGAGTTAAATCACCTTTTTCTAACTCTTTTTGCCTTAGAGATTGCTTGTATCTTCTATGAGCTAAAACACCTAACTCACCTCTTGCAGATAATGATTTAAA
>FUFK010043215.1_pt1 | contig 38670 bp, 30 predicted proteins | sample 1021851 | NCBI WGS metagenome assembly FUFK01 (sample SAMEA51879418, study PRJEB19060) | metagenome
TTAAAAGATGCAGATTTAGAATTATTAATTTATTTAGATTGTAAAGGAAGATTTACACGAAACGATTTTATCAACGGGGTTTATACATATTCGTGGGATAAAGCAAGATGGGACAGATTAAGAAACGAAGGTTGGATCGATGTATGGAGACATAGAAACAGAACTACTATAATGTACTCTGTATTTAAAACATCGTGGAAATGCTCTCAAATGATTAGTAGGATATATAGAATACTATTAGGTGAGGAAGACTTACCCACTTCAGAACGAAGTGTATTTTATAAGAATAAATCATATACAGATAAAGTTTACAACAAAGCTATTGATGATATGATAAAAGATAAAGATAGATAATGGGATTTAAACTAGGTAAAGCAAGACAACCATATATGAGTAAAGGCGAAATAACGTCTAAGCTTAGCTTTAATAAAGAAGCAAGAAGCGAAGCTTCTGTACCTGGTACGCCTGTTATAAGAAAACCATTAGCAGAAGGAATACTTGGTGAAGCTAATATGGATGGTAGTATATATATTAGCGATAAAATAATACCAGGTAGCGAAGAAGAAAGACAAGTGATAAATCATGAAATGCGTCACGCTACAGATATGAAGCTAGGTAAACTTGCTTATACAGATGATAGTGTAACTTATAATGGTGAAGTATATCAAAGAAAAACTATTAATGGAAAAGATATGATAATAGTAGATGGTGTTGCAAAAGAAGCTGGTGATACTAGTTTTCCATGGGAAGATGATGCTAATAATGGAAATGATAACGGTACTGTATAATGTGGAAATTATTTAAAGATAAAAACGATATAAACGAAAAAAACGTAGTTGGTTTTATATCATTTGCTGTAATGGTATTGTTTGCTATTATAGATTTAGGTACCGCTGTTATATACATGGGATATGTAGGTGGTGGAGAACTAGAAATTAATGATACAATATATAATTCATTTGTAATGGTAACACTAGGTTGCTTTGGTATAAGTGCATTTGAAAAAGTAAAAAACAAAGAACAAGATGTTGAGTAAATTATTATCAGGTGGAGCTGCAGAATTAGTTAAAGGTGTGGGTGGTGTTATAGATAACTTACATACATCAGCTGAAGAAAAACTAGAAGCAGAAAGAAAAATAAAAGAATTAATTGCTACGTATCAAGTAGAAATGGAAAAAAACATCACTAGAAGATGGGAAGCAGATTTAAAATCAGACTCGTGGTTAAGTAAAAATGTTAGACCATTAGTATTAATATTTTTAATAGTATGCACCATGCTATTAATATTTATAGACGCAGGTGCATTAAATTTCGAAGTTAAATCATCATGGGTTGATTTACTTCAATTAGTATTAATAACAGTGATCGGTGCTTACTTTGGTGGTCGATCAATAGAAAAAGTAAAAAAATAAAATTATGGGACAAAATTCAACAGAAGTTGCTTATCAATTTGGACAATTAGGTAGTGCTTTTCAAAACTTAGCCAAACCAGTATATCCACCTAAAGATCATGTTATAGTGGCTATACAATTTTTAGCAGATAACACGCCAACTGCTCTTATAACAGAAATATTAGATAGTCATGGACCTCAATATTTTGGTACAAATGATACAGAAGCTACGGCTGCTAATTATTTAGGTGTAACTGAAGCCGCTGTAGCCACAGCCGCAACTACTACTACTCCAGAATTATCATCTGCAAATTCTAAAATAAAAGCTGGGCAGTACGTATTATTAGTTAATGATGGTGATACTGTAGATGCTGGTTTAACAGTAGATAGTGAAACAGCTACACCTGTATACAACGGTCCAAACAAAGCTGGTGTTAAAGTTGTTTCTTACGGTGGTGGAACAACTGATTTAGTTTTAGATACGGAAATATCTCCAACAACATCTCAAACATTAGTATTTTTAGACGAATATCATGGCGCTGGTGGTACTACAGCAGAAGGTGTTAAATACCCAGGCGGTATGACTATATTTGGTAGATGGGCTATGGTAACTCCAGAAGCTGACGCTGATGGTGGTATAATCTGTTATTTCGGTAAATAATGAATATAGGATTAAGTACATCTTTACTAAGTCAAAAACCTGATGCTAATCGCTATAAATGGGCGGCAACTCATTGTTTGCAATTAGATAATTCTACTACGGCTACTAATAATTATGTAACGGCAACTGACGTTTCAAAAGTAGTTGCAGCTGCTTCTGCTGGCGCGACTGATGATCTTGGAGAAAACATTACTGTTGCTTTTTGGGTTTCACCGCTTTGGGAAATAGGTACTAGAGACGGAACAGCTAACAGCGTGTTAACAGGTACTAGAACTCAAGATGTAGTTTTGTTTTCTTTAGGTAAAACAACAGAGTTTAATCAATTTGTTCAAGTTGTTTATCTAGTTAGATCAGGTAGTAGTTTAAGAGGTAGACTTAGAGCTAGAGTGCAAGGTGATGGTGGTCATAATATAAATGAAAGAGCATTAACTGATGTTAATTCTATATGTGGTCTTGGCACTAGTGGCGCTGCTAGTCTTTGGGATAAAGATAATAAAGGTAATGTTAATAGCGAAGGCTTTTGTCATATAGCTATTACTAGGGGTTCTGGAACTGCTGATCCAGATATATATTGGAATGGCCAAGATATAAACGCTAACATAGATATTTCTAGTAACGATCCAGATATTCAAGAAGCCGAAGTAGACGGTATGATATTAGGAGAACACACGGACGCTATAGATAGCGGAACAGATTTGTTAACACCTATGAAGTTTAGAGATTTAGTAATATATAACTCTGCTTTATCAGCATCAAACATAGCAGAGCTATATAACTCTGGAGATTTTTACGATGTGAGAACTAGCTCTACAGCCGCTGTAGCATCACCAGGCGTATATTATCCTTTTAACCATAATTACGCGGATTATATGAGAGTTGGTGGTGATATGAATGGAAACCAAGCGTTTGTAGCGCTTTAAAATAATAATTAACTTAAATTAAATAAAATGGCAAAAACAAAAGAAAAAATAGTAGACTTGAAGGCTAAGCCTGATAAAATTACTGATGAACAATTAAAAAAGGTTCAACAAGTAGTAAACAGTATAAATAGAATAAAGTTAGAAATAGGCTCTGTAGAATTAAAAAAGCATGAAATGATGCATAATGTTGCTGGATTAAAAGATGAGCTTACAATATTGCAAAGTGAATTTGAAAAAGATTACGGCACTTATGATATAGATATTGTAACAGGAAAAATAAACTACAAAGAAGATGGCAAAACTAATTCGTAAAATCTCTGTAGGTAAAGATTATAAAAACGATGCGATGCATTATGCTGTAGGTCAAGAAGTATACGGTGGACATACTATTTGTGATATTATAGAAGAAGATGAAAAATATTCTATATATATTAAAAAAAATAAAGATGTATTACCGTGGAAAGACTTTAATAAAAATATGGCCGTGTCTGTAGAGTATAATTTAGAATACTAATGAAAAGTGTTTACAACTTTGTTGTAACACCAAAAGGAAATAGATATAACAATACTAAAAAAATTGATGATTTAGAATTAATACTTAATACTGAAATATTTAATCATCAATACGTAAATAGAGAAGCTAAAGTTATATCAACACCTATAATTGGTAGTACAGATATAAAANCTGGTGATACAGTTATCGTNCACCACAACGTGTTTCGTAGATGGCANAATGTAAAAGGTATNGAAAAAAATAGTAGATCTTATTTTAATGAATCTACTTATTTTATAAANNACGATCAAATCTTTTTATATAAAAGAAATGACAAGTGGATAGCTCCAAAAGGTTATTGTTTTGTNAAACCTTTAAAAGCAGTAGATCAATTTAATATTGAATCTGAAAAACCATTACAAGGTATTGTTAAGTATTCAGACGGTACTGTAAAGGTTAATGAGCTAGTTGGTTTTACACCGAACAGTGAATACGAGTTTGTCGTTGACGGTGAAAGACTATATAGAGTTTTATCTAAATTTATTACAATTAAATATGAATATCAAGGAGACGAAGAAGAGTATAATCCAAGCTGGGCGAAAAGCAGTTGATGAATTAATCAAAGTAGCAGAAGAAAANATTATTACAAANACAGANGATGATGTNTCAGCTGANAGATTAAAAAACGCNGCAGCNACTAAAAAANTAGCTATATTTGACGCATTTGAAATACTTAACAGAATACAAGAAGAAGAAAACTTGCTTGANGGAAAAACACCTGAAGAGACAAAGAAAAAAACTTTTAAAGGATTCGCAGAAGGTAGATCTAAGTAATGTACGAGCAAAGTTTAGTTAAAATAATAGAACCTATTAAACGTACGACTATAAGTCGTCTTAACAAATCTAAAAAATGGAAATATGGGTATAATAAAGAACATGACATCGTGGTTATCTCTAAAACTGGACGCATTGGACAAGTGGTGGAGATACAAAATTTGCGAATTGGGTTGCCGGCTGAACCGAAATCAGTGTACATGCACCCCAAAAANAAGTGGCAAAAACTAGAATATCCAAAAGAATTAAGTAGATTAAAAAATATATTTGANTGGAGATCNTATCCTGAAGAGCAAAAAGANCANTGGTANGATTATATAGACGAAGAGTTTAAAAGAAGAGANGAAGGTTTTTGGTTTATGAATAATGGTAAACCAACTTACATAGTGGGNNCNCACTACATGTATTTACAATGGAGTAANATNGATGTNGGTGCNCCTGATTTTAGAGAAGCAAATAGATTATTCTTTATATTTTGGGAAGCCTGCAAGGCAGACAAGCGGTGTTATGGAATGTGTTATTTAAAGAACAGACGTTCTGGATTTTCTTTCATGAGTTCTGCCGAAATAGTTAATTTAGCTACAATTTCAAGTGATAGTAGATATGGGATACTATCTAAAACAGGTGCTGATGCTAAAAAAATGTTTACAGATAAAGTAGTACCTATTAGTATTAATTATCCATTTTTCTTTAAACCAATACAGGACGGTATGGATCGTCCTAAAACAGAATTAGCATATAGAGTTCCAGCTAGTAAGTTTACAAGAAAAAAAATTACAGCAAACGAACAGCTTGAAGATATACAAGGTTTAGATACTACTATAGACTGGAAAAATACAGGTGATAATAGTTATGACGGTGAAAAACTAGCTTTACTTGTACATGATGAAAGTGGTAAATGGGAAAGACCTGATAATATATTAAACAACTGGCGTGTTACAAAAACATGTCTTAGATTAGGTAGTAGAATTATAGGTAAGTGTATGATGGGTTCAACGAGTAACTCATTAGATAAAGGTGGTGGTAATTTTAAAAAACTATATNATGCATCAGATGTCACTAAGCGAAATAGAAATGGCCAGACAAAATCTGGTTTATACTCTTTGTTTATCCCAATGGAGTGGAACTACGAAGGATTTATTAATGAGTACGGAGTTCCAGTATTCACTACTCCTGACAGCGATGTGTTTGCCCCAGACGGTGAACTAATAGATATAGGNGTAATAGANCANTGGCAAAATGAAGCTGAAGGTTTAAAAAATGATCAAGANGCTTTAAATGAATTTTACCGTCAGTTCCCTAGAACTGAAGAACACGCGTTTAGAGATGAAACAAAAAATAGTATATTTAATTTAGTAAAAATATACGAGCAAATAGATTATAACGAAGAAATGTCTAGATCTTTAGGTATTACAACTGGTAATTTTCAATGGGTTAATGGTATTAAAGATTCACAAGTAATATTCTATCCTGATCCAAACGGTAGATTTAAAGTTAGTTGGGTTCCGCCTCAACAGTTACAAAATAGAGTGGTAATTAAAAACGGTATAAAATATCCTGGTAATGAACACATAGGAGCATTTGGTTGTGACTCTTATGATATATCGGGAACTGTAGATGGAGAAGGTTCTAAAGGAGCATTACACGGCTTAACCAGGTTTAGTATGGAGGACGCTCCTGCGAACAGCTTTTTTTTAGAATACTTATCAAGACCACCTACAGCTGAAATATTCTTTGAAGATGTTTTAATGGCGTTAGTATTTTATGGTATGCCAATACTTGCAGANAACAATAAACCTCGNTTATTATATTATTTAAGACGTAGAGGTTACAGAGGTTTTAGCATGAACAGGCCTGATAAAGTTTGGAATAAATTATCTGTAGCAGAAAAAGAAATAGGTGGTATACCAAACTCAAGCGAAGATATAAAACAAGCCCACGCTGCTGCTATTGAAATGTATATACAAGATCATGTGGGTATGAAACAAGATGGTAGCTTTGGTAGTTTATATTTTAATGAACTATTAAACGATTGGAGTAAGTTTGATATAAACAAAAGAACAAAGTTTGATGCATCTATAAGTTCTGGTTTAGCTATAATGGCTAACAACAGGCATCTATACGCACCAAATGCTAAGGTTGAAAAACCAAAATTAAACATAAATATTTCTAGATATAATAACGCTGGAAATAATTCACAAATAATAAAATAAATATGGCATATTCTAGTAAACGTTATTTTCCAAGCCAAACAGTAAGCGACGCTGAAAAGCTTAGCTATGATTATGGTATGAAAGTAGCTAAGGCTATAGAAACAGAGTGGTTTAACGAAGATAGAAGTAACAATAAATATAGAACTAATTATAATGATTTTCATAAATTAAGACTATACGCTAGAGGCGAACAATCTATACAAAAATACAAAGATGAATTATCTATAAACGGTGATTTATCTTATTTAAATTTAGACTGGACTCCAGTACCAATTGTTTCAAAGTTTGTTGATATAGTTGTTAATGGCATGGCACAGAGAACATATGATATAAAAGCTTTTTCTCAAGATGCTTATGGCGTTAGCAAAAGAACAGAATACATGGAGTCTATATTGAAAGACATGAGAACTAGAGAGCTAGACGCTTTTTCTCAACAAGCTTTTGGAATATCATTAGCTGAAAATGACCCATCTATATTACCTGATTCAGAAGAAGAGTTACAGCTTCATATGCAGCTTAATTATAAACAAGCTGTTGAAATGGCAGAAGAACAAGCTTTAAATGTTTTATTCGAAGGTAATAATTACGAACTAACAAAGAAAAGAGTTTATTACGATTTAACTGTACTTGGTATAGGNGCTGTTAAAACATCTTTTAATACATCTGAAGGTGTAGTTATAGATTACGTAGATCCAGCTAATTTAGTTTATTCTTACACTGANTCCCCTTATTTTGATGATATATATTATGCTGGCGAAGTTAAGTCAATACCTGTTAACGAACTAGCAAAACAATTTCCACATTTATCAGAAAGTGATCTTGAAGATATAATGAAAAATAAAAATTATAATAGAAATAATTATAATACTAGATATACATCAGATAAAGAAGACACTAATACTGTTCAAGTTTTATATTTTAATTATAAAACTTACATGAACGAAGTTTATAAAATAAAAGAAACAGGTACTGGTGCAGATAAAATAATACCTAAAGATGATAGCTTTAATCCACCTGAAAATAAAGAAGGTGGTTATTCAAAACTATTAAGATCAGTAGAAGTTTTATATGAAGGAGCTTTAATATTAGGTACAGATAAATTGCTTAGTTGGGGTATGGCTAAGAATATGGTAAGACCAAAAAGTAATTTTACTAAAGTAAAAATGAATTATGCTATTGTAGCGCCACGTATGTACGATGGTAAAATTGATTCATTAGTAAAACGTATTACTGGTTTTGCAGATATGATACAGCTTACACATTTAAAACTACAACAAGTAATGTCACGTATGGTACCAGATGGTGTTTATTTAGATGCTGATGGTTTAGCTGAAATAGATTTAGGTAATGGTACTAATTATAACCCGCAAGAAGCTTTAAACATGTTCTTCCAAACTGGTAGTGTTATTGGTAGNTCATTTACACAAGATGGTGATATTAANCCTGGTAAAGTACCAATACAAGAAATAACNTCAGGTAGTGGTGGTAATAAAATGCAAGCTTTAATAGGTACGTATAATTATTATTTACAAATGATAAGAGATGTAACCGGGCTTAACGAAGCTAGAGATGGTAGTATGCCAGATAAAAACGCTTTAGTTGGTATACAAAAAATAGCTGCTGCTAATTCTAATACAGCAACAAGACATATATTGCAAGCTGGTTTATTTTTAACAGCTGAAACTGCAGAGTGCTTATCTCTTAGAATATCTGATATTATAGAATACTCACCAACCAAAGAAGCTTTTATACAGTCTATAGGTGTTCACAACGTAGCTACATTAGAAGAAATGTCGGAGCTACATCTTTATGACTTTGGTATATTTATTGATTTAATGCCAGATGAAGAAGAAAAAGCTAGACTTGAAAATAATATTCAAATGGCTTTACAACAGCAAAGTATAGAGCTTGAAGATGCTATTGATCTTAGAGAAATAAAAAATATTAAATTAGCAAATCAAATGCTAAAAATACGTAGAAAAAAGAAACAAGAAAAAGATCTAGCTATTCAACAACAAAATATTCAAATGCAGTCACAGTCTAATACTCAAGCTGCACAAGCTGCTGCCCAAATTGAAGTACAAAAAAACCAAGCACTATCACAAGGTAAAGCACAGTTGTTACAAGCTGAAGCACAGTTAGAAGCTCAAAAAATGCAACAAGAAGTTGAGTACAAAAAACAACTAATGCAGTTAGAGTTTCAAATGAATATGCAGTTAAAAAATCTTGAAGTGCAANGTGCAAAATCAAGAGAAAAAGAAAAAGAAGATCGTAAAGACGAAAGAACAAAAATACAAGCCACTCAACAATCAGAAATGATTGAGCAAAGAAAAAGTGGTAAACCACCTAAAAACTTTGAGTCCGCAGGTAATGATATACTAGGTGGAGGATTNNATNTNGGNGCNTTTGANCCTANNTAAGATTTATTAATTATTATTATATTATATTATGGAAGAAAANNAAGAAAANGTAGTNGAAGANACTACNCAAGAAACAACTGTNACTAAAGTTGAAGTTAAAGAAACTCCACAAGATGATAACATTATAAAAGTAAACTTAGATAAACCAATAAAAAAAGAAGAAGATGCCACTGGAAAGCAAAGCGCAGATGAGGTACCTGTTCGCGACGAACCCGAAGCTAGCAAAGAAGTACGTGAAGAAAACGTCGAAACAAAAGATGAAAAATCTACCGGAGAAGAAAGCTCCAACGAGGTTCAAGATGAAAAACCCGTTATTGAAGAAATAACAGAAGAAGAAGAAGAACAGCCTGTAGAAACAATAGTTGAAGAGGTTGAAGAAGCTGTGGCTGAGGCAGAGGCTACCGGTAAACCATTACCAGAAAATATTCAAAAGTTAATAGACTTTATGGAAGAAACTGGTGGTGATATAAATGATTATGTAAAAATTAATCAAGATTATAGCAAGTTAGATGATGACTCTTTATTAAGAGAATATTATAGACAAACAAAACCTCATCTAAACGCAGAAGAAATTAACTTCCTTATGGAAGACTCATTCTCTTACGACGAAGAAGAAGACGAAGAAAGAGATATACGAAGAAAAAAATTAGCGTTAAAAGAGCAAGTTGCCGACGCTAGAAGCCACTTGGACGGGCAAAAGTCCAAATACTATGAAGAAATTAAAGCTGGTTCAAAGCTAACNCCTGAACAACAAAAAGCTGTNGATTTCTTTAATAGATATAACAAAGAGTCAGAAGAGACTAAAAAAATAGCTGAATCAAGTAAATCTAATTTTTTAAATAAAACGAATAAAGTTTTTAACGATAAGTTCAAAGGTTTTGAATATAACGTCGGTGACAAGAAATATAGATTTAACGTAAACAATGCTAGTGAGGTTAAAGAAGCTCAAAGCGACATTAATAATTTTGTCAAAAAGTTTTTGAACGAAAAAAATGAAATGTCAGATGCTGCAGGTTATCATAAATCTCTATATACAGCAATGAATGCTGATGCTATTGCAAAACACTTTTATGAACAAGGTAAAGCTGACGCTATGAAAGATAGTGTTGCTAAAGCTAAAAACGTTGACATGAATCCAAGACAAAGTCATGGTGAAATTGAAGCTGGTGGAATAAAAGTAAAAGTTTTAGGTGATACATCTTCTGATTTTAAGTTTAAAATTAAAAACAATAAATAACAATTAAAAATTTAAAATTATGGCAATTTCAAATCCTGGAGGTAATTTAAATAGTGTACCAGCTGCAACTAAAGCTACACTATCTGACAATTACTTAGATTTAGCGTCTTCAGCTGGACAAGGCTGGGCGCAACAATATGTGCCAGACTTGATGGAAAAAGAAGCTGAGGTTTTTGGACCTCGTACAATTTCTGGTTTCCTTGCTCAAGTTGGTGCAGAAGAAGCTATGACGGCTGATCAAGTCGTTTGGTCTGAACAAGGTAGATTACATCTATCATATAAAGGTCACATTGCAAATGCGACTCAACAAACTGGAAATAGTAACGAAGAAGGTGGTACTTTTGAAATCGATACTGATATCGATGGAAATGCTGTTGATACTTCTTCTGTTGACCACGGTATTAGAGTAAACGATATGGTTTTAGTAGCTGATGCTAGTGCAACTGCACAAGGTTTAGTAACAGCTGTTTCTAATGATCAAATTAGTATAGCTCTTTATAATGCTGGTAACTCAACAGCTACTTTTGCTAACGCAGGTTTAGCCGCTGGTTCAGGAGATACAGCTACTATATTAGTTTATGGTTCTGAATTTAAGAAAGGTGACAACTATAATGGTAACACTAGCCGTCAAGCTAACGAACCACAGTTTAAGTCTTTCCAAAACAAACCAATTATTATGAAAGATTACTACGAGGTATCAGGATCTGATGCGTCTAGAATTGGTTGGGTTGAAGTTTCTTCTGAAGGTGGTGCTTCTGGATACTTATGGTATTTAAAAGCTGAGTCNGACACAAGAGCTCGTTTCACTGATTANATTGAAATGGCAATGCTTGAGTCTATNAAAACTACAGCTGCTAACTCTAAAGTAGACGCGTTTTTAGGAACTGATGGTACTACATTAACTGGTACTGAAGGTTTATTCGCTGCTATTGAAGATAGAGGTAACATTACTACTGGTGTTACTGGTGTTAATGCTGCTACTGATTTAGCTGAGTTCGANGCTATNTTAGCNGAGTTTGANAANCAAGGTGCTATTGAAGAGTACATGATGTTTGTTAACAGATCAACTAGCTTAGCTATTGACGATATGTTAGCTTCNATGAACTCTTACGGAGCTGGTGGTACTTCTTACGGAGTATTTAANAACTCTGAAGANATGGCNNTNAATTTAGGTTTNACTGGTTTCAGAAGAGGTTCTTATGACTTCTACAAGTCTGACTTCAGATACTTAAATGACAAAGCTACAAGAGGTGGTATCAACGATAGAGATACTGTTAACGCAATAAGAGGGGTTATGATTCCTGCTGGTACTTCTTCAGTTTATGACCAAACTGTTGGCGCTAGTATGAAACGTCCTTTCTTACACGTTAGATACAGAGCTTCACAAACTGATGACCGAAGAATGAAAACTTGGGTTACAGGTTCGGTTGGTGCTGCTACAGCTGCATTAGACGCGATGCAACTTCATTTCTTAACTGAAAGATGTTTAGTTACTCAAGGTGCTAACAACTTCATGTTAATGAAGTAAACTATTTTTAAAAGACCGGGGCTTCGGCCTCGGCCTTTTTATTTTATTAATTTTATTATATATTATATTATGGCAAAAAAACAAGAAACAAAAAAAGACTTTTACCAGGGTGATCCTGGTGATGAGCATGTAGAAAAAGTGGTTGTTGAAACACCAGTTGTTGAAACACCAAAACCTAAAAAAGTTGAACCTAAAAAACCAACTTGGGAAGTAAAAGATAGGGTTTATTATTTAAAAGGTAATAAAAAACCATTATCATATATGCTTAAATCTGCTGGTATATATTGGTTTGATGAAGGAAAACAATATGAAAGAGAATTAAAATATTGTGAAAATCAAAAAACACCATTTGTAGATGAAATGATAGGTGATCAAAGACTTTCTCATATTATTTTTAGAAATGGAGCTTTGTTTGTTCCAAAAAATAAAACAGTATTGCAAAAACTTTTATCTTTGTATCACCCGCATAAAGACAAAGTGTTTTACGAGTGGAAACCAGTTCAAAACGCCGCGGATGAAATAGAAATATTAGAAATGGAAGCAGACGCTATATTAATGGCTAGAGAAATAGATATTGATTTAGCAGAAGCTATTATGCGTGTAGAAAAAGGTTCTGAAGTATCAGAGATGAGTTCTAAAGAACTTAAAAGAGATTTATTACTATTTGCTCGTAACAACCCTGCTTTATTCTTAGAATTAGCCGCTGATGACAATGTTCAACTTAGAAACTTTGGTATTAAAGCTGTTGAGCTTGGTATTATTAAGTTATCTAATGATCAAAGAAACTTTTTATGGGGATCAAATAATAGACCTATAATGACAGTTCCTTTTGACGAGCATCCATACACTGCTTTAGCGCATTGGTTTAAAACTGATGAAGGTATGGAAATATATGCAAATATAGAAAAAAGATTAAATTAATCTAACTGTAGGAGTAGTCGCCCTACGGGGCGATTACAAACTACAAATTATATTATATGGAAAAGAAAAAATCTAAAGGCCTAGGAGATACAATAGCTAAAATAACAAAAGCAACTGGAATAAAAAAAGTTGTAGATAAAGTTGCTAAAGCAACAGGTAAAGATTGTGGTTGTGACAAAAGACAAGAAAATTTAAATAGATTATTTCCTTATAATAATTAAAAAAAAATTATGATAAATATAGACGCTGTATATCAAAAAGTATTATCACTAGCTAACAAAGAGCAACGAGGTTATATAACACCTCAAGATTTTAATAATTATTCTGATCAAGCTCAAAAAGAAATATTTGAACAATACTTTTACGATTTAAATCAATTTATAAGAGTACGTAGTAATGCTGAAGAGTACAGTGATATAATACATAATTTAAACGAAAAAATAGCATTTTTTGAATCTACAGGAGTTAGCTTAACCTTACCGAGTAACTTGTATAGATTAGGAACTGTAATAAATAATGGTAATGAAGTTGAAGAAGTACAGCAAAACGAGTTACTATATATGAAAAAATCAGCGCTTACAATACCAACAAATGATAGAAGAGTATATGTTAGATTAAGCGCAAATACTATAGCTGTAACACCTCCTACTAACGACATAAGTTATACTTATGTTAAAAAACCTTCAAGGCCAAGTTGGGGTTATTTTGTTGTTGGTGGTAAGGCTTTACATGATCCAGACCCTAATAAAACAACTAATTTTGAATTACATCCTTCTGAAGAGCATGAATTAGTTTATAAAATATTAAAATATGCTGGTATAACCATGAGAAAAGATGATGTTATACGTGTTGGTCAAGTTTTAGAATCATCTCAAGTTCAACAAGAAAAACAATAAATAAATGGGATTATTAAATACAACGGCTCAAAATTATTACAATGAAGGTAATCTTGGTAGTTATCAATTTACTTCTTTAGAAAATATAATAAATCAATTTATAGTTTCATATGTTGGCGAGGACAAAATAATATCTAAAGCTAAAAGATTTGACGTTGCTTTTCACGCACAAAGAGCTTTAGCAGAATTATCTTTTGATGTTCTTAAGTCTCACAAGGCGCAGGAAATAACAGTTCCAGCTTCTCTTCAAATGATACTTCCACAAGACTATGTAAACTATACTAAAATAAGTTGCGTAGATTCATCTGGAATAAAAAAACTTTTATATCCTGTAAGTAAAACATCAAATCCCTCTTCAAATCCAATTCAAGATTCTGATGGTAATTTTAGAATAGTAGCAACTGGTACAATTAGCGGTGGTAATGATCAAATGTTCCTTGACGTTAAGTATAGTAATATTTTAGTTGGTATGAGTGTAAGTGGTGTTGGTATTGTAGATGGTACAAAAGTTAAGGCGGTAGGAGTTTCAGCTGAAAAAACAGTTTTAACGCTAGACACTGCTTTAGATTTAACTTTTCAAAGCAGCACAGGAACTAATGTTACCAGCGCTACGTATATATTCACTAGCAATGACGGATCTTTGTTAAATGAATCAATTTCTCAAATTGTAAAAGAAAATGGAGAGATAACAAATAACAACGCGTTTATAGATTTTGAAACAGCTCAAACAGATATTTCTATTGGCGATTTAGTTTCTCATGAGTTTTTTCCAGTTGGCACTGTTGTAACAGGTATTACTTCAGATCCTACGACAACACCAGTTGGAGATGTTGGTACACGTATTTATGTTTCTAATCCAGCTACTGACGGTACATTCAACGCTTTTAATAGAGTAATAACTTTTACATCTCAAACTTCAGAATCTGAAACATGGGCAAGGTACAAATCACATACGCCATCAGAAAACAATAATTATGATGATTATGAAGACGATATTTTTTGGCCTAACGAAGGAGAAAGATATGGCTTAGATCCTCAGCACGCGCAAACAAATGGTAGTTTTTATATTGACGACGTTAGAGGTTTGATACATTTTAGCTCTAATATTTCTGGTAAAACTGTGATATTAGATTATATAAGTGATAGTCTTGGTACTGACGATGAAATGGTTGTTCATAAGTTTGCTGAAGAAGCAATGTATAAATCTATAATGTATGCTATATTATCTACAAAAGCTAATATAAGTGAAAATATTATAAGAAGATATAAAAAAGAAAGATTCGCAGCTATTAGAACTGCTAAATTAAGATTATCAAATTTAAAACTAGAAGAATTAACTCAAGTGCTTAGAGGTAAATCTAAACAAATAAAACACTAGTTCATGCCAGAAATTAAAAATCAGTTTACCGGTGGTAAAATGAACAAGGATGTTGATGAAAGACTTGTTCCCAAAGGTGAATATAGAGATGCTGTTAACGTACAAGTTTCAACTTCAGATGATTCTGATGTTGGTACTGTTCAAAATTTGTTAGGTAATAAGCTTGTAAGATGGGTAGATTCTAATGCCGCTATACCTATTTCAATACAGCTAGATCCTAACGCTGTTTGTGTTGCTAGTATATCTGACGAAAAAAATGACGCTTTATACTGGTTTGTTAACGAGCCTGGTAGAAATTTAATATTAGAATATAAAAACAACGAAATAAATCCTGTTTTTGTTGATTATTCAATACCTAATACTAGTATAATTAATAGTTTTAATCTATCTAATGCATCATTTGATCCTGTAAACGGTTTGATTTATTTAAATGCAACACAAGGTATTAATAACTTACCTTTAGATTATAGTGGAATTAACGTTGGAGATTATGTTTCTTTCATTGTAAGCACGCCAGATTTAATTCCAGCTCCAGGTAGTGTAGCAGGATTAACACCACAACTTCCACTAGGTGTAGGACCTAATTACCCTTCAACTATTTCAACTGCACCAATAAATTCACTTGGCTCATCTTATTACATAAACTTATTCATAACAAACATAGATCAAACTACAAATACAATAACTTTAAATAGTGGTTTTAGTAACATTTTAAATGCTGTAAATTCAAGTTTTAATTATGTTGTACAAATAAGCCCTGTTGAAAGTGTTTTAAAATTTCCTAGAGATAATGATGGTAATCCAATAACTATAACATCTATAAATATCATAGATGATATGTTATTTTGGACCGATGGTTTTAATGAACCTAAAAAATTAAATATTACTAGTGGTAAATTAGGAACATTACAAGATGGTTCTTTACAAACTAGATTAGTTAATAGCTCTCAATTTGATTATTTAAACTCAAATACACCTATAAATCTTTTGCCTTTATTTGAAGAAAAGCATTTAACTGTATTAAAAAAAGCTCCTAAACACGTTTTAACTGTTGAAACTTTTACGCGAGATGAATTTGCTTTTGGACAAACAATAACAGATAATGAATTTTCAGAAGGTATAAGTGTTGGTGGTGCTAGTAATATTCCTTATGAACCTGGTAATACACTTCAACTTATATTAAATTTAGATGAAAACTCTATAGGATCTTATGGTAATATACCTATAAGCGTTGGTGATGTATTACTTTTAAATAGTATTAACACTGCTCAAAGTCCACAAGATCAACCTTTGATATCTGTAGAGGTTGAACAAGTTTTACCAAATAATACAAGTTATTCTTTTGTTTCTTCTGGTTCTTATATACTTGTACAAGTAACAATAATTTCTATACCACCAACTGTTTTTGGAGTATTAGATATTTATGACTGGGCTGTTGAAGTAGAAAACAAAGGAAAAAAATTTAAAAATAAATTTCCTAGATTTTCTTATAGATATAAATACATTGACGGGGAATACTCTACGTTTGCACCTTTTACCAATGTAATTTTTGAACCAGGAGAGTTTGTGTATCAAGTTAAAGAAGCGTATAATCTTGGTATGGAAAATACTTTAACTAAAATAGTTTTAAAAAATTATGCTTATAACTTACCTAAAGATGTTGTTGCTGTAGATTTATTATACAAAGAGTCTAACTCTCCGATTGTATACGTTATAGATACTGTAGTAACAGAAGATTTTCATAATACTGATATTTTAAATGAGATAAATATATCCCATGGTTATGAAATAAAACCAAATATGGTTACTACTACATTACCAGAAAATCAATTGCTAAGATCGTGGGATGTTGTTCCTAGAACAGCTTTAGCACAAGAAGTTATAGGTAGTAGAATAGTTTACGGTAATTATCTTCAAAATTACAACTTAGAAAATCCTATTGTAAATGCTGTTTTAAAAGATAGAAATGATTTTGATTTTAAAACTAATTTTAAATCTTTAAAATCTCTTAGAAATTACTCTTTTGGCATATCTTATTTGGATCAATACGGTAGACAAACACCTGTGTTTACTCATAAAAACGCTGATGTAGAAATACAAATACAAAACTCACACACTCAAAATCAAATTGAGTTTACTCCAGATATAACTCCGCCAGACTGGGCTACACATTACAAAGTATTTGTAAAAGAAACTTCTAACGAGTACTTTAACTTAGCAATGGATAGAATTTACGACGCCGCGGATGGTAACGTGTGGATAGCTTTTCCTTCTTCTGATAGAAACAAAGTTGATGAAGAAACTTTTTTAATATTAAAAAAAGGTACTGATCAAGACGACGTTGTTATAGATGATAATAAATATAAAATACTAGCAATAGCTAATGAAGCCCCAACTTTTATAAAAACTAAAACAATAAGGCTAGGTTCATCTATTCCTAAAATAGGGCCTTCGGGTGGTAATATATTTATACAAGAACCTCTTTTTGAAGCTGATGAATTTAGAATTAATATTGATACTTTTAACACAGACTTTACTCCTCTTGATGAGTTTGAAAGACCTATGTCAGTTAGATTCGAAGATCCTAATAACGCGCAGCGAACAGAAATATACAACATAACAGATATAGTTAAAGGTGGTGGTGGAGTTACTAGTACTTCTTCAACTACTGGTGCAACAACTATAACTCCACATGTTTACTATGAAGTGTTTTTAGATAGACCTATAGAAGAAGATTATGTAAACGCAAACGTTGATTTTCTAACTCAATTTTTTAGACAAGAAATTGAAAATAGACCAGAATTTGACGGTAGGTTTTTTGCTAAAATAGCTAGAAATCCTTTGTTAAACTCTTATATTTTAGATGATTCTCTTTTGTCAACAGATTTAGAATATACAACAACTGGATCTATGTCTTTTTACCTTATAAGTGATAATCACGCTAACTCTCAATTTCCTATAAATAACACTGGTTTAACTAGCACTCAAAATCTTAATACAAATTCAGGATCAGGTACTGGTTGGAATTATTTGCTAGGTAATGTAAATGCTGGTAATGGATTTTGGTTTATTGACTCTGCTTATTACGCTGGAGAATACAAACCAGGTTATAGTAAAACTTTTTTACAACAACAAGGAATGTGGAAAAAACCTAAAGACAACGGTAAAAAAGGTTTTCTACCTAATGGTTATAAGGTAACAAGTTCTAGTTGTCCTTTTGAAACTCGTACGCCGGGTCATAGGCAAGGTGTTTATACAGATTCTGCTGGTAATCATTTTATAGATATATCTTTTGGACCTGTGTTTGCATCTTTATCAAGTCCTGATAACCATCCTGGAAATGATGGTAGTTGGAGACGAGGTCAGTCAGAAGAATATCTTGAAGAGCTTACAGATTTAGAAAATGCTTTCGATGACTCGACTGGGTTTCCTATTTATGGGCCTGGTGGTAGCATAACAGCTACAAACGCGGGTGCTTTCTATAGAGAGCTTTGGGACTGGACTAGCGCTAACACTATAATAAATACATTTAGAGTTGGATCTAGCAATAACGACGCTCATGAAGATCAAAAAGATATACATTTAAACTTAACGCGTCCTGGTCAAAAGTTTAAGTTTGAAGGTAGTGAAGAAATATATGAAATAATTAGCACTGAAATATCTTATACTTTAAACGCTTTTGACACAAAGTATTTAGACGATAGGTGGGAGCTCATGATTGACAATGCTAACGCCACAAATCCTTTAACACTTATTCCTAATGTTGGCGATGTTGGTATACTAGAAAGCGATGTAGGAGAAATGCTACAAAGAATGGGTAGGTTTGGTAGTAAAGAAAATAAAAGAGTTACTTATAGAGTTAGAGTAAATAAAAACCCTATGCTTGATACTACCGTAAATGGTTTTTTAAACACTGTTACAGCTATGGGTACCGCTGGTGCTCCTCAAAACCAAACAGCTGGTTTATTAAGATTTGTAGAACCAAATTTTGCTACTATAGATGAACAAACAGTGTCTCCTTATCCTGCGGTATGGGAGACAGAACCTAAGCAAGACGTCGGTTTAGATATATACCACGAGGTTGACGGTACTTTTCCAATGTATATTGATAATGAAAATAATTATTCATTTGCACCTATAGGTAGTGTAGTAACTTCTTCAAACTCTGCTTTTCCTAATTATAATCCTGTTGAACCAGAAACAGTAGTTGTTAGTTGGGATAACAACATATTAGAGGTTAATAATCTTGTTACTGAAGATAATAACCAAGCAATACTAGAGTTCCACAGACCTGACGGAAGTACCGTTAGATCTAGACTAGTATCTTTACACAATCCTGTTGCTGGTCCACTAGCTTCTTCTTATAAATTATATATAGAGCCTGTTGTTTATGATCAACCTGTAAACTTATCTTTTTTCAACTGTTATTCTTTTGGAAACGGCGTTGAATCAAATAGAATACGAGATGATTTTAATCAAGTTATTATAGATAAAGGTGCTAAAGCATCTTCAACAACAGAAGAAAAATACGAAGAAGAGCAAAGAAAATATGGTTTAATTTATTCTGGTTTGTATAACTCTATATCTGGAGTTAATAATTTAAATCAATTCATAGCTGCTGAAAAAATAACTAAAGATATAAATCCTATATATGGTAGTATACAGAAGCTACACTCAAGAGATAGTGATTTAGTAACTTTATGTGAAGATAAAGTTTTAAAAATACTAGCAAACAAAGACGCGGTGTTTAATGCTGACGGTAATCCGCAGTTAACAGCTAATGAAAGAGTTTTAGGTCAAACTATACCTTTTGTTGGTGAATATGGTATATCTAAAAATCCAGAGTCTTTTGCTTCAGAAGCTTACAGGGCTTATTTTACTGACAAAGTAAGAGGTAAGGTAATGCGATTATCTATGGACGGTTTAACACCTATATCTGATCATGGTATGAAAAACTGGTTTAGAGATAATTTAAAATTTTCTAATAAATTAATAGGAAGTTATGATGATAAAAAAGATGAATATAATATAACACTTGATAACAGTGAAGATAATAATCCAAAAACAGTAACATTTAAAGAAAACGTAAAAGGTTGGGTAAGTTTTAAATCGTTTATACCTGAAAGTGCTGTTAGCTGTGCAAACGAATATTACACATTTAAAAACGGAGGATTATGGCAACACCACGTTGAAAGTGTAGATAGAAATACTTTTTATGGTTCTCACTCTTCTGAAGATTGGACTAGGATTACAACTATTTTAAATGACGCGCCTGGTAGTATTAAATCTTTTAATACTGTAAATTATGAAGGTAGTAAATCAAGAGTGGTTACTAATCTTCAAGATGATCAATATTATAATTTATCAGATAGAGATGGTTGGTATGTAGACGCTGTAGTTACAGATAAAGAATCTGGTAATGTAGATGAGTTTATTGAAAAAGAAGGTAAATGGTTTAATTATATAAAAGGTAAAAACGTACAATTAGTAGGAGACAATATATTGATTGATCAAGAAGGCGAGTCTTCTTGGGATCAAGCTAGCTTTGCAATACAAGGACTTGGAATAATAGGTTCCGCGCCTACACCAGTACCACTGCTTGGGTGTACTGATTCAACAGCTATTAACTACGATGCTTCTGCGATTAATGACGATGGAAGTTGTATTTACCCTATTGATGGTTGTACTTTCGCATCAGCACTTAACTTTAATTCAGCAGCTAACGTAGACGATAATTCGTGTTTATGGACTGGATGTACTGATAATAGTACTTTTTCATTTGTTCCTGGCACGGCATTGTCTGGATCTACACTTGTTGGAACTTCTGTCACTGTTAATACAATGACTAACCCAACTAATTTCCCAGCTGAGGCGTATACTTATAACAATGGAGTTGGTATTGTAGACGATGGCTCTTGTATTCCTACTGAATTAGGTTGTACTGATCCTTTAGCGTCTAACTATAACGCAAATGCTAATTATGATGATGGCTCATGTGTTGCAGTATCTTTAGGTTGTACGCAGTCTACAGCTGATAATTTTAATAGTTTAGTTAATACTGATGACGGAAGTTGTTATTGGTCTGGTTGTACAGAACCATTAGCATCTAATTTCTTTAACAGCACTTTCACAGGTATTTTACCACCACAATCTGTAGGTTATTCAGCTGTTGGTGCCGGCGCTGGCGTTATAGACGATGGTTCTTGTTTAGGTGGCGGATGTACTACTCCAAACTCAACAAATTTTGATCCAACAGCTTTATACAATGATGGTTCTTGTGTAACGTGTGACTTTACTGTTACACCTAATTTATCAACTGGAGGCCTTAGTACTGGTCAAAGTGGTTCTAGTATAGGCTTTGCTAATTATAGCGGTATACCGGTAACCACTTCTATGCTGCCAACAACACAAGCTAATCTTAGTAATGGTCAAATAGCCGTAACGTTTAATGCTGCAGCGCCTTACTTACCATACACATATACTATAACTGATTCTGCTGGTAATTCTAGTTTTACGCAAACTTCTAATAGTAATTTAGGTGGGGTTAATGATCCTAGCTCTACTCTTTTTTCTAATTTACCGCAAGGTGATTATATTATAACAGCTACAGGTATGGGTTCTCCAAGTGACGGCGTTTGTCAATATCAAACAAATACAATAACTGTAACTGTTAATCCAGTTTATGTTTTAGGTTGCATGGACACTTTAGCGTGTAATTACGATTCTACAGCTACTTCTGATGATGGTTCTTGTGAATATTCAACATGCGCTGGATGTATGGACACAGCCGCTAATGGTAATTTATCTGGTCACAATGCTTATGGAAGTCAAACTAATAGTCCTACTCAAAGCTGTAAGCTTAATGGAAATATTTTAGTTAACGCACCTTGCACTATAGAATGTGGTAATGGTTCAACTAGTCAACCACAAGGTAATGGTTGTTGTAATTACACTGTTTACGCGTGTAATGATCCAGCAGCAAATAATTTTTATGGTAATGTTACTTCAAATACAACGTTAGTTAACGATGGATCATGTATATATGATGTACTTGGATGTACAGATGTTTCTGCTGCTAACTATAATCCTTTAGCTACTGTAGATGATGGTTCTTGTAGTTACATAACTGTTGTTAGTGGTTGTATGGATCCAAATGCAGAAAACTATAATGCAAACGCAACTAATGGAACAACATCTGCTACTTGGGATGATAATTGGCCTTGTATATATTCTTTTAATACATTGATGGGTAATTCTGACTCAAGCTATGGTCAAGTTGGACCTGTTTTCTATAATATTATTGGTAATCCATATTATACTAGTAGTATGATAGCAGGCACACCTAATTATAATAAAAAATTAAGACATTATGTTCTTGGCGCTATATGGCCTTTAACTACTGCAGCAATGATGGATACAGCTATAATGGCTATGTGGAATGGTCCTCAAGTTGGAGATTCTGATGGTCAAGGCGGTACTTACGGTTGGGGTATGGGACAAGCTTTTGGTGGTAATCAAGGTTCTGGATCTGAACGTATTGAAATTACATTATTAAAAGCAGATGATAATAGTTTAAATAATACGCCTACAAACTTAAACTTTATATCAACAGGTTTAATGGTAACTTATAATGGTTCTAACACCATACCTCACGCGGCTGATTGGAGTAGTTATGATAACGCTATGGGAAGAAGAACTTATGATGGTAATCAAAACTCTACACCTTTTCCTCCAGCTGTATTAGGTACTGGTTCTCCTAATTCATATGGTACTAATTCTCTTACTAATAATCCTGAACTTAGAGTTTACAATTTTGCTGGTAATAAAATGAAGTATAAAATACAAGTTACACAGTATCATTATATAGACGGTGTTTATACTGCTCATGTTGATGACGGTGGCGTGTTTGAAATAGCAGATCTTCCTTGTAGTGATAGTCCACACGCTGTATTTGGTTGTACTGATCCTGCAGCGTGTAACTATGATTTAAACGCAACTTGCGACGATGGTAGTTGTAACTTCCCTTCTACACAAACTTGGGTTAATGACCCAAATAATGGTTGTTTTGAATGTAGCGATTGTGCTAATTCTGCTCTGCCACCTTGTGGAACTTTAGATTCTAATGGAAATCCTGTTGTAATACTGATTTCACCGTGTTTTCAATAAAAATAAAAAATAAATAAAATGGCGTTACTTAATATACAGTTAAATTTTAGTAGTGTAAATGTTTCAGCTCAAGTTGGAGATATTGTTTATTATTCTGTACCACCCGCAGGTGGTAGCACTAGTAGTTTTGATACGGCCCCGTTATCATCTACTAAGCTTTTAGGTAATATTATATTAATAGATGAAAACACTATAACTGTACAGTATGATGATACTATAGCATCACCTCCGCCAGAGTTTTCTTTTATTTCTTTTGTAAAAAATAAAACAATAAATACATCTAGCTTGCTAGGCTATTATTCAAGTGTAAGCTTTGTTAACAACTCAACAAAAAAAGCAGAATTATTTAGTATTGGTTCTGAAATCTCTGAAAGTAGTAAATAAATAAAAAAATAATTATGTCAAATGGATACGGATATGGTGGTTCTTCTAGTTCTTCTAGTTCTTCTAGTGGATCTAGAACTGTAACAACTTCTCAACCAACACCTGTAACAACTAATGTTACTGAGAGCACTAGTTATAGCGCTACGCCACAACCAGTGCAAAGGAGAATAGCATCAAGCACTGAAAACTTAGTGGCTAGACAAGGTCAATTATTATATCCTTCTGGCGAAGAATATCCAGCCGGCGCGAGATATCATATACATCCTGGTAGAGGACCTATGGAAGGTGCTTTTCATGTTTCAACATCTCACTCTGTTTTAGTTTATGCTAACGAAGTTAATAATGAAACAACACAAGTTAAACAAGTTTCTACTAATAAATACTACAATCCATATGAAAGAGATCCTGCAAGCTCAAGCGTTGAAACGGTAGTTGAAGAAATATTTATTAAACCACCAGAGCCTAAAAATGAGTTTATAATAAAAGATATGATTATTTCTAAAAATATAGACGATTTATCAATATATTATGCTGATGTATCAGGTACTGGGGGATTAAATAGTATTCTTATAACAGGTGACGTTGGTTCACAATTTTATTTAGAAGTTAAAAACGAAGATAGTAATTATTATAACTTTCATACAAATACTTTTACATCTACCTACGCTAAATTAGAGGATGAAATAGTAAGTCCGCAAGGATATTTAACATCAATTGTTTTTCCGCAAGTTTTTGATGATGATCAATACGACTTTTCTTTATTTACAAAAGGTAAAACAAAACACATTAATAGTAGTATAAAAAAAGATGTTCTTGGCAATATAGATATTAATAGAACTAAAGGATCTAGTTCTCCTTTGTTAAAAAAAGTTGTTTATCAAATACTAGCTGTTAATTCTACTATATCTCCTTTTTCTGGAAATAATGCTGTAACTTTAAACTCAACAACTTCTGATGTTTCTTCTTTTGATAGAGGTGATATAAAAAACAATAAACAATCTTTTTCTATAACAGGAACTTTAACTTCAAACGCTATAACTGTTGATAGACAGCCTGTAAAAGAAGATCTTTTAGCATATAAAAACGTAGAGCTAGCAACTAATCCTGTTGATATTGAAGGAGAAAATATTTACCCAACAGTGACTAATACAGACACTACAAACGCAACAATGAGTAGCACCGATTTAGTAACAATGACATCATTAGTAGCTACTAAAATGAAAGTTGGAGATAGAGTAACTGGAACGGGTATAAGCGCTGATGATGTTGTTACAGTTCTTAATATAACCGATGGAACAACCAACCAGTTTAGAGCCTCGCAAAATGTTAGTATAAGTAGTGGTGTAACTTTAAGTTTTAGTAATAGAGTAAATTATAGGTGGTATGCTGATAGTGTTGATAATTTAGAACCAGGCATGCATTTGTTGTCAGGTACAAATACAGTTGCAAATAGTGTAATAGCTGATTATACAGAAAAAATAACAATAAATGCAAACACAAAAGAAGAAAGAGATATAGTACAAGTATACAAACCAGCAATAGATACCTCTGACTACACACCGGTTTTATCTAAAGGTATAATTTTTAACACTGGTAACATTATATTTAACAATCAACAACCTTTAGCTTTAGGTGGAGACACTATAAAAATAGGTGCTTATGGACGTGATCAAATAAGAAGACTAACAGGTTGGGATGTTGATGTTAGTAATTTATCTTTAACTCTTGGTGAAGTTACAACAACTACAACAGCAGACACTACTAATAATCCAAGTACTACAATAGCTGTTACATCCGCTTTAGGTATAGCTGATGAAACTACAGTAACTGTTAACATGCCATCTAGTACTTCTCAATTAACTAAATATACACTAACAAATGTAACAACTGTTTTAGATAGTGTTGACGGTTTAAGCGTTGGCCAAACATTAAGAGCTATGAGTGTTGGTACTTTAAGTGGTAATCCTACTATATTAGCAATTGATGAAGCTGAAAAATCTATAACATTAACTACTGAGCAAACTTTTGCTGACAACGAAACATTAACTTTTAGTAATAGTAGCGTTAGTGGTATAGGGATAGATCCTTTAGTAATAGATCCATATATTACAAATATAAGCGGTACAAATCTTACTGTTAGTGCAGCTCAAGCATTAGAAAGTGGTCAAACTTTAACATTTCCTGGTGCTGGTAGTACTTTTACTATAACCGGAGATTTAAATATTAGAAAAGTAGGTGATAGTAATTTAACATTAACACTAGATGTTGATAAATTTTTAACATACCACTCATAAAGTAAAAAAACAGTGAAAACTGTGATAATAAATAAATAAAAGAATATAATATGTACGAATACGGAGGGTTTTTATTTAACGAAGCTGGACAAATAGTTGGACCAGCATCGTCAAGACAAGACTTTGGACAACAAGCCATGGGTGTTGATGCTATCTTACAACCATTTGATGCTAATTTAGGAAATATAAGTACAGGTAGCGTAGGTACTGCTTTTACTGGTGGATTTGATTTATCTCAGTTTAATACTGATGAGCTTCGTGTTGCACCTCAATATCCAACAGTAGATATAGTAGATAAAGCCCCAGATATGTTAAAAATGCCTAGGTATGGTGATTCTGCACTCACAGAAAAACTTCAATTACCAGGTCCAACACCTGCTTACGGTGGTTCTAATACTAAATTTCCAGGTTTTTTTGAAAGATTAGGTGCTAAAATGAGTGGTAGTGGATTTGGCTCTAGATTAGCAAGTGGTTTAAAATCACCACAAGGTATGGCAGGAATAGCGAGTGGTCTTGGTGGTATAATAGGTGGTTTAATGGGTAGAGGTGCAAGAAGAGATGCTCAAATAGCAGCACAAGAAGAATACGATATAATGAGAGCGCAATACATGGATTTAGATACTAGAAACATATATGCCGATGTTAGAAACAAGTATTTAAACATGGAAAATACTTATGAAGATCTTACCGTAAACCAACAGCAAGCAGAATTTGAAAGAAGCATGTTTGAACAACAACAAGCTAATATAATGTCTAATCTTAGAGGCGCTGCTGGTGCTAGCGGTATAGCTGGTTTAGCACAAGCATTATCAAATCAAGCTTTAGTACAATCTCAAAAAGCAGCTGGTACTATTGGATTACAAGAGTCTAGAAACCAAGCATTAAAAGCTAGAGAAGCTAGTAGAATACAGTTTGCAGAAAGAGGTGGTGAAGCACAGGCGGAAGCAATGAGATTAGCAGGTGCTGAAACTGCTAGAGGTTTAGAATATCAAAAAACAGGTACTTTATTTGGTATGGCGCAACAAGATTTAGCGGCTGCAAATGCAGCTGTAGCAGCTGGTGATGCTGCTTTATATGGTGGTATAGGTAGTTTAGCTGGAACAGTTCTTAGCGCTGGTATAGGGGCTATTATATAAATTAAAAATAAAAATTAAAAAAAAATAATATGGCAGTTAGTGGAAATGTAGCTGGTACAGCAAAAAGAGGTGTATCTTACGCTCCAAATCAAGCTTTAATAAAAGGACAAAGAGATGTCGCTCAATCAGCCGCGGCTGCAGACATGGCTGGTAGTGTAGCTTTTGCAGAAAATTTTACAAGTGCTATTGTAAAAGGTATACAAGAACAAGAAAAAAGAGATGCTATAAGAGAAGCTTATTTAGATGATTTAAAAAATCCTCAAAATATGCGTAAAATAGAAGATGGTTATAATAAACAAGCTATAACAGAGTTTTTAAATAAAAACAAAGATGAATATGCTAAAGCNGNNGATTGTTANNCTAGAACAANAGANAGNGGCTGTANAGANNAAATNGAGGAGATTAAGTTTAGATTTTCAAATTTAAACACNCANTTAGATTTNTATTTAAANGATAAAAAANNNTATTTAGANNCTTNTGAAAAAGGGCAAATAATTGATATACCTGAAGTTGGAGATGGTAAATATGCTTACTTATACACTAATAAAGGTGAATTTAGCATAGAAGAAAATGGTGATATAGGTTTTACAATTGACGGTGAATATAATAAATATAACGATGTGGTAGGTAAATGGAATGTTGACAATAACATATACATGACACATGTTATGAAATCTTCATTTAATTCTAAGTTAAACGGACAAAAAGGCTTAGAGTTTAATAGAGATATTGAGAAAAATGCTACATCTGCTGTTTTAAAAGGAACAGGTTACGATGGTGTTTGGGCAGCTACAAGATCTGATTTTGGCTTTGATGATGATTATATACTACCAAATGGTAAAAAAGCAGGTAAATTAACTTTTGAAGCTATGTTTACTAACGGTATGTTAGCTGATAAGTATTACGATGGTAGTTTAACTGGAACTTCTTACAAAAAAGGTGATAACAGTTGGTTTTGGGATAAAAAAAATTCTAAAGATTTAACTAATTTATTAGCTGAATATTCTACAGATGTAAATCAGTCAATGCATGAACAAGGTTTACAAAGTTTTAATGCTAAAAGAAGACCGCAAACAAAACGTGGAAGTGTGGTTATAGGTGGCTCACAATTTAATATGCAAACTTACAATGATAATTTTGTACCTTATATAAACAAAGTTGCTAAATTGAAAGATAATCCTTTTCCTAGTTATGAAAAATCACCAACTGGCGTTGGAGTTACATTTAAAGATGGTAAATATTATGTAGTAGATAGTATAAAAAATGGTGTGCCTATATTAGATAAAAATTTAGGACCTATGAGCCTAGAAGATTTTGCTAAATATGAAGGCTGGAATAATGCTCCTGGTGTTAATTTTACAAAAGAAGATCCTTTAAACCCAAATAAATAATATGTTTGAATTAAACGGTGTAAAATATTCTAACGAGCAACTGCAAGAGGCTGCTGTCAAGTATAATATGGATTTTGATTCATACCTGAATACTATGAAGCAGAAAGGATTGACTGAAGTAGAGGAGTCAAATAATGTTGTTAAAGATATAGACACGTCTCCTGTTGGATTGTTTTTGAATGTATTTCAAGAAACTCAACCTACAGCTGGAAAAGCTTTATCAGCTTTAGCAAAATTAGGATCGGGATTGTTTAGTACTGCTGATATAATGCTTGAGGGTGCTGAAACAATTGCTGAAATGGAATTTTCAGAAGTTGGTGGTATTCCAGGTACTGGTGTGGCTCCTTATATAGCTAAAAGAATAGCGGCTAGAAGCGCAGGTGTTTCGGCGGATGAGTATGATGAAGCAAATCCATATAATATTATAGAGTTAAAAGGTTTGTCTAACGTCTTAGATAAGGCTACAATTAAATATAAAGATAAAGAAACAGGGCAGCAGTTAGATTATATTGATTTATATCAAAAAGGAGAATATACTAAAGCCGCAGAAGCTTTTGTGTACGAAACAGCTGGAGCAGCTCCTTCTGTTGTTGCTAGTAGGATGCCAGGTGGATACGCTATGTTAGGTGGTGGTGCTTTCGCGGAAAAACTAAATACAGATTTATTTGAAAGACCAGATCAAACTGCTGAAAAAATATTAAGCAACGCACTTATATATGGTGGGTCTGATGCTATAGGAGAATATTTTGGTGGTAGATATTTAAATAGATTAGCAGGAGTTGCAAGAGGTGGTGGAAAAAAAGGTTTGGATAGAGCGAAAGATGTTATGATTGGCGGNGTTGGAGCTTTTATTAAAACTGCTTTTAAAGGAGGTAGCTCTGAATTTATGCAAGAAGCTATTACTTCTGTNATACANAGCAAAAGTGATGAAGAAATTTATGGTGATGAAATATCAACTGCGCAGCATTTTAGACAAGCAATACACGCTGGTTTGATTGGTTTTGCTTTAGGTGGTGGTAGTGGTACTGTATCGCTAGGTATGAATAAAGCTAATAAAACAAAATTNTACGAATATTTAGCNNNNAAAAGCTACAANGTTCAACAAGCAGATCTAAGCAAAGATCAAGAAGAAGCAGAGCAAGATTTAGAAAATGCTCCTAAAGATAAAAAAGAAAAGTTTCAAAAAGTAGTAGACGACATAAAAGCTAAAAAACAAAAACTACAAGATCAATTATATGATAGATTTGAAACAATGCAACGTGAAGAGCCTGAGCAGTTAGAGCTAATGCTAGAAAAAATACAAGAACAACACGACGCTTTAGATATTATAACTGGAGGTAGAAAATATTCTAACAAAGCTAAAGAGCAGGCAAAAAAAGATTTTAAAGAAGCTGCTGATGTTGTTGGTGATTTGTTTGCAGTAACAGATTCAAACTATGATTCTGCAGTAGAGTTAGAATTATCTAAATATATTAGAGCTGCCGAAGAAATTGATGAGGCAAACAAAAGTTTATGGTTTAAATCAAAAGATTTAAAATATGAGTATGTAGATACTCAAGAAAAATTTGATGAACTAAAAAAACAATACGGAGATAAAATAGCTAATAAAGCTGATGGTTTTTTTGATGTAACAGAAGACGGTCAAAAAAAGATATTTATAAACAGAGAAGTTGCTGCGGCTTCTTCCGCTACAAATGTAATAGGTCATGAGTTATTGCATTACGCACTTAGTAATAGATTTGCTAATGATCCAAAATATTTAAGAGATTCTGTAATTGCTTTCAACCAGTATTTAGACAGTTTGCCAGAAGGTAAGGGCGAGTATATAAAAAAAGCAATTGAAAAAAGATTATCTAATCCTAAAAACGGTTATGCAAAACTAGACGCAAACGGTAAAGTTCAAAGAGATAGCGACGGGTTAATAGTTATGAACGACGATAGCTATATTGAAGAGTACTTTACAATGTTTTCTGATTTAATTAAAAAAGAAAAAATAGATGTTGTTGAAGACGTTTCTAAAGGTTTAGCTAATACACTTAGAACTACTATTAGAGGATTAGGCCTTGGTTTTAACAATGTTGATTTTAAAAACGGCCAAGAAGTATTTGATTTTTTAATTGATTATAATAAAAATTTAGGTAGAAAAGGTATACTTGGTGCTATAACACAAAGAAAAGCTGTAAAACAAGCTGCTGGTAAAGGTGTTAAAAAAGCAAAAACTGGTAGAAAAAAATCAATTACAGCAGCTGAAAAAGCAAGTATAAAACAAAAAGTTGATAAGCTTGGTCAAGTTGATTCAGATGGCAATAACCTTAGAGAAAAAGGTACTGGTAATTTTTATTATCAAGCAGAAGTTGATAGTATTATTAAAAAAATAAAAGAAGAAGGATATTTAAATGGTTTAATCAGAAATCAATATAAAGTAGATATTGTACCACAAAACTTTGTTGATGATGTTATAGCACAACTAACAACTGATATAAAAAACTTTAAACCTGAGCAAAACGATAGTTTGTTTGGCTATTTACAAGGTAGAATAAAATTTAGAGCTGGTGATGTTTATAATAAAATATACAAAAAGCAAGAGCAAGAGAAAACAGCTAAAGATGTAGATGATAGAACAAAAGAAGGCGAAGTTAAAGTACAAGTTGCTGCAGAAGTAGATCCTACATTAGAAGCGTTAGAAACAGAAGATATATCACCAACTGCAAGGGCTAGAAAAAGAGCTGAAAAAGCAAAACCAAAAGCAGAGCAACAATCTAAGTTTAGAAAAGCTATAGGTATTGAAACTGGTAGTAATTTATATAATAAAGTTTTAGATTCAGCTCGTAAAGCTTTATTAAGAGCTTACGAAGTTGGTACACCTGCTAGAAACATACAAAGAAAACTAAGAGATGAGGCTAATTTGTATTTGTTTAAAGACGTTAAAAACTTTTTAGGTACTAAACAGTACGTTAGTAATTTAAAGAAGTTTAGAGAAGCTATAATGGATGTTATGTTTACGGCTGATTTAGTGCAAATGGAAAGAAACGTGCCGGATGAACAAAGAGTTTTTACTAAATTTGTTAAAAAACTTACATCAAAGCAAGAAGTTGAAGACGCTGTCAATGATAGATTATTACCAGAAAGTGCTCTAAACATCATAGATAAAGGAACTGCTGTTAATTTATACGAAAAAGCAAATCCTACTGAAGAGCAATTTATGTCTTTTTTTGATATACCAGCTTTTAATCCAGTAACTAAACAAAGATCTGGTAAACGTGGTACTAGAAAAGATCAACTAGCCAAATATATATCAGGAGCTTTAACTTACGATGCTACACTTGAAGTAGCGCAACAACCTGAAGTTGTAGAAAAAAGACAGCAAATAGCAGAATTAAAAGGTGAAACTATAGACGCTGACGATATACAAACTTTAGCTGCTTCTATAGGTAGAAATCCTAATGTTAAGTTTTCTCTTACAGCTGGTAAAAACAGTGTTAAAAATAGAAATATTGTAGCTCATTTAAGATTATTGTTAAAAAATGATAAGATACAAACTAAAGAAGATTTTGAAAAATATGTAAACAACAAAGGTGTTTTTATAAAAACAGGACAAGGCGTTAAGAAAGGTCAGGAAATGATCAAAAAAGACAAAGATCTACTTGCTAGTTTAGGTTATAACATGAAAACAACTAGTAAGTATGCTGATGTAAAAGATAAAAATTTAAAAGAAAAACTTTTTAATGACGTAGTAGAAGCTAGAAACAAAGGACTTTCAGATAACTTTGGTATAGTTAATGAAAAAGATGACGCTCGTATAGCTAAATCATCTCTTGTAATAGGTAAATTAGTTGACGGTGCTGGAGATATGTATGTGTCTATACTTAATATTGTATTTGGTTTAGAATCAAAACTAGGAGACGCACAGTGGGTTAGTAGAACTTTAAATGCTATAGGTAACACACTTAAATTTACAACTAATAATACTACTATAGATCCAAAAACTAAAAAACAATTTAATGATATTATTGTTGATGAAGTTTTAAAAGTTAGAGAAGATATTAATAACTTTTTGGAAATGAATGGTGTTGATATTATTGAAAATTTTAACAGTCCTTTAAAGCCTCAACAAGCTGAAATTTTAAGAGCTTTTAAAAGTCTTTTTCAAGTTAACACTACTGTTAATTTGCAATATGTAATGAACGACTATGTTATCAATAAGTATGCTGGTAACAATGCACAAAGTTTTTTACTTGAAGAAGGTAATGTTCATTTAATGGAAACTGATAGTGATTCTTATAGAAACGCAGAGCTTGCTGTAAGTATATTTAATCAAAACAAANCTGAAAACCAACAAATAAAAACTTTAAAACTAAAAGAAGGAGTAGAATTTATTGATGCTCATATTAGTCTTCAAATTTCTGATAATGGTGTTTTAAATCATAGACTAAGACCAAAGTTAAACTCTGACAACTTTGTACCTTCTAATGTTAATATTAAAAAAGATGCTAAACTAGCTAAAGAGTTTTTTAATTCTATAGAAAAAGCCGCTGAAATAATAGCGCGTAAAAAATCTGGAAAAGCAGCAATGTTTTCTAGATCTGCTAACAACCCAACAAAAGGTATTACTGTTTTAGATTTTGATGATACATTAGCTACAACAAAGTCTTTAGTTAAATATACAACGCCAGATGGTAAAACTGGTACTTTAAATGCTGAACAATATGCTAATACATATGAAGATTTATTAGATCAAGGTTATACATTTGACTTTTCTGATTTTAATAAAGTTGTTAAAGGTAAGTTGGCGCCATTATTTAACAAAGCAATAAAGCTACAAGGTAAGTTTGGTCCTAAAAATATGTTTGTGTTAACAGCTAGACCACCACAAGCGCAAAAAGCTATATTTGACTTTTTAAAAGCTAACGGTTTAAATATACCTTTAGAAAATATAACAGGNTTGGGTAACTCTACAGCTGAAGCAAAAGCACTTTGGATGGCTGACAAAGTTGCTGAAGGTTATAATGACTTTTATTTTGCTGATGATGCATTGCAAAACGTACAAGCTGTTAAAAACATGTTAGACCAGTTTGATGTTAAGTCAAAAGTTCAACAAGCTAAAATTAAGTTTAGTCAATCAATGGACGGTGAATTTAATAAAATATTAGAAGACGTAACTGGTATTGAAGCTAAAAAACGTTTTTCAGATGCTAAAGCTAGAAAACGTGGCGAAGGTAAAGGTAGATTTAGGATGTTTATACCACCGTCACATGAAGATTTTATAGGTTTATTNTATAATTTTATAGGTAAAGGCGANCAAGGTAATAAACATAGAGACTTTTTTGAAAANGCTTTAGTAAAACCATTAAATAGAGCTTATAGAGAGTTAAATATAGCTAAGCAGGCCATAGCTAATGATTATAAAAAATTAATAAAACAAATGCCTGATATACGTAAAAAGCTAACAAAAAATACACCTGATGGTGATTTTACGTATGATGATGCTGTTAGAGTATATTTATGGAATAAATCTGGTTTTGAAATACCAGGTCTTAGCAAGACAGATACTAATAAACTAATTGAACTTGTTAATTTAGATGGCAAGTTAAAAGTGTTTGCTGATACTATAGGTTTAATATCTAAAATGGATGAAGGATATACAGAGCCTGGAGAACATTGGTTAGCTGGTAGTATAAAGCAAGATCTAGCTGATGCTACAGGTAGAGTTGGTAGAGCTAAGTTTTTTACAGAGTTTATTGAAAATTCTGATCAGATTTTTGGTAAACTAGTAAATGGTAAACTTACTAGTGATAATGCAAATAAGATTAGAGCTGCTTATGGCGATAACTTTGTTGAAGCTTTAGAAGACATGTTATACGCNNTTCAAACAGGTACTAANAGAANACAAGGTGGTAATAAACAAGTTAATGCTTTTTTAGATTATNTAAANGGATCAGTAGGTGCTACCATGTTCTTTAATGCTAGATCTGCTGTGTTACAGACTTTATCAACTGTTAACTTTATAAACTTTGCTGATAATAACATATTTAAGGCGGCAGCTAGATTTGCTGATCAAGGACAGTTTTGGTCTGATTTTTCTATGCTGTTTAATTCAGATTATTTAAAACAAAGAAGAGCTGGTGTTGGTTTTGATGTTAATGGCGCTGAAATAGCAGCTGCTGTTAAAAAAGCTAAAAACCCTGTTAAAGCAGCTATAGCTTATATATTAAACAAAGGTTTTTTACCTACGCAAATGGCTGATAGTTTTGCAATAGCTTTAGGTGGTTCTAGCATGTATAGAAATAGAGTTAATACTTATATAAAACAAGGCTTGTCTAAATCAGAGGCCGAAACAAAAGCTTTTGAAGATTTTCAAGAAACAGCTGAATCTACACAGCAGTCTGCTAGACCTGATATGTTATCTCAATTACAAAGGTCAGCACTTGGTCGTATGATATTTGCTTTTCAAAACGTAACTTCACAATACGCNAGNTTAATAAAAAAATCTACTTTAGATTTAATAAATAGAAGAAANNCACCACCATATGATACGCAAGTACAAAGTGATATGTCTAATATATCTAAAATAATATATTATGGCGCTATACAAAACTTTATATTTTATAGTTTACAAAGTGCTTTATTTGCTATGTCGTTTGAAGATGATGAAGACGAAGACAAAAGAAATGAAAAGTTTTTTAAGACTAAAAAACAAAGATTAATAAACGGTAGTATAGACAGTATATTAAGAGGTAGTGGTCTTCCAGGTGCAATATTATCTGTTGTAAAAAACGCTGTTATAAAATACGGTGAGCAAAATGAAAAAGGTTGGGGTAGAAAACTAGGTGTTATAAGTGATGAGCTATTACAAATATCACCACCTGTTGGTATTAAAATTAGAAAACTAGATAGCTTTGAAAAAACAATGGCTTTTAATCAAAAAGTAATACCTGAAATGGATACGTTTGATCTTGATAATCCTATATGGGANGCTTATGGNAANNTAANAGAAGGCNNAACNAATATACCTGTNGCNAGATTAANTAGAAAAGTTGAAAACGTAAGATCAGCTTTAAACAGTGAAAATGCTTGGTGGCAAAGACTTGCGCTTGGTTTAGGTTGGAGTAAATGGGAGCTTGGTATTGAAGATAAAGAAGTAAAAGAAGTAAGAGAGCGTATAAATAATAATAACAAGCAAGTAAATAAAGAAACAAAAGTTAAAAAAAGAAAATTTAAAAAAATTAAATTTAAGTAAAGATTTAAAAAAATAAGTGACTATATACCAATGGTGAAAAGACTAATAATAATATTAATAACTGTTTTAATGGCATGCTCTGCGCCTAAAACATGTTGTTCGCAAACATTTGGAAAAGAAGACATTGAAAAGCTTTTAAAGTTTTCTACGTTTTATGCCGCTGTAAATGGTGGTACGTCACTTTCTGATGTTGATGTATTTTCTGTAGATAATGGTTTATCTACACAGACTATATCAACTCCTTATGATTATAATTTTACCATAGGTTTACGTAAGATAGCAAGATTTGGTTACGAAAATAAAGCNCAAACGTTTTATGATGGTACGGAATCTAATTACAGTGATGCGGCCACTGTCGGTAAAGTTAGAGGAGTTGAATACTTGTTTGAAATAGATTACAAAAGACAAGAAGGTGTAGACTACATGGATCAGCATCATTTTATTAGATTTAGTTCTGATGATGGTTGTCCTAATGAATTATGTGTAAACTTTTTTGCTTTAAAACTAGAGTACTTAGAAGATGGTTTTGCTGATATAAAATATTTTGAAGCATCAGAAAGATATAGACATCGTAAAAGTAAAAATTTATCTTGGAACGTAGGATTAACACATAGGCTTGCTGAACCGTACGGTTATAATGCTTTAGANGAGTGGATGCTTGATAANGGTAATATACATTATACTTATTTAGCGNTACAAGAAGGTTACGAAGTCGATGTGTATAGCAGCGAATACTATAATCCAAGCGGTGAAGTAGTTGCTACAAGTCCAGAGGTATGGGAAGCAGTTGTTATACCACAAGTATTATCAGATTATACTCAAAAGAAAAGAAACGAATTAAAAAAAATAATACAGCACTCATTAGTTATGGGTTTTGATTATTATAAATATACTAAAACAAACTGGTTGCACGCTTGGGGAAGTATAATGCCTTGGCACTATGATGATGGTAATGAGTTTAGTTATCATAATTATGTTGATGGCCAATGGTATGATTACTCATTTGGTTTAATATACGGTATAAAACAAAGTAAACAGCTAGGTTATTTTGTAGAAGGTAAGTATAATAAATACTGGAACCGTGAATGGTATGACTTCAAAATAGGTATGAATTACACTATATTTTAAAATGGCAAAAGAATTAAATGAAAACACTAGCTTTAAAGTTAGTATACAAACGTTAATAGCTATAGGTTTTGGTATGGCTACAATTATTGGTATGTGGTTTGCGTTACAAGCGGATATAGCAGAAGCAAAAGAATTACCAGAGCCATTACCACCAGACGTTACGCGTATGGAGTTTGATATGAAAGATCAAATGATACGTAACACAATTATGGAAACAAAAAAAGATGTTGAAGAAATAAAAAAGTCTTTAGAAAAAATAGAAGATAAATTATACAATAGATGAAAAAGCTATTATTTATATTAATGTTGTTTAGCAGTACTATTTTTGCACAAATAGAAGCAAAACACTTTAATGCTGGTTGGAACGAGGCTAATAATGTTACTTGGTTTATGGATTTAGACTGCAAAACAAAAGGACTTATTGATATAGCTAAGCATACAGATGATGCTAAAAAATATAAAATAGCAGTTGTACCTACTATTATAATATTTAAAGATGGTGAAGAAGCTGTTAGGTTTCAAGCTGATTTATCATTTAAAATGGTAGCAACAAAAGAAGAAGTAATGGAAGCAATAGATGAATTATTAATGAGTGATTTTTAATTATGCCAGGATCAGAAAGACAAAATAATATGTTTGAGGCATCGCCTGTAAAACAGTTTACTATGGATCATCCACACAAAGTAACTAGTTGTGGTAGGCGTAGAAATGACGGTTCACCATTATTTAAAAGAAAAAAGAGTAACGAGCCTAGAAAAACTACAAAAGGTAAAGGTCGTAACTTTAGAACAGTCAAAGAGGGTGCTGGNATGACNGCTAANGGAGTTAAAGAATATAGACGTAAAAACCCTGGAAGTAAGCTTNAAACAGCTGTAACAGGAAAAGTTAAACCNGGTAGTAAAGNTGCTAAAAGAAGAAAATCNTTCTGCGCTAGATCAAAAGGTTGGACNNGNGAAAGAGGTNNNGCNGCTAGACGTAGATGGANATGNTAAAATAANAAACTATGAGTAAACAAAAATTAAAAACAATATCCGGTAAATTAAAAAAAGCTAGCAAAGCACATGCTAGTCAAGCTAAACAAATAGACGGAGTAATATCAGCAATGCCTATGAAAAAAAGCTCAGCGTTAAAAAAAATATCAGCTGCTTGTAAAGCCGCTGCAAAACGTAAATTTAAAGTATGGCCTAGTGCTTATGCTTCTGGTTGGGGCGTAAGATGCACTAGAGCTGGTGGTCCAAGTAAATTTGGTGGAGGTAAAAAGAAAAAATAATGTATTCTCAAAGCAATAACCCTTTTAAAAAACGTATGGGTAAGTTTAAGGAGTCTGATGCGCCAGATGCTAAAGGTAAGTTTAAATCATTATCACCATCAGCACTTGCTAGCTGGATGATTAAGTCTCGTAAAGGTAATTTATCTAGAATTATTAGTAGTTTAAATCAACAAGTTGTTTTTAATAGAGGCAAAAGACCTACTTATGCTGCTAAAATGAAAACTACTATGAATATTGTTAGAAAACGTTTAGGTAAAAAAAAAGATAAATAATGGCATATAGAGGTGTAATGAAAGCTAGAATAAAAAAACTTTACGGTGGTAATGTTACTGTTAGTAAAGCTAAAAAATTAAAAGCTAGAAAAGACGCTACACCAAGAGATAAGCAATTAGCTAATTGGTTTATTAACATGCAAACTAATAAGCCTTCACCTATAGCAAAACGTAAAGACCCTGTTAAAGGTACAGGTAAAAAACCTAAAGGTAGTGGTAGACGTTTATATACTGATGAAAACCCAAAAGATACAGTAAGTATTAAATTTGCAACACCTAGTGATGCTAGAGCTACCGTAGCTAAAGTTAAAAAAATATCTAAGCCTTACGCACGTAAGATACAAATATTAACCGTAGGGGAGCAAAGAGCAAAGGTAATGAAAAAAACACAAGTAGCTGCTATATTTAAAAGAGGTAAAGAAGCAATACGAAAAGCAAGAAAAAATGTTTAAAGATTTTGATATAAAGCCATTTAAAAAAAAGAAACCACCAGTTGATAG
>FUFK010051610.1_pt1 | contig 38658 bp, 38 predicted proteins | sample 1021851 | NCBI WGS metagenome assembly FUFK01 (sample SAMEA51879418, study PRJEB19060) | metagenome
ATCCGCAGTCGCGACCACGCCATAGGCCGTCTCCGCATCGCCCAGTGCGGTGTAGACCGCACCGCGATAGGCTTCGAAGGCCGCGCGCTTGCCGGCTGCCGCACCGTCGATCTCCGCCGCGATCCGTCCGAAATCGAACAGCGGCCCGGCAATCGATCCGGCAAGACTGCCCACGAGCGATTCATTGTCGAACACGTCGCCGATGCCGAAGGCGAGCAGGCCGATCGCGCCTGACAGGTCGAACACGGGGAACCGCCGCCGCGCCGCAGCTGCCAGAGCGGCATCGGCTGCGGCCAGATCGGCTGCCGCGGCAATCACGTCGGGCCGGTTGGCAAGCAGCGCCGACGGCAAGGTCGCTGGCGGGGACGGACCGAGCGCCGCGGGATTTTCCTGCGCCAATGCAGCACGGACCTGCGCCCCGCCCTGCGCGGTCAGCGTGACCAGCCGGCCGAGCAGGCGCGCGCGCTCGCTTTCCAGCGCGACCAGTCGGCTGCGCGAGCCCGCCGCCGAGCCTTCGGCGCGCACCCGGTCGAAACCGGGCGCGATCCCGGCGCGCTCGCGCACACCGGCCAGCCGGGCGAGTTCTTCGGCCGATGCCAGATCGCTGCGAATTTCGCGTTCACGCGCTGCAAGCGTGCGCCAGTCGATCACGCTTGCCGCGATTTCCGCCAGCAGCGCGATCCGCACCGCGCGGGCGCGGGCATTGGCGGCATCGAAGCGTGCCAGCGCGCCGCGCTCCTGCGCGCGCAGCCGGCCGAACAGGTCGAGATCCCAGCGAGCAGTGACATTCGCAGCGTAGGACACCCGCTCGGTGTCGAAGGAAATNCCCGGCGGCAGCCCCCCGCCGAAAGANCCGGGATTGCTGCGCTGCCCGGTAACCGAGCCGTTCGCGCCGATCTCCGGCAGCCGCTCGGCGCCCGCGCGATCCGCCCCGGCGCGCGCTTCCTCGACGCGTGCGGCCGCTTCGCCNAGCGTCGGCGAGGAGGCCAGCGCCTGCGCCGCCAGCGTATCGAACGCCGGATCCGCGACCGGCATCAGCGCNGCCAGCGATGCGCTGGCTGAAGGATCGGGCGCAAACAGGAACGCGTCCGGCAACACCGGAACGGGCGTGGCCACTTCGGGCGGCGGCCCGGCCGCGCAGGCGGTCAGCGCCAGCGCACTGGCAGCGNCAAGAANCCCGCNNNCCCTCATTTCGCGGCGCCCTCGGCCGCGATATAGGCATCGACCTGCTGGCCNACACGGAACAGCCCATCNGTCTCGGGCAGTTCGTAAATCACCTGGAGCACGCGCACATCGACCCGTTCGGCCGCGCTGTTGGTGAGCGAACGCTTGGGAACCACCAGCGGTTCGGCCCGGACGAAGGACGCCCGGACCTGCCGGTCCGCCGCCCCGCGCGGGCTGACGGTGGCAGGTTCGCCCAGCGCCAGCCGGGGGGCCTGTTCCTCGTCGATATCGATCCGCACGTGCAGCGGGTCAGTCTGCCCCATTTCGATGAAGGGCTGCGCGCTGGCGCCCATGGTGCTGACATATTCGCCCTTGCGGATGTTCACCGCGAGGATCTGGCCCGCGATCGGCGCCCGCACGGTAAGCTGGGCAATCTGCGTCTGCGCCGAACCCGCGCGCGCCTGCGCTGCCTGCAGCCGCGCCTGCGCGAGCCGCAGCCGTTCATCTGCAGCAGCGGCNTCGCCTTCGGCGCGGATCACTTCGGCGCGGCTGACGGCGGCCGGATCCTCGACATTGCGATAGAGTTCGAGCTGGCTCGCCGCGGTCGCCTGCGTGCTGCGCGCCTCGGCAATNGCNGCGCGTGCTTCGGCGATCGCGGCCTCGGCCTCGCGCAATTGCGCGCGCGCNGCGCGGGCATCGACCGTGAACAGCACCTCGCCCTCGGTCACCCGGTCGCCGGGCTGGACATACAGGCCCGTGATCAGCCCCGACAGCGCCGATCCGAGCTGGATCGTCTCGCTCGACGGTTCGACCACGCCCGAACCTGCCACGCGAGCGGAATCGGCCAGCGCTTCGGGCGCCCGGGGTGGTTCGCGGCCGGGTTCGGACAAGTCCCGATCAGGCATGCCCGCCAGGATGAAGATCGCCGCGGCGATCAGGCCCAGCAGCGCCGCGACGGGCAGGATCTGGCGCGAAAAGCTGAGGTTCTTCAGGTCGAGTGCCATGTCAGTGTCCTTCGGGCATGTCCTTGCCGTCATGCGTGATCCGCCCGTCCTCGAGCACGAGGATGCGGTCCGCTAGATCGAAAATGCGGTTGTCGTGCGTGACGATGATGCAGGCGCGGTCTTCGGCCACCGCGACTTCGCGCAGGAGGTCCATCACCCGGCGGCCCGAAGAGGCGTCGAGCGCGGCGGTGGGTTCGTCGCACACCACCAGCCGTGGTTCGTGGACCAGCGCGCGCGCAATCGCCACGCGCTGCTGCTGGCCGCCCGANAGCTGGTTGGGCAGCTTGGCNGCCTGATCGCCGATATTNAGCTTTTCCANCATCGCCACCGCACGCTCGCGCGCGTCATGGCGATCCATTCCCTGCGCGATCAGNGGCACCGCGGCATTGCTGGCAGCGTCGATCGAGGGGATCAGATTGTACTGCTGGAAGATGAAGCCGATGTTCTGCAGCCGGAATTCGACCAGCTCGGTATCGGCGAGATCGTAGATATCGGTGCCGAAGACCTTCACCTCGCCCAGCGTCGGCCACAGGATGCCGCACATGATCGAGATGAGCGTGGTCTTGCCCGAGCCGCTTTCGCCGACGAGGAAAGTCAGCTCGCCCGCGCGTATGTCGAGATCGATGCCATGCAGCACGGTGATGGTCTGCTGGCCGGCCACGAAATCGCGCGTCACGCCGCGCGTGCAGATTGCCGCCTGCGGGGTGNAGCCGCCGATGGCGGCGGTGTCCATCGCCTCCCCCATCAGCGGAACACCGATGCGGGTTCGGTCTTGAGCACGTTGCGCAGCGCCAGCCAGCCGGTCAGCGCGAGGATNAGCGTCACCGCGGCAAGGCTGATCAGCGGGATCTGCCAGGGGATGTAGAACCCCTTGAAGGTCGGGTTGCTCGAAAAGCCCCAGATGAACAGCACGGTGCCCAATATGCCAAGGCCATAGCCAGCCAGGCCCACCAGCCCCGCCTGGGCGGCAACCATCCGGCGGATCTTGCCATTGGTCACCCCGATCGCCTTCAGCGCGCCGAANTGCTTGATNTTGTCGCGGATGAACAGGCTGAAGGTCAGCCCGACGATCGCCACCCCGACCACGAAGCCGAGTGCCACCGTGATCCCGAAATTGAGCGGGATACCGGTGTTCTCGATGATGAAATCGATCCCGTCCTGCGCGAATTCGTCGCGGGTCCGGGCCCTGAGGCCGGTTTCCCGCTCGATCCGTTCGGCCAGCGCCGCAGCCTGCTGCGGCTGCTGCGCGCCGACCAGCACGAAGGACAGGCGGTTGCGCGTGCCGGGCACGAAGTTCAGCGCCTGGCTGTACTTGGTATACAGCACCACCGTGCTGGTGAAGCTGGGCACCGCATCGGCGATGCCGCGGATCACGGCGCGCTGGTCGTTCAGTTCCAGCCGTTCGCCGATGGGCGACTGGCCCGGGAACATGCGGGTGGTGCCGACGTCATCGATGATCACGCTGTCGGGCTGCGACAGGACTTCGGTCGACCCCTCGATCATGCGCTTGGGCAGGCCGATCAGCGTCGCATCGTCGACCCCGATCACCGCCACGCCTTCGAGATCGCCGTCGCGCGTGCGCACGCTGGCCTGCGCCCGGATGTGCGGGACCGCCCATTCGACCCCCGGGACGCTGCGCACCTTGTCGAGCGCGGTGGAGGGCATTGCATAGGCCACATCGGTGGTGCGGCTGACCGGGTCCATCACCCAGACATCGGCGCTGGAGACGTTGTAGACCCCGCTCGCGCCGCGTTCGATCAGATTGACGAAGATGGTCAGCTGCTGGGTGATCAGCAGGGTGGAAAAGGCAATGCCGAAAACCAGCCCGTAGAACTTCTGGGCGTCGCCGGTCAGCATCCTGATCGCAATCCAGAGCACGCTTGCTTGCCTTCCCTCCAGCACTCGTCCATTACTGAACGACAGCGTTCAAGTGAACGGAGGCGTTCAGATTGTCAAGAAACGATGCCAAGCGGCCCGGCCGGCCCACTGACGAGGCCAAGCGCGACGCCATCCTCGGCGCTGCGGGCGCCAGCTTCCTCGAGCATGGTTTCGCCGCCAGTTCGATCGAGCAGATCGCCGCCGACGCGGGCGTGTCCAAGGTTACGGTCTACAACCGCTTCGGCGACAAGCGCGGCCTGTTCGCTGCCGCGGTCGAGCGCGAATGCGAACAGATCAGCACGGCCCTGGCCGTCCCCGAATTGCCCAGCGGGGCATTGCGCGCCCGCCTGACGACGATCGGCGAGGCGATGGTGGCGTTTCTTTCACGCCCTGAATTCATCCGCTTCGAACGGCGCGTTGCCGCCGAGACCGAGCATGACCCGGCGATCGGCGCGGCCTTCCTCGCCGCCGGGCCGCACCGGATGAAACGGGCCTTTGCCGAACTGATCGCGGCGATGGGCGAAGCCGGCGAACTGACGGTCGACGACCCCGAACTGGCAGCCGAGCAATTCGCCAGCATGTGCAAGGGCATGGGCGATCTCGAACGGCGCTTCGGCGCACCGGTCGATGACGCGCGCAACCGCGAACGGATCGCNGGCGCGGTCGAGGTTTTCTGCCGCGCTTACGCAGCGGACTGACCCGCCCTGCGTGGGCGGCGCCGTAGCGGAACAGCGTAAACGGGATTGTGTGCCGGGCTGGAATAGGGAACACTCGCTCGAATGTCGCTGTCGTCCCGAGGGCTGTTCATCGCGCTGCCGATCGTCGCGTTCATCATCGGCGCGATGGCATGGACGATCTACCGCGCGAGCATCGCAGACGACCGGGCCGATGCNATGCGCGAGCTCGATCTGGCCAATAGNGTGGCCGCCGACACGCTGTCGCGCGAGCTGTCGCTGATCGCACGAACCGAGGACAAGGCCATCGCCACCATGCGGCGCAAGCTGGCGCGCGGCGGGCCGACGGCATTCGACGACATCTTCAAACCGGCACCCGACGGGGCCTTCCATACTGTCGACGCGCTGTGGGATGGCCGGGAGGGCGCGGGCGGGATCCGTGAAAGCGGCATCGGCGGGGTCGTGACGCCGCCCGAACCGCAGGGCCAACGGCGCGCGGCCATCCTCGCGGCGTTCGAGACGATGCGCCAGATGACCAACGGGCTGTCGGACAGGATCGAGAGCCTGTATTTCTTTTCGCCGACGAACGATCTGCTGATCTATGCGCCGGGCCGGCCCGATGAACTGGCNTTTTATCGCANTGCGCCNAGCGATTTCGATTTCCAGCAGGCCGAATTCAGCCGCATCACCTCGCCCGCGCAGAACCCCGCGGCGCGCATGCGCTGCACCAGCCTGCAGCGTCCGCTGTATGACGAGGAAGGCGACAACTGGACCACCGGTTGCATGACGCCCGTCCGCATCGATGGGCGCCACCTGGGGTCGTGGGGTATCAGCATCCCGCTCAGCCAGCTGACCGAACGGCTTACCCCGCCGGCCGAAGGCGCCTTTACCATCATCGTCAGCCGCGAGGGCAAGCTGATCCACCATTCGGGTATCGCCGGGATGGACAGCCGGCAGCTCGAGGCCAATGTCGACCTGCCGAGTTCGGACGAACCGCTGCTGCGCGGCATCGCCGCCTATGTCGAGCGGGGGACCGCCGACGGAACGGTCTTCGCCGAACCGCTCGATGCCTNTGTCGCGGCGCGCGAACTGGACGCGCCGGACTGGGTTGTGCTGACGATCCTGCCGCAGCGGGTCCTGAGCGCGCATGCGCTGGCGCAGGCGCAGCGGGTCAGCCTCGTCGCGCTGATCGGCGCGCTTACGCTGGGCTTGGTGCTGGCCGCGGTCTTCCACCGCACGGTGGCGCTGCGGATCGCGCGGCTGGCGACGCGGATCGACCGCGTGGCGGCGACCGAGGGCGTCCTGCTCGACAGCACGACCAAGGATGAAATCCGCCAGCTCGAAAACGCGTTCGAAAAGATGGAAGACCGCCTGGCGATGGCGCGATCGCGCGAACAGCGGTCCTTCGACGTGCTGGTCAATGCGGCGGAACGCTATGCCATGGTGCTGTTCGACGATCGCGGGCAGCTCGTCCGTGCCAGCAAGGGGGCGCTCGACCTGTTCGGCGAGGAGGAACTGGTGCGCCTGGGCGCCGAATGGGGCCTTGCCGCCGAAGCTGCACCGTCGGGAAGCGGGCATGCGCGGCCGGGTCGCCAGTCGCGCATCATCGAGCGCACGCTCGCCGGCGGGCGCGAGGTATGGCTGGAGGAATTCCTTATCCCGCTGGTCGACGAGGCAGGCGCACCCTTCGGCACTGCCTATATCGGGCACGACATCACCGAAAAGCACCAGACGCAGCGCGCGATAGAGGAAAGCCTGCTCTATCTCGAACTGGCCCAGTCGAGTGCGCAGGCCGGCCATTTCTCGCTCGACCCCGAGACCATGCAACTGTCGATATCGACCTGGCTGCGCGAACGCGTGGGCGTGCCCAAGGACAGCATCTCGCTGGAAGAAGTGGCCGAACTGATCGACGAAAGCGTGCGCGAGGAAACGATGGCAGCCATCGCGCAGGCAATNGCGGCGCGGTCGGAATTCGCGTTCGAATCCACCGTNANCGGCGCCGATGGCGACCCCATGGCCGTGCTCGTCCGCGGCACCGCCGTGTTCGACGGGCCCGAAGAAGACGGCAATCTGGTCGGCTATTACGGCATTCTGCAAGACATCAGCGACCAGAAGGAAGCGGCCGAAGCGCTGCTGCGCGCGCGCGACGAGGCCCGGGCTGAAGCGCGCGCGAAGACCGACCTGCTCGCAGTGATTTCGCACGAGATCCGCACTCCCATCGCGGGGATTCTCGGGCTGATCGACCAGATNCGNCGNGAACGGTCCGACGACGAGCGCAGCCGCGCACTGCGGCTGGTCGAGGATTCGTCCGAAGCNCTGCTCAAGACGCTCGACGCCACGTTGCAGCGCACCCGCAANGAGCGCGAGCTGCAGCAGGCCGGGCGCGAGGAGTTTCGCCCCGACGATCTGGTCGAACGGGTGGCCGAACTGTTCCGGCCGCTGGCGCGGCGCAAGGGCCTGGCNATCGATGTGGTGGCCCCTGCCGCCATGCCGGTCACCGGTCAGCCCGCCCGCATCCAGCAGATCCTAGCAAATTTCGTCTCCAACGCGGTGAAGTTCACCGCGTCCGGGCAGGTGACGCTGTCCTGTTCGGCCCCCACTGACGGATCCGATCGATGGACGTTCGTGGTGGAGGATACCGGCAGCGGCATCGCGCCGGAACGGATGAAGACCATTTTCGAACCGTTCGGGGGCAGCGCGCCGGATTCGCTGGGACGCGCTACGGGCAGCGGCCTCGGCCTGTCGATCACGCGCGANCTGGCCGAACAGCTGGGCGGCACGGTTACTGCCGAAAGCGCTGCCGGAGGGGGCACCCGGATGGTCCTTGCCCTGCCCCTGCCCACGGTGCCGGCAAGCGAACCGGTCGCCACCGACCGCGGGACCATCGCCATTCATCTGGCCCAGGCCTCGCTGGCCGTGCGTATCGAGGCGCTCGCCAGCGAACAGGGCTTCCGCATTCACGATCCAGCGGCAGCCGATGAAACCGCAGTCGACCTGGTGGTCAGCGACGATCGCGGGATCATCGCGCAATACGGCGCCCCGCGCGCGGTGCTGATCGGCGACAGCGCACAGGCCGAAGGCGCCGAGGGAACCGTGATCGCCAGCGAGCGTGAAGTGCTCGCTATCCTGCCCGATCTGCTGCAGGAGATCGCCCATGAATAGGATGCATGACATCCCCGCCGAGCGCCAGATCGAGATACTGACGGCGCGGCTCGAACGCAGCGAACGCGCGCTGCGCGACGCCGAGACCGCGCTCGAGAAGCGGATGACGGAGCTGTTTCGCGCCAATCAGGATCTGAGCCTGCGCGAGACCGAACTGGCGCGCCGGCTGGAGGTNGAAAGNGCGCTGCTGCTCGGCGCTCTGTCCACGATCCAGATGGCCACGCTCTACGGCGAACGCGAACGGGGGTTCAGTTTTTCCGCCAGCGCCGCTTCGCTCTTCGGCCTGCCGCCGGGCGAGGAGATGACGATCGACAAGGTGGCGGCGGTGCTTCACCCGCTCGACCACCGCCGGATCATGCGCGAGACGTCGGCTTTCTTCGGCGANTTGGAACCGGGCACCACGCGCGAATACGAGCACCGGATCGTCCGCCCCGTGGACGGCGAAACCCGCTGGCTGAGCTGGTCGATTGCCCGCAAGAAAGGCGACGAAGACCGCCCCGGCCACCTTCTGGCAACGGTTCGGGACATNACCGAGGAGCGGGCGAACGAGCGCAGCGTGCGCGCGCTGCAGCTCAGGGCGGAACGCCGGGTCCGCGAACTGGCCAAGCTCCAGGCCGAACTGGCCGCGGCGAAGGGCACGGTCGAGGAGACGCTCGGCGCGCGCAACCGGTTCATATCCGAAATGGCGCATGCCATCCGCACGCCCCTGCTCGCGCTGTCGGGCGGCCTCGAACTGCTCGAGACCGAAGTGCGCGAGGAAGGCGTGAAGGATCTGGCGGTGGCCCGCGACGCGGCAGAACAGCTGGGCGAGGTCGCATCGCGGCTGATCGAAGAGGCCGCTGCTGAGGGGAATGATCTGTCCGCCCCCTTCGGCGGCAAGACGCCCCCGCCCGTTCCCCAGTCACCGGCGGGCATCCCGGCACAGCCCCACGTGCTGGTGGCCGAAGACACCGAAAGCAATCGCTACGTGATCGAGCGCCTGCTGCACGATCTGGGCTGCACCGTGGTCCTGGTCGAGAACGGCGCTGCCGCGGTCGAAGCGGTGCGGCGCGAGCATTTCGATCTTGTGGTCATGGATGTGATGATGCCGATCATGAACGGCGAACAGGCAACGCAGACGATCCGCGGCCTNACGGGACCGGCAGCGCGCACCCCGATCATCGGCGTGACCGCGCACAGCCTCCAGTCCGAGCGCGAACGGCTGCTGTCGTCNGGNATGACCGCCTGNCTGGCCAAGCCAGTGCGCAAGGANGCGCTNGAAACCGCGATCAGGACTGCGCTCATATCGGGGCGCGACGTGCGCAAGAACCANGCGCGGTTCGATCACGACCTGTTCCGGCGGACCTTCGGCGACCTGCCTGCCGCCTACCGNGGCCGCATGCGCGACGCGGCCAAGAAGGACATCACCAAATACGCCGGGGAAGTGCTGGCCGCGGTCGACAGCGGCGANGAGGAGGCCTTTTCCCGCGCGGCGCATTCGCTGACCGGCGTGTCNCTCAACATCGGGGCCACCGGCATCGTCGAGGAACTGGCGCTCTACCGCGAGGGACGGCCGGGGGACGAGGCATCGATCGAACCCTTTCGCGAGGCGGTCGCCGCCTGNCTGCTGGANATCGACGACCTGTACGATGCGCTCGTCCCCTNCGATCAATAGGCGCCGCGTCCACCNATCACGGCCGGAACGGTCATCACCAGCAGCTTGAGATCGGTGACGAAGGAGCGCTGGCGCAGATAGGCCCGGTCCATGATCGCCTGGCGCTGGAAGGGTATCTCGGCGCGGCCCTTCACCTGCCAGGTGCAGGTGATGCCGGGCTTGCCGCGCAGGCGTTCCCACTGGCGGTTGCGATAGGCACCGGCCTCGGCCGGCAGCGCCGGACGCGGCCCGACCAGCGACATGCTGCCACCGAGCACGTTGAACAGCTGGGGCAATTCGTCGATCGACAGACGGCGGATGAACCGGCCGACGCGGGTGATCCGGGGATCGTCCTGCATCTTGAAGCAAGTNCCCGCCCGGTCGGACTGCGCCAGCAAGGCGGCCCGCCGTTCCTCGGCGTCGGTGAACATCGAACGGAACTTGATCATCGAAAAGGTGCGCCCGCCCGCGCCCACCCGGTTCTGCCGGAAGAAGACCGGGCCGCGATCTTCCGCCCANATGGCGATTGCCGTGCAGATGAGCAGCGGCAGCAGCGCCATCAGCGCCAGCGACGCTGCGACGATATCGAACAGGCGCTTGGCAGCGGCATCCACGCGCTGACCCCAGCCGCGGACGCGCGCCGCTTCATGGGCGGCATGCGCAAGAAACACCGCATTGCCGACCAGATAGCGCGACGCCATGCGGCGCGGTTCCATCGCGAGCCGCCAGATCCATTCGCTGCGCAATGCGCGCACGGCTTGCGGCGCGCGCGGGATGCGGCCCGAATAGTAATCGAACAGCCCGCCCACGCCCATGACGACCGGGACCTGCAGGCGGTGCCGGTTGCGCGCGATCCAGCCTTCCTGCAGCGGCGCGCCGAAGCCNACCAGCAGGATGCCCGCGCCGGAGGCGTTGATGCGTTCGATCAGGAGGTCTTCTTCGGCCCGGTCGAAATAGCCATGCTGGGTTCCGCGGATACGCAGCGCGGGCCATTCGCCGCATGCCCAGGCCGCCGTCCCGTCGGCAACGCCGGGCTGGCCGCCCAGCAGGAACAGGCCGGTGCCTTCGATGGCAGCACGCTGGCAGATCAGCGGAAACAGATCGGTGCCGTTGAGGTTGTGAGGGACTTCCACGCCATTGAGACGCGCGGCGATTTCGACNCCGATGCCGTCGGGAAGGAGCAGATCGCTTTCCTGCAGGTCGCGCCGGTACTGGGCATCGCGGCGCGCCAGATTGACGCAGTGCGCATTGATGAAATTCACCGTCGTGCGCTCACCCGTGCCGGCCCGGTCGACAATATGCGCGGCAGCCTTTTCGGGCGCCGCGCTGGCGAGGTCGAGGCCGAACAGGCTGATCGTGCGAAAGGGTTCGGCGATGCCGGCCGCGGGGGCGCCGAAGGCAATCGGATAGGCGGCAGTGCGAAGTGCGGAGGCGGGGAGATGCTTCATTGGGGGGCTCCTTGAGGAAAGTTGCCCCGAACTCCGCAAGCGCTGTGCCAATCTTGTTAAACCACTGGTCCATATAGCTATTTGAGCGAACCCTTCGCTGCGCTCCCGTCAGCGGCACNATTCGCTTTTCGCAAAATGCAGCAGCGATCCGATGCAATTTGCGAGAACCGCTGATGCAGATTGCAAGGCGCGGGTCTCGCCATTCCCGGGACCCGCAGAAACGCGTGGTTCCAGCATTTGGCATGGTCCTTGAAACCCATCGGGCAACTGCAACCCGAGGATCAAATGCGCCCCTTTCGCCAGACCTTTCAGACGCTGACCGGCTCCGCCCTGCTGCGGGGGCTGTTTGCCTTCGGTTCCGCCGAGGCCGCGACGCGTGTGATCCGGCTGGGCGCGCTGCTGATCGTTGCCCGCCGCGTCACCCCCGAAATTTTCGGGACCGCCGCGCTTGCGCTGAGCGTGTTCGAACTGGTCCGCGTGCTGGCCAACGCCGGGATCGGTCAGCGGCTCATCACGGCCACCGACGCCGAGCTTCCGGCGCTGTGCCGTACTGCCTATCGCCTGTTCTGGATGCTGTGCCTTGGCGTTGCNGCAGTCCAGTTGGCGGCGGCCGCGGTGCTCGCGGCCGTGTTCGACCTTCCCCAGGTGGGGCAGNTGCTGGCCGCGCTGTCGCTTGTCTATTGCGTCATGCCGCCGGGCCTGGTGCAGATCTTCCTGACCATGCGCGCGATGCGCATGCCCGCCGTCGCACGGATCGCCGCGACGCAGAACATCGTCGACAGCGCGCTGACCGTGTCGCTGGTGCTGATCTGGCCGACCGCCTGGGCGATCGTCCTGCCCAAGCTGCTCGCCGCCCCGGTGTGGACGGTGCTTGCGCGCCGTTCGACCCGGTGGACNAACTCGCCTGCGGTNANCCCCGCNAGCTGGCGTGCTTTCGCGCTGATGGGGCCGTCGATCCTGGCGACCGAAATGCTGTCGGCGCTGCGTCTGAACGCGGACAAGCTGGTCGTCGGCGCGCTGTTCGGCACCGAGGTGCTGGGGATCTATTATTTCGCGTTCAATGCCGGGCTGGGGATCACCCAGAGCTTCGTTGCAGCGTGCAATCTCGTGGTTTTCCCGCATTTGGCGAAGACCGCAGCCAGCGAAGGCGCGGCGGAGTTCCGCAAGGCCTTCGCCACCGGGCTGGCGATGCTGGCCCCGGTNGTCGCCGCACAGGCTTTGCTTGCCCCCTTCTACGTCCCGCTGGTCTTCGGCGAAACCTGGATNCCGGCCGTNCCCTATATCGCCCTGCTCTCGCTCGCCGCGCTGCCGCTCTACGCCGGTTCGCTGGTCGGCGCGGCCCTGCGCGTNGAAAGCCGCCCGCAGCACGAAACGCTGCTGACCGCGGCCGGGAGCGCCGCCGCGCTGACCGGCCTTGCTGCCGGCGCACCGTTCGGACTGGCGGCCGCCTGCCTCGGCTACGGCGCCGGCCTGGCACTGATCTTCCTGCCTGCAGCGATCCGCCGCCTGGCCAAACCCGCTTCCCCCACTTTCCAAACCGAAGGAGCCCTCTGATGAGCACGCCCCGTTTTTCCGTCGTGATCGCTGCCTACAACGCGCAGCGGACCATCGCCGAAACGATCGACAGCGTTCTGGCGCAAAGCGAAACCGATTTCGAAATCGTCGCGATCGACGATGGATCGAGCGACGGCACGCTGCAGATCCTGCTTGGCTATGCCGCCGTTGACGAACGCGTCCGCGTCGCCTCGCAAAGCAACCAGGGCGTTTCCGCTGCCCGCAATCTGGGGGTGGCCAAGGCCACCGGTGAACTCATCGCCTTTCTCGATGCCGACGACGTCTGGCACAGCGAGAAGCTGGCCCGGCATGCGCAGCTGCACGATAGCGAACCCGCAGTCGAAGCCAGCTTCGCGCGGATCGCCTTCTGCACCGATCGCGACGGCACGCTGCGCGCCGGCCGGACCCGCTCGAGCGTTCCCGCAGGGGCGTGCGCGCTCGAGGATGTCATCATCGAGAATGCCGTGTGCACCATGTCGAACCTGGTGGTCGAGCGGCAGGCCCTGCTGGCGATCGGCGGCTTCGACCGCACGATGCGCCATGTCGAGGACCAGGACCTGCTGGCGCGCCTCGTGGGCAATGGTCACGTGCTGCGCGGCATTCCCGAGACGCTGGTCGGCTACCGTATGAGCGCCGATGGCCTCAGCTGCGATTTCGCCGCCATGCTCAGCGCATGGAAAGACCTGGCGGGCCGCTGGGCGCACCGCATCGACGTGCAGCGCGGCGAGGCGCTCTACTGCCGCTATCTCGCGCGCCGCGCACTGCGGTCCGGCTCGACCACCACGCTGGCGCGCAGCTTCGTCCGCCGCGGCCTTACCAGCGATCGCAAGGCCTTTTTCTCGGGCGGCCCGCGCGGCGTGATGACCGCCGGCGCAGCGCTGGCCGGCGGTGCCCTCCCCGCCCGCGCCCGCAGCACNCTTTTCGCCTGATCGAACGTCCCGGAGACCTGCCATGAACACCCCCCGCATGTCCGTCGTAATGCCCGTCTACAATGTCGAAGCCTATATCGAGGAGGCGATCCAGTCNGTCCTCGACCAGACGTTCGAAGACTTCGAACTGATCGTGGTCGACGATGGCGGACCGGACAGCTCCATCGCCTTGGCCCGCGCCTTTTCCGATCCGCGTATCCGCATCGTCTCNCAGGCCAATCGCGGCCTCGCCGGGGCGCGCAACACGGGCATTGCCGAAGCCCGCGCCGCCTATATCGCGCTGCTCGATTCCGACGACCGCTGGCACCGCGACAAGCTGCTGCATCACTATGTGCACTTGCAGGCCAACCCGCATGTCGGCGTCAGCTACGCCGGNTCGCGGATGATCGACGAAACCGGCAAGCCGATGGCGGTCGCGATGCGGCCCAAGCTGCTGAATGTGAGCGAACGCGACATCCTNTGCCGCAACCCGGTCGGCAATGGCAGCGCGCCCGTGCTGCGCCGCGCGGCGCTCGATCGCGCGGCGTTCCCCCATCCCGACGAACCCCAGCGCACCTGCTGGTTCGACGAAAGCTTCCGCCAGTCNGAAGACATCGAACTGTGGGTCCGGCTNGCCGCGCTGCACGGNGTGACCTTCGAGGGGATCGAGGGCCTGNTGACCGATTACCGCATCGTCGGCGGCGCCCTGTCGGCGAATGTCGTGAANCAGTATCTCAGCTGGTCGCGCATGCTCGACATCGCGCGGCAGAACAGTCCCGACCTCATCGCCCGCCACGGCGATCTCGCGCGCGCCTATCAGCTGCGCTACCTCGCCCGNCGCTCGATCCAGCTNGGCAATGAGGGTCTGGGCAAGGACCTGTTCGACCGCGCCATGGCGCTGGCCCCGCGCATCTGGATCGAAGAGCCGGTCAAATCGGTCACCACCTGGGCGGCGATCACCTTCGCCCGGATCGCCGGCCCCGATGCCTTCCGCCGGATCGCGCGGCCGTTCCTGGGAGCGGCGGCATGATCCGCGTGGTTCACCTGCTGGACGATTTCGCCATGGGCGGCGTGACACGCGCGCTGTCGCTGTTCGAGGACGAGCGCATTCTCGGCCAGGCGGCTTCGCGCGTCGTCCGGATGGGCCGGGGGATCAGCCCCGCCCCGCATCTCGACTGCGACCTGATCGTGATCCACGTCCCGCCATGCTGGAGCAGGTTGCCCTATCTCGCGGCGTTGCGGCTGCGCAATCCGCATGCGCGCATCGTCCAGGTGGAGCACAGCTACACCCGCGCTTTCGAAGAGCTGAAGGTATCCTCACGCGCGCGCTTCCGCGCGCTGCTGCAGACCGCGGCGCGCCCGGTCGACGACGTTGTCGCCGTGTCCGAGGCGCAGCGCCGATGGCTTGCCGAAGCCGGGGTGCCGGTCGAGAAACTGAAGGCGATCCGCCCGTGGTCGGGGCGCGACGAGCTCTACGAAGTGCGCGGTCTGGAGCCACGAGAGCGCGGCCCCGTCGAACTGGTCGCCTATGGCCGTTACTCGGCCGAGAAGAACTTTGCCGCGCTGATCGAGGCNATGGATGANTTCGGCCCCGGCGAAGCCGCGCTGACATTGTTCGGTTCGGGGCCGGAGGAAGACGCGCTGATCGCGCTTGCCCGCGAGCGCGCGAATGTCTGCATGCTGCCTGCAAGCGACGCCTTCGCGGCGCGCCTGGAAAGCTGCGACGCAGTGGTCGTCCCCTCCCGNTTCGAGGCCTTCGGNCTGGTCGCGACCGAAGCCCGCATGGCGGGCAGGCCGGTGCTGGTCGCCGATGTCGACGGCCTGCCCGAACAGGTCGCNCAGGGCGGCGGTCTGGCCGCACCGATGCATGACGCAGCCGCGATCGCCCGCTCCATCCGCCGGCTGCTGCAGGCCGATCTGCCCGCCATGGGCCGCGCTGCGCGCGCCAGCGTGCGCAGCCAGCACNATGACATCGTTGCCGCCTGGCAGGCNNTCATCCGCAAGGCCGATCCCTCGAACCAGAACAAGACCGGTCGATCACCGGTCAGACTTGCCGGCGTCTGAACTGCGACCCCGGGCGCCGCAAGGGCCGCCTCGTCCCTCCCCTTCACCGGGGTNGGGGCGGGGCGGTTTCCCGTTTGGCNNTCCGTCCGGTCAGCGCGTTCACGCACGCACCGCNAAGGACGTGNCGNGTGCCNNTCAGGCNGCTGCTTCGGTNGCGGGCTTCGCGGCNAGCGCCATTCCGATCACCACCAGCGCCGGCCAGTAGAGATAGGCAAGGATCTCGAGGTTCTCGCCGAANGAATAGAGCACCAGCGTGAGCACCATGGCNANACCCGCCCGNTGCNGCCCGNTGTAACGGGCGCGTGCGAACAGTATCCCCCCGGTAACCGCCAGCGGTACGGCCAGTGCGAAGGCCCCGGCCAGCCCCTTGACGAACAGCAGCCCGTACCAGCTGTGGTGACTGCCGATCGGCATGTATTCGACCAGATGCGGCCCGTTNTCNACCACGCCGTGACCGAACCAGAAAGCCTCGGTTTCCCAGCGGTCGAGCGCNATCCGCCCCAAAGCCGCTCGTACCCGNCTGGANTCGGCCCGNGCCGAACTGAAATCGCTCATCAGCTGNTCGANGAAGGCGAGCAGTTCGGTTCCNAGCAGCCCGATGACCAGCAGCACCGGCGCCGCCAGAAACCAGGTCGATCCGCGGTGGATACGGGCAGCGCCCCATACCGCCGGCGCGATCACCGCCAGCGCCACCAGCGCCAAGCGCGATTGCGAAAGCAGCGCGATCATGAGGAAGCCCGCGATCCCCACCATGCGCCATGGCAGGCTGCGTTCCTGCGCCGCGATGAAGATGCTGACCACCGCGACCATTCCCGCAGCCGGGGACCACGGGGCGAAGAATTGCCAGCGCGGCGTGCCCGCCCCCGGTTCGATCGTATAGAGNATCGTGGCGAAATATTCGGGGCCCGGACCGCCAACCGCCTTGAGCGGCGACACCCACAGCATTTCGGGCAGGCCGATAAAGGGCGCGGCGATAAACACCGGCAACACGAACAGCGTCCACATGCCCAGCCGGCACAGCGCGCGGGCGATCACTTCCAGTCTTATGTCGAGCACGGCTCCCGCCAAGGGGAACAGCGCGATCAGCGCCCAGCCCTTTGCCCAGCCGATCGAGCTCTTGATGGTCTGCCCGGTGCCGAGCGAGAAGTTCGCATGGCCGATCCAGAGGATTACCAGCATGGCCAGCATCGCCGCCAGCCACAGCCAGATCGCCGCGGGAACCGCCGCGAGGTCCTTGCGGCCGAGGTAGAGCTCGGCGAACACCAAGCCCGCCAGCAGCCAGCCGATCACCGGGCCCGCGATATACAGGCCCCCGACCAGCCACAGCAGCCAGGTCGCCGCGATGGTCCTGACGACTAGGCGTTCGGCAGCAGTTTGCGGATCAGGGGTTGGCGCAGCCATAACAGNAGGAAACCTAGCAGGATGAACAGGCTGGCCCCAAGTGCTCCCGCGATCGCCAGCAATGGAGAAGGTGCGGAGCGCGACCGCGGGAGCGAGGGTGCCTCCAGTATCTGCACCAGCGGATAGGAGGCGAAGGGATCNGATTTGTTGGTGTCGAGCCGCGCCAGCGCCGAACTGAAGACCGCATCGGCCACGCGCAGATCGCGCGTCAGGCTGGCAAGCCGCGAAGCCTGTTCGACCTGCCGCTGCGACGTGTCGGTCTTCGCCGCGATCTGGCGGCGCAATTCGGCNAGCGCGGCGCCGTGGCCCGCCCCGCCCGCTTCGCGTTCGGTGAGCGAGGCGAACAGCCGTTCGCGGGTGTCGGATACCGCGAGATCGGCAAACGACAGCACTGCTTCGCCGCTGGCGCCCGTGACCATGGCCCCGCGNCGGCCCAATGCCGCACGCAGCGCATCCTGTTCGACCGACAGTTCTTCCATCGTGGCGTGCGCATCGCCCAGCGTCGCACCGGTTGCAGTCCGCTGNCCGGCAGTCGCGGCATAGCGCGTGAGCAGGTCGCGAAATTCCGGATCGGCCTTGAGCCGCATCGCCATGCGTGCCTGCGCCAGCGAAATGTCCAGCGTGGANGCNAGCCGNCCGGCACCTGCCCGGCTTTCGGCAAGCTGGACCCGGCGGTCGCGCTCGCTTGCCTTGAGTTGGTCGAGCGCAGTTACGCGGCCGGCGAACTGGTCGAGCGAGACAAGCCCGGTTTCACCCTGGAAGTCGAGCAGCGCCTTCTGTGCCTCGTCGACCTTGGCCTCGAGCTCGGCGATACGTTCCGCATCGGCGTTCTCGCGAGCTTCGGCTTCGCCTTTGCGCAAGTTTTCAAGCGCACCGCTGAAAGCCGCTTCCAGAGCCTGCATGCGCTCCCGCGCGCGTTCGGGGCTACCCGCAGGCATCTGTATCTCNATCAGGTTGGTCTGGTCGATAAGCTTGATCGACGGCGCAGGAAACGCGCCCTCGTCCTCTCCCGCCCGGCGCGCCGCNTCGCGCAGGACGATATCGGAGGTCAGCAGCCGCTTGTAATTCTCGGTCGGGCTGAGCGAGGGGCTGGAAAACGCCGAGGCCGTGGTGGTGGTCGCCTGCCCGATCGATTCCAGATTGATCGACCCGCCCACNCCGGTGCCCGGCAGGATCAAGGTCATCCGGCTGTCGTAGCGGTCGGGCGCGAACAGCAGATAGGCGAAGGTGATCCCCCAGACCACCGCCAGCGGCCCGGCGAGCGCCACCAGATAGCGGCGATACCGCCCGACCGACGGCATGCCATCACGCACGAAGATCCAGACCCGCTCGAGAATGCGCGGGTTTGGCGTGCCGGGAGAGGGCGGCGGCGTGGTCACAGCGCGTTGTCCAGCAGGATCGCCGGTGTAACGGTGCTGACGCCTTGCGAAACCATCCCGATGGCTTCGCTCAGATTGGTCCAGCGGCTGTCGTAACAGGCGATTGCATCGCCGGGCATCAGGAAGGGATCGTAAGCGTCGCGATCGGCGCCGCGCACNAGCTTCTCGATATCGCGTTCGATCACCACGCTGCGCTGGTTGATCGGATTGCGCGAAATCAGCACGGCGCGGCGATCGGATTGCATGTAGCTGCCGCCGACGCAATTTGCCGCCACCAGAGCCTGGAGGAGCCGCGTGCCATAGGGCAGCGAGGTCGTATCCTTGCCGATTCCGGCGCCGGCATTGTTGTTCGCGCTGCGCGTCAGGTTCGACATGTAGACGCGGATGCCGGGAGGCGTAAGCGGCGTCGGGCGCGCCAGATCGGCGTCGAAACAGCTGCGGCTGGGGACGATCACGCGGTCGCCGGCCGTGATCGGGACATCGTTTGCGGACCAGCCGTGGACGAGCCCCGAAAGGTCGAGTTCGACATAGGCCCCGTCGCGGATCAGGTAGATACGACGGACGTCGGCATCGGGGCGCACGCCGCCCGCAGCACGGATGGCAGTGGCGACCGAGCGCGCGATGTTGGCATCGCCGCTCACCGCGCCTTCTTTCAGGCCGATCCGGCTTTCGGGCGTGCGTTCGCCGGCGCGCACCGCATTGGGCTCGAAAACCGCGCCGCTGACGGCAACGGAGACACCCGCCGCCTCGACCAACGATACCGCTACCGCATTGCGCAGCGGGCGAACCACGCCCGCGCCGACGAGACGCGTGCGCAGCGCCTGCTCGAAGGCTGCAATTGATCCGCCGCCTGCGCGGGTGGGGGGCATCCCGCGCAGGCGGACGGTGCCGTCGTTGCCGACGACATAGGTGCCCGACAGTCGGTCGCTGTCTCCTAGCACCTTGATGGAAAGCCGGTCGCCCGGCGCAAGCGGCGCATCGACCGAAGCGAATTCGGTCAGGGCGGCGCGGCGATACTGGCTCAGTTCCTGCGGACTTTGCGCATGGCAGGTCGCTGCACCGGGATGGGCGGGCGCGGTCTCGATCCACTCGCCCTGCGGCTGACGATCACCTGCTGTCGCATAGTGCTGCGGCGCATAGCGCGCGGCCTGGTAATTGGCGGGCGCGGGTCCCGACACGCAGCCGGNNNCAACCGAGCCAAGGGCCAGCAGNGCCACGGCATTTCGCGTCATCGATTTGGACATGGGTATTCTCCGCAAAGCTCGCCCTGCCTGCTTCAAGCACCGTGCCAAACCGCCAGAACGTCGCGAATCCGCGCCCTTCGTCACTCGCGGACGCAAATTGCAGCGCGGAAATTGCAAATTGCCAGAGCGCTTTTGCATTTTGCGAATAATTTTCGCATATTGCGTCGGTGGAGGACCGAATTGGTCCGATTTTACGGACCCAGCTCCGGCACGGCTCTTGCATCGTGGTTACCAAATCTTTGCAGCTCAATTTGGAGAACCCTGTGAAAGGCATCATATTTTCGGAGCTGGTCGGCTTTCTCGATCTGGCCGGCGGCCCCGACTTCGCCGAAAGGGTTCTGGCCGATGCCAGCCTGCCCAATGGCGGTGCCTATACCCGGGTCGGCCAGTATCCNTGGCAGGAAGCGGTTCGCGTCGTCGAGGCCGCCTCGCGCGAAACAGGCACGGACTTCGCCGATCTGTGTCACCAGTTCGGCGCCTATCTGTTNGAGCGTTTCATCGTGCTCTACCCGGACATCATCGGACGCTATCACGATGCCGGGGCGCTGCTGTCGCATGTCGAGGACCACATTCACGAAGAGGTGAAGGCGCTCTATCCCGATGCCCGGCCGCCCAGCGTCANGGTGCATGACGACGGCGATTTCCTGCGGGTCGAATACGCCTCGCATCGCCCTTTCGCNCATATCGCCCATGGTCTCGTGGCCGGGGCCATGACCCATTTCGGGGACGCGCGGAAACTCGAATGGCTCTACGCCAAGAACGACGGCGCGCATGCCGAGTTCGCGCTGAAGGAATAACCCATGACCAAACCGGCCGTCCTGATCATCGAAGACAGCGCTTCGCTGGCGCTGGGTTTTGCNGCCCAGCTCGAGGAAGCCGGTTACGACGTGGCGCTGGCCGCCACGCTGGCGGAAGCCCGCGAAGCGCTGGNCACGACGCGCTTTTCGGCGGCGCTGCTCGACCTGCANCTGCCTGATGGTGACGGCCTGTCGCTGCTGGAAAAGCGCGCTGCCGGATCGCCCGCCTTCGTGGTCATCACCGCCGATGGATCGCTGTCGCGTGCAATCGCCGCCATGCGGCTGGGGGCATTCGATTTCTTGGTCAAACCGGTCGCCGGGACCCGCCTGCTNGCGACGATCCGCGCTGCGGTCGAGCAAGCCGAGATATCTTCGCCCGACACCCGCGATGCCCCGGCCGAAGATCCGGCCCGCTACCATGGGTTCATCGGCCAGTCGCCGGCCATGCGCAGCGTCTTCCGCACGATCGATCAGGTCGCCAATTCACGCGCCGCCGTATTCGTCACGGGCGAAAGCGGCACGGGCAAGGAAGTAACTGCCGAAGCGCTGCATTCCGCCTCGCGNCGGCGCGACAAGGCCTTCGTCGCGATCAATTGCGGCGCGATTCCCGAGAACCTGCTCGAAAGCGAATTGTTCGGCCATGTCAAAGGCGCTTTCACCGGNGCGGTCGAGAATCGCATCGGCGCAGCCAAGGCGGCCGATGGCGGGACGCTGTTTCTCGACGAGATCTGCGAGATGGAGCTCAAGCTGCAGGTCAAGCTCCTGCGCTTCATCCAGACGGGGATGATCCAGCGGGTGGGATCGCCCAGGGCCGAACCGGTCGATGTGCGCATCGTCTGCGCCACCAACCGCGATCCGCTGCGCGAAGTGGCCGAGGGGCGGTTTCGTGAAGACCTCTATTACCGGCTCAACGTGATACCGATTCACCTGCCCCCGCTGCGCGAACGCGGCGACGACATTCTGCTGCTGGCCGAGGAGCACCTGCGCACGATCGCGCGGGAGGAAAACCGCAAGCCCTTCGAACTCGGCAGTGCGACCCGCGCAGCGATCCTTACGCATCCGTGGCCGGGCAATGTCCGCGAATTGCACAATGTCCTGCGGCGCGCGGCGATCACCTCGCCCGGTACGGTTCTGGAGATTCCCGATCTGGCCCCGGCCCGGTTCGCCGCAGCACCCGCCGACCTCACCCAGGCTGCCGAGGACATGGTCCGCGCCCCTTCGCCCGCCCAGCCGCCAGTGCAAGCGGGGCCGGCGGCGCTGGACGGACAGCAGCTGGCGGGAATGACGCTTGCCGCTATCGAACGCATCGCGATCGAAGCCGCGCTTGCGCGGCATGCCGGCAATGTCACGCGCGCGGCAAAGGAACTCGCGGTCAATCCGTCGACGATCTACCGCAAGATGGAGCGCTGGCAGTAGCCGCGGGCGCGGCCATTAGTTCTCGAGCGAGATCGATATGCGGCGATTGCGCGGGTCCGCCGGGTTGTCGGCGATCAGCGGTTCGGTATCGGCCACGCCCTCGATCCGGCGGAAGCGGTCGCGCGATATGCCGTGCCGGATCAGGTTCTGGCGCGTNGTTTCCGCCCGGCCCGCCGACAGCGACCAGTTGTTGACCCGGCTCGGATCGCGATATTTGAGCGCGTCGGTGTGGCCCCGCACGGTGATCTTGCCGCCTTCGGGGACGATCGCCTGGGCGACCAGATCGAGCAGGTCGCGCGCGTCGGGGGTCAGCACCGTCGTGCCGAGCGAGAACATCGAGAAATCGGCATCGTCGACCAGATCGATCCGGATGCCGGTGGTGGTCGGGATCATGCGCACCTGATGCATCAGCCGCTTGAGCCGTTCCTTTTCGGCGATCGCNTCGGCGACCCGTTCCTGGATCCGCTTGATGCTGGCNGCNCCCTCGCGCGGGCCGCCGGTCGCATCGCGCGGAACGGTCAGGGTCTGCGTCCCCGTCTGCCCTGCGGCGTGCGGGTAGTTGTCGACATCGACCAGCGAGGAACCGCCCAGCACCCCATCGGCGCCCGCGCTCTGTTCCTTGGTCTTGACCAGGGTCGGGGTAAAATAGTCCGCCAGCCCCTTGCGCTGGTCTTCGGTGGTCGCGCCAAGCAGCCAGAGCAGCAGGAAGAAGGCCATCATCGCGGTCACGAAATCGGCATAGGCGACTTTCCAGGCGCCGCCGTGGTGACCCGCCTCGATGACGGTCACCTTCTTGACGATGATCGGGGCGGGATCGTTGCGNCCCTCGGCTGCGGTGGCCATCCTACCTACCCCGCAACGCGTCGAGCAATTCGTTCAGCCCCGGGCGCACCGTATGGCCCAGACCCGACCGCGCGCTTTCGACGACCAGCGGCTGCGGATGGCCGTAGAGCGAGGCGATGATCACCTGCTTGACCGCATGGAAGATCTGCTCGTCCTGTTCGAGCACCTGCTTGAGCCGGCCGGCCAGCGGGCCGACGATCCCATAGGCCAGCAGCACGCCGAGGAAGGTGCCGACCAGCGCCGCGCCAATCATCTTGCCGAGGATTTCGGGGGGCTTGTCGATCGAGCCCATGGTCTTCACCACGCCGAGGACGGCGGCGACGATGCCGAGGGCCGGCAGGGCGTCCGACAGCGTCTGCAGGTTGTGCTGCGGTTCGTGCATCTCGTGGAAATGCGTCTTCATCGCATTGTCCATCACCTCTTCCACNGCNTGCGTTTCGAGCGTGCCCGAAGACACCACCAGCAGCGTCAGCGTGTCGCAGATCAGCGCGATCAGCGCTTCGTTCTTGAGCAGGTTGGGATAGGCACTGAAGACGGTCGAGTTGGCGGGATCCTCGAGATGGCTTTCCAGCGCGACGGGGCCATCGTTCTTGAGCATGCGCATCAGCTGGGTGGTCAGCGCGATCGCATCGACATGATCCTGCTTGTCGTGCTTCGGCCCCTTGAAGATCTTGCCCATCGCGGTGCCCAGCGCTTTCAGCCCGTCGAGCGAGTTGCCGGCCACCAGCGCCCCGGCGGCGGCGCCGCCGATGATCAGCATTTCGTAGGGCATGGCCGCCATGACGGGGCCCAGCGCGCCGCCACTGAGCATGAAGCCGCCAAAGACCATGACGAGCAGGACGATGATGCCGATAATCGCGTACATTGGAATTCTACCTCGGGTTTGGCGCGATCAGCGCAGCAATGAGAACAGCGAGAGGTTGGCCAGGCGGACAAAGCTGGCCTGGCTGGCCTCGAGTACGGTGAGCGTTTCCTGCAGCCTGCTCATCGTCACGGCGATATCCGCCCCGCCCACGCTAGAGCGTTCATCGGCCGTGCGTTCGGCATTGACCTCGCGCCGTTCGCTCATGAGATCGACCCAGTTGAGCCGCGAACCGATAACCGTCTGCGCGGTGGTGACCTTTTCCAGGCCAGCGTCGAGTTCGCCCAGCGCGGCGGAACTGGCGCTGATCGCATCGGCTCCCCCCGTTGCGAGAGCTGCTGCGAGATTGCCCAGCACGGCAAACAGGTCGCTCGGACCATTGGCGGTATCGAAATTGAAGACGTCGGGTCCGGTAAGCCCCGGCAAGACCGACTGGCCTTCGCCGATCTCGACCGGCGTNACCCCGCCGGTGCCGACGTAGTCGATGCCCGTGCCATTATCGGTATAGGCCTGGCCGGCAGTCTGGCCGCCCAGCAGNGCATGGCCGGAAATGTTGCGGCTGTTGGCCAGNAGCACGAGGTTCTCGCGCAGGCTGGCGATTTCGGTCCCGATCGTCGCGCGCTGATCGTCGTTCAGCGTAGTGGATGCGGCCTGCACGGCCAGTTCGCGCACCCGGACCACGAGGTCGGCGATCGAGCCGAGCGTCTCGTCGGTCAGCGCCAGATTCGCTTCCGCCAGCTCGGAATTGCGCGTGTCGACCTGGCTGATGCGATCGGTGCGCGCCAGCATCCGCAGCCGCGCGGCTGCCACCGGATCATCGGACGAGCGCTGAAGCCGTTCGCCCGTACCGATCTGCTGTTGCAGCGTTTCGGCCTGCGCGCGCAGCCCACCGATCTGGCTGGTGCTACGCTCGTAGAATGCGCCGGTACTCAGATTGATCATCGCCCGATCCCCAGGAGAGTGTCGAATATGTCGCTGGCGGTCTGCATCGCCCGGCCCGAGGCCTGGAAGGCCTGCTGGAACCGGATCAGATTGGCCGCCTCGGTATCGAGGTCCACGCCCGATTGCTGCTCGAGCGATATCCGCGCCGACGATGCGATCGTCTGCAGCGCGCTTTGCGTGACATTGCGGCCCGCGACCTTGCTCGAGACGTCGAACAGCANCCCGTTGAGCTGCTGCGCCGGATCGAGCGTGGCAAGCGACTGGCGCAGCGCGCTGAGGTTTGCGTCATCGCGGCTGCCCGCGACCGCGCCTGCGGGCGCGGTCGCGAGCCCTTGGCCGCTGGTCATCACGACCTTGAGCGTGCCTGCCGTGGTCCCGGTAAAGATCGGCTGACCCTGCGAACCGTCGAGCGCGGAGCCCGCGGCNTGCGCATTGTTGACCGTATCGGCAATCCCCGCTGCAATCGTATCGAGCCGGGTGCGCACCGACGCGAGCTCGGTGAGGGCGAGCGCCGCACCNGCNAGGCTGCCCGATCCGGGCGCCATCGCCTGTCCGTCGACGCTGAAGCTGAGCGTGCCGTCGGCAGCAGTNGCCGAGGCCAGCGTTCCTGCGGTACCGCCCTGTACGAAGCTGCGCGGCGGATTGGTACCCAGCGACACCGCGACCGTGCCGTCAGCCGCGAACTGGGTGCCGACNGTGGTGAAGCCGGCNAGCCGTTCGAGCAGCTGGTCGCGCTGGTCGAGCAATGCGGCGCGGTCGCTGCTGCCACTGCCTGCGCGCGTCAGGCGCAGGTTCACGCGGGCCAGTTCGCTGCCGATGACATTGGCACCGGAGACCTGCGCTTCCGCGTCGAAACGCAGGCCTTCACCCACTGCCTCGAACCCCGATGCGGTGATGTTGAACTTGTTCGCCAGCGTCTCGGCTTCGGCCACGACCGCAGCGCGGCGCGACGGGTCCACCGGATCGCTCGAAAGCTGCTGCAGCACCGCTTCGAATTCGACGATCGAATTGAATACGCCCGACTGTTCGAGCGCGCTTTCCATGTTGCGCAGGCCCTTCAACTCGACATCGGCGCGCTGCAGATCGCCCGAGGTACGGCGCACCTCGCCNTGGAGGAAGGAATCGGCGTTGCGGCGAATTTCCGCGATGCGGGCGCCCGACAGCGAGATATCGCCGATCTGGCCGGCCCCGCCCGAGGCCGCGACCTCTTCGATCCGCAAGCTGCGACGGACATAGCCATCGCTCGAGGCGTTGGCGATGTTCTGCGCCGTCACATCCAGCGCGCCGCGCGCCGCGCGCGCGCCGCTGGCGGCGATCGAGAGGAGGTCGGATGCCATCAGTCGCCACCTTCCGGCAGGAACCGGGCAAGCTGGGTTTCGATCGCGGCGGCAAAGCCAAGCTGGCCGGATTCCGCAGTGACTTCGGCAAAGCGCGCATCGCGCATCTCGCGGAAGGTATCGTCGCTTTCGCCGAACAGGTCGTTGCCGCCGAAATCGGTGCTCCGAGCGCTCGACAGCATCTGCCGCAGGAGGATGGCTTCGAACTGCTGTGCCGCTTCGCGCAGCTCGCCCCGGATGGGGGCCGCCTCGCGCTCGGGCAGCACGCTCGCGCCTGCCAGGTTGATCGGATAGGACGTCATATGATCACGAGCTCCGCGGTCANCGATCCGGCCTGTTTGAGGCCTTCGAGAATAGCCACCAGATCGGCCGGGCTGGCACCGAGCGCATTGAGCGCATCGACGACTTCGGCCAGCGAGGCGCCGGGCCCCACGCGCGACACGACGTTTTCTTCCTGTCGGGCAGTGATGGTGCTGTTGGGTTCGAGCGCNGTCTGTCCGCGCGAAAACGGTTCGGGCTGGACCACGGCGGGGTTTTCGTCGATCCGCACGACCAGGCTGCCGTGGCTGATCGCGGCGGGTGCCAGCCGCACCGCGCTCGAAATCACGATCGTGCCGGTCCGGCTGTTGATCACGACCCGGGCCGCGCGTTCGGCCGGATTGATGTCGAGCATCTCGATCTGGGCCATGATTTCCGCACGCGTGTTTGCGCCCGGCGGCAACNTCAGCGCGAGCGTGACGCCGTCCTCGACCTGCGCCATGCCGGGATACACCGCATTGATGGCATCACGGACGCGCGAGATGGTNAGGAAATCGGCCTGGTAGAGATTCCAGCGCAGNACTTCGGTGAAGTCGAAATTGCTCGCCACCGCCTGTTCGACGGTCGCNCCGTCGGCGATCCGGCCCACGGTGGGGACGTTGACGGTCAGCTTCGAGCCATCCTGCCCGGACACGCCGAGACCGCCGACAGCGAGGTTGCCCTGCGCCATCGCGTAGATCTGGCCATCCGCACCATAAAGCGGGGTCATCACCAAGGCGCCGCCGCGCAGCGACTTGGCCTTGCCCATGGTCGAAACGGTCACGTCGATCCGCTGGCCGGGCTTGGCAAAGGCGGGCAGTTCGGCGGTAATGATAACCGCTGCGGCATTCTTGAGCGCCGGATTGACGCCCGGGGGCAGTTGCAGCCCCAGCCGGCCCGAAACGCCGCGCATGGCCTGCGTGGCATAAGCGAAATTGTCATCGCCCGAGCCGTCGAGGCCGACCACGATGCCATAGCCGGTGAGCTGGTTCGAGCGCACCGACTGGAACTGGCCCAGGTCGCGAACCCGCTCGGCCGCGGCCGGGACCGGCAGCACCGCGAGCAGCGCGAGAATGAGGAGAGCGAGACGACGGATCATGATCGATATCCTCAGAAGGGCGATACGGCGCCGAAGAAGCGCGACAGCCAGCCTTCGCGGCTGGCCCGCTGGACCGAACCCGCGCCCGAATAGGAAATGCGTGCATCAGCGACGCGGATCGACGGGATCCGGTTGTCCTGATCGATATCCGCCAGCCGGATGATGCCCGAAAGCTGGACCCATTCTTCTCCCTGGCTGAGCTGCATCACCTTTTCCCCCCGCACCAGTGCGGTGCCGTTCGGTCGGACTTCGACAATCGTTACCGTCAGATCGGCACGGATCGAGCTGGCCTGCGACGCGTCGCCCGATCCCTTGAACGACGATCCGCCCGACGCATTAAGATCGGAACTGTCGATCCCGATGAATTCGGGCAACGACAGACCCACGCTGCCATCGCGCTTGGTCGAGCCGCTGGTCGACTTCGACGTCTGCGTGCGTTCGATCAGAGCGATGGTGACGATATCTCCGACCCGCGCCGCACGGTTGCCGTAATAGAGCGGGGCATAGCCCTGGCTGGCCTGGTAGATGGCGCCATCGCGGTGCCGGGCGGGCGCCGCCTGCGGCGGCGGCGGCAGCGCGGCGGCGAACCCGGCGGGACGCGCAGAACCGCCCCCGCAGGCGGCAAGCGCNANCGACAGGGGCAGCAGGCAGATGGCGGTCTTCATNGCGGAATTCCTCACAGCGTCTGGTTGGCGTTGCGCAGCATTTCGTCGACGGCCGAAACCATCTTCGAGCTGATTTCGTAGGCGCGCTGCGCTTCGATCATTTCGACCAGTTCCTCGACGATGTTGACGTTCGAAGATTCGAGCATGCCCTGGCGGATGTTGCCGCGGCCGTTTTCGCCCGCCGGGGCGACTTCGGCGGCGCCGCTGGCGGCCGTCTCGACGAGGAAGTTGTCACCGATCGCTTGCAGTCCGGCGGGGTTGGTGAAACGCGCGACCTGTATCTGGCCCAGCTCGGCCGGCTGCGCTTCGCCGGGAACGGTTGCCGAGACCGTGCCGTCGGGTGCGACCGCGATGGCCGTGGCGCCTTCGGGAATGGTGATCGCCGGCTGGACCGCATAGCCCTGCTGCGTGACCAGNTGGCCTTCCGCAGAGGTCGTGAANTTGCCCGCCCNGGTATAGCCGACACGGCCGCCCGGCAGTTCGACTTCGAAGTAGCCATCGCCGTCAAGCGCGAGATCGAACGCATTGCCGGTGGTGCTGAGCGCCCCCTGCGTCATGATCTGGCTGGTCGACTGGACCGACACGCCGGTCCCGAGGTTGAGGCCGGTGGCATATGCGGTTTCGCCCGAGGAGCGCTGACCGGCGACGCGAGCGTCCTGATAGGCGAGCGTGGCGAAATTGGCACGATCGCGCTTGAAGCCGGTGGTCCCGACGTTGGCGAGGTTGTTGGCGATGACGCGCATCCGCGCATCCTGGGCCTCGAGCCCGGTACGGGCGACCTGAAGGGCTGAAGTGGGCATGGGTTAATCCTTTCCCTGACTAGCCGAGGCGCATGAGCTGCGCGCCGCTTTCGTCGATTTCGCGTGCGGTCGAGATGACCTTGCTGCGCATGGCGAAAAGCCGCTGCGCATCGATCATGTCGACCAGCACTTCGGTGGTCTTGACGTTGGACTGTTCGAGCGAGCCGACCTTGACGGTGGCCGCCTCGTCGGTGGGCAGGATGCCCCCGCCTTCGACGCGGAACAGTCCGTCGAGGCCCTTGCTNATCGGCGATCCTTCCCACGCGGCCAGCTTGATCCGGCCGATCTCGGCCGGGGGCTGGTCGGGCGCGGCCGGATCGGCGATCGTGATCGAACCGTCGGGGGCGATCCCCGGGATGCCGACCGGCGGCACGGTGATCGGGCCATTGTCGCCCAGCACCGGCCGGCCTTCGCCGTTGACCAGCAAACCGGTGGCCGAAACCGACAGGTCGCCGCGGCGGGTGTAGGCTTCGGTGCCGTCGACCGCCTGCACGGCGATCAGCGCGTCGGTTTCCACCGCGACGTCGAGGTCGCGGCCGGTCGCGATGGTTTCGCCCGCAGCCATATCCGCGCCGCGCACGCTGGCCCGCTGCATCGCGCGCGCCTCGTTCGGCTGGCCTTCGATGGTGACTGCGCGCTGGTCGAGCATTTCGGCCCGGAACCCGAGCGTATTGGCATTCGCCATGTTGCTGGCGATGACACGCTGGCTGTCCATCGACGCCCGCATGCCCGACAGCGCGGTATGGATGAGGCGGTCCATCTCGATCAGGTCCGCAGGTTGATGACGGTCTGCGAGATCTGGGTCGCGGTGTCGATTGCCTTGGCGTTGGCCTGGAAGTTCCGCTGCGCGGTGATCAGGCCGACCAGCTCCTCGGCAATATCGACATTGGAGCGTTCAAGCGCACCCGAAAGCAGCGACCCGTAAGCCCCCGTGCCCGGCGAACCGTAGGTNGCTGCGCCCGAAAGGCCGGTGCCTTCCCAGTTTGCCGAACCGACCTTCTTGAGACCGGTGGGCGAAATGAAGCTGGCAAGCGCCACTGCCCCGACCGGTTCGACCGTGCCGTCGGCATAGGATGCCTGGACAATCCCAGTGGCCGTGACGGTCACGCCGGCGAATTCCGAACCGTTGGCATTGACCGGCGGCACCTGCGCATCGCCGATGGCATTGCCGGTCACCTGGCCGTTGGCATCGACTGCGAAAACCTGCAGGCGATTGCCTGCGCTATCCGCGATATTGCCGCTTTCGGTCATCGAGAACGAGCCCGANCGCGTATAGAGCGTCGACCCGTCGGAAGCCGACCGCGTGGTGAAAAAGCCATCGCCGGTAATCGCCAGGTCGAGCGCCGAACCGGTCTGTTCGACCGGGCCGAGCGAGAAGTTCTGCGTGATCGATTCCACCGACGAGCCGATGCCCTGGATCATCCGCGGATTGGTCAGTGCCGAACCGGCGACGATTTCGGAGAATTCGGTCCGGCTGCGTTTGAAGCCGTAGGTTTCCGAGTTCGAGATATTGTGCGCGATCACCCCGAGCGAGGTCTGCGCATTCTTCATGCCATTGAGCGANGTATAGAAGGACATGGACTGTCTCCCTGATCANATATTGGATGCGGAAGCGGAGGCGGTGGTATCGATCAGCTGGTCGAGCTTGTCCGCGATCTGCTCGAGCATGGAATTGGTTTCGCTGACGCCTGCGAGCGAGGAAAACTGCGCCATCTGCGCCAGCATTTCCTTGTTGTCGACGGGGTCGAAAGGGTCCTGCTGCTGCATCTGGACGGTCAGCAGGCGCAGGAAATCGCCCTGCCCCAGCGCGTCCATTCCGCGGCCGGAGGTTGCGGTGGACGCAGTCGTCGCAGACATGGCTGCCTGGTTGGTCATCGGTGTGATCATTTCATTCTCATCGTTTCGAGCATCAGTTGCTTGGCGGTGGACATGGCCTCGATCATGTTGCGGTACTGGCGCGAGGCCTCGAGCATCTCGACCATTTCGGCGTTCTCATCGACCGGAGCCTCCCACACGTCGCCGTTCTCGTCGGCGAGCGGGTGGCCGGGGTCGTGCCGGCGGATGGCGGCGACATCTTCGCGCACCACCCCGCCGACACGGACCGAAGACAGGCCAGAGGCCTTGTCGAGCTCCTGCTCGAATACGGTACGCATCGGGCGATAGGCTTCTTCCTCGCTGCCGGCGATCGAGCCCGCATTGGCAAGGTTGGAGGCGGCCGTGTTCATCCGCACGAGCTGCGCGGACATGGCGCGGTGGCCTACTTCGAAAAAGGATGTCGGGCCGCTCATCGTCATTCGCCCCGGATCGCGCGGGTCACGGTTTCGACCCGTCCGCGCAGGAAGTTGAGCGTGGCCGTGTAAGCCACCGCGTTTTCGGCGAAGGCAGCCTGTTCGGTCGACATCTCGACCGTGTTGCCATCGAGGCTGGCCATCGTCGGGATGCGATACTGGATCGCCCCATCGCTCGCCCGGTCGGCGTCAGCGCCGCCCAGCCGTGCCTGCAGTGCAGCGGCGAAATCGACGTCGCGCGCCTTGTATCCGGGGGTTGCCGCATTGGCGATATTCGAACCGAGCACGCCCATNCGCTGCGACCGGATCTCCAGTGCCGCCCCGTGAATGCCGAACAAACCTTCGCTCATCTGAGCCTCCGCAAAAATTACGGAAACCATTCAGCAAGGGGCGTGCCAAACTGCGATTGCCGCCCCTGCAACGGCGAAACCGGCAGAAGGTGGCAAGCCTTTGCCGGAATGCGGCAAAGTTCGTCCGCCGGATAAAACTGGCGCTTGCCGCGCCGTTCTGGGCTGCAAGGAGTAGCTACCCCATGCTGGAAACCTGGTTCGATCCCGCGGCGATCGCCATTGTCTTCGCCGGTACGCTCGCGGCAACGTTGCTGCGCTGCGGCTTAGCCGATTGCCGTATTGCGCTCGCCGCGCTGAGCGGTCTGTTCGACAAGCCGTTCGACCCGGCGCAGGCCAAGGCCGANCTTTCCGTGCAGGTGCGCGAGATCGCCNACGACGGCTTCCTGCGGGCCGAACCGCGCCGGTTCGGCGACAGCGAGTTCGACAGCCTGTCCGATCTGATCATCAACCAGCGGTCGATCCAGTCGCTCCATGGCGAACACGCGAAGTTCGCTGATGCGCGCCTCGCGCATGCCCAAACCGCGATGCGCGTGTTCGACAACGCCGCCGAACTGGCCCCCGTGCTGGGCCTTGCCGGGACGCTGGTCGCACTGGCTCAGGCGCCGGGCGCGTCGGCGCAGGATTCCGGACTGGTGGGCGCTATCGCAATGGCGGTGATCACGACGCTCTATGGCCTGGTCGCGGCGAACTTCGTCTTCGCCCCGATCGGCAGTGCGATCGGCCGCAAGTCCCGCAAGGAAGAGCGCGACCGCGAGGCCGTGCTGGAATGGCTCGAGGAAGGCATCCGCAGTACCGGCGCTGCCACCTCCGCCGCGCANCCGGCATCGCACGCCGCATGATCCTGCGTGCGCCCTCGAGCTGGCAGACGATCACTGCCGATCTGGCGCTGATCCTGTTCCTGATCACCGCGCATGCCGCAGGCGAACGCGCTGCGCCGCCGCCCGAAGCGCGCCAGACGGGTCCCGCCGAAACCGGCGAAGCCGCGCTCGCGGTGCACCGCCCCGCCCCCGGCGAAAGTGTCACCNAATGGCTGCGCGCGGCGGCAACCGACGAACGCCAGATGGCCACGATCGAAATCGGCTACCCGGCGGGCAGCCGGGACGCAGCGCTTGCCGAGGGCAGCCGCCTGTTGGACGAAGCCGAACGGGCAGGTGTCACGGCGCGGCTGCTGCTAGCGCCCGATACGGCCNCCGGGGTCATCATTTCGGTCGATTACCTCCGCCGCCCCGAAGATGGCACGAACCTTGCTGAATAAGTTCCTGTAATGCTCCCGCNGCGGGAGCAGGTTCTGCAATGCCGGAGTCAGGAACGACCATGCGCCAACTTATTCTCGGATCACTCGTAGCCGCAGGCCTTNCNGCTTCCGCGGCGGCGGCCTCGCCGATGGACCTGTCGATGCTCGACCGAGCGGTGGCGGAATTCACCGGGGCTGAGGTCGGGCAGCCCGGCGGCGCAAAACTGCCCGTCGATCGCCGCCTGCGTCTGCAGGCCTGCCAGTCGCCGCTCGACCTGCAATGGTTCGGACGCGATCAGCGGTCGGTGCAGGTCGCCTGCCCCGCAGCGGGATGGCGGATCTATGTGGCAGTCGACACCGGTGGCTCCAGCGCCCGGAACGCCGCGCCGCAATATGGGCAAACGCTCGTCAAGCGCGGTGAGAACGTCAGCATTCTGGTGCGCGGTCGGGGCTTCACGCTCAACCGGCAGGGCTCTGCCGTGGAAGACGGCGCACAGGGCGAATGGATCAAGGTGCGCGCCAGCGGCGAACGCACCGAAACGCTGCGCGCGATGGTCCTCAGCCCGGGCCAGGTCGGCATCGATTTGCCGTAACCGGCAAAAATATTGCCGGGGTGTTAAACCCGCGCATCCTTCGCCGTTCTCCTGAACGACCAGCTAATGGAGCGAAACGATGCGTATTGTCGGATTGCCGGAATTCGGAGGATCGGTGCGACGGCCCAGTGCCGCGCTCGCGCCTGCTGAAAAGATTGCGCCGTCCCCCAAGGTCGGCGACCAGGCCCGCGAAGCCGAAGCGCCGGTAGCCTCCTCGGCACTGGCTGCCGGACGCGACGTTCCCGTCGACCACGATCGCGTGGCGGAAATCCGCAAGGCGCTCGAAACCGGCACCTATCCGCTCATTCCCACAGAAATTGCCGATGCCCTCATCGCTTCGGGCCTCTATGGAAAGGTCGGGAAATGACCCGCAAACAGGAAACGCTGTCGACCCTGCAACAGATGCTCGCTCTTTTGCAGGGTGAGCGGCAGGCGCTTGCCGCTCTGGATCTCGATCGCATCGTCAACTGTACCGACGGCAAGCTCGATCTGTGCGCGAAACTGGAAAGCGTCGATCAGGCCAGCATGGATGAGGAATGCCTCGGCGTCCTCGATGCCGTGCGCCGCCTGAACGAGATAAACCGCCGCCTGCGCAACCTGATTGCCAGCAATGTACAGAACCGGCTGGGCGCGCTCAGCGGCGGCAACACTTCCTATACCGCGCTGCCGCGGCAGGGTGCGAGCATGGCGCTGGCCTGATCGGCCCGCGAACACGACGCAGGTTTTGGCACGGACCTTGCTGATCTTCCGGGACAGTTAATTCCGGAGATCGCGTGCCTACCATCAATCCAGTCCAGTCGGCCAACGTGCAGAGCGCCATTGCGCGCGCTGCCACGCGGACGGGTGTCGACTTCGATTATCTGCTCGCGCAGGCCAAGCTGGAATCGGGTCTCGATCCCAGCGCCAAGGCCGGCACCTCGAGCGCGACCGGGCTCTACCAGTTCATCGACTCCACCTGGCTGCGCACGCTCGACCGGCACGGCGCCAAGCACGGGATGGAATGGGCCGACGCCGCGATCGGCAAGAACGGCCGCGTTGCCGACCACGCGACGCGCGACCACCTGCTGTCGCTGCGCTACGATGCCGACACCTCCTCGCTGATGGCCGCCGAGCTGACGCGCGAGAACGCTGCCGGCCTGCAGACCGTGCTGGGACGCGAGGCCGAACCGGCCGAGCTTTATCTGGCGCATTTCCTCGGCCTCGGCGGAGCACAGAAATTCCTCGGCGCGCTGGCCAGCAATCCCGATCAGTCGGCGGCGGCCATGATGCCACAGGCCGCGCGGGCCAATCGCTCGATCTTCTATGACGGCGGCGCTCCGCGCTCGGTCGGTGACGTCATGTCGCTGATGCGCGACAAGGTGGCGCGCGCCTATGGCGACACGCCGCTGCCGGGCACCGGGCCGCGGATCGAACAGCAATTCGCCGGACTGGCCGCGCAGCAGCCCGCCCAGCGCAGCATGCGCAGTTCGGGCGGGCTTGCGCCCCCCGCCCTGCCAAGCAATCCCGCAGCCCGGCCCTCGATGGCCGATACGCTGCGCGCCACCTTCGGNGATACCGGCNCNGGCAATGGCCGCGCGCAAACGCAGATCGCCGCCGCCTATGACAAGTTCAGGGCGTTCGGGCTGTGAGCGCGCGGACCTTCTTCAACCCGGGGCTCGCGCTTCCCTTCGGGATCCTCACCATCATCCTGCTGATGGTGGTGCCGATCCCGGCAATGCTGCTCGATGTCTTCTTCGTACTNAATATCGCGCTGTCGGTGTCGGTGCTGATGGCCGCCATGAACGCTCAGAAACCGCTCGATTTCTCGTCCTTCCCGTCGGTCCTGCTGTTCGCCACGCTGCTGCGCCTGGCGCTTAACGTCGCCTCGACGCGCATCGTCCTGCTCAACGGGCACGAAGGCGGTGCGGCGGCGGGCAAGGTGATCGAAGCCTTCGGCGCATTCCTGATCGGCGGCAATTTCGCGGTCGGCATCTTCGTCTTCCTGATCCTGATGATCATCAATCTGATGGTCGTCACCAAGGGTGCGGGCCGCGTCTCCGAAGTCTCTGCCAGGTTCACGCTGGACGCCTTGCCCGGCAAGCAGATGGCGATCGATTCCGATCTCGCCGCAGGCCTGCTGACCGCCGAGGAAGCCAAGGCGCGGCGGCGCGAGATCGCCACCGAAGCCGACTTCTACGGTTCGATGGACGGTGCCAGCAAATTCGTGAAGGGCGATGCGGTTGCCGCGCTGCTGATCCTGCTGATCAATGTGATCGCCGGGCTCGTGCTGGGCATGTCGACGCATGACCTGTCGGCGGGCGATGCCGCCAGCTTCTACATCACGCTGGCAGTCGGCGATGCGCTGGTCGCCTCGGTGCCCGCGCTGCTGCTGTCGATCGCCGCCGCAGTGATCGTCACGCGGGTATCCGACGCACGCAATCTGACCGACCAGATCGGCGGGCAGTTGTCCGATCCGAAGATCTGGCTGCCGGTCGCGTGCATCCTCTTCGTTATCGGCTGCATTCCGGCAATGCCGCAGTCGATCATCCTGCCGTTGTCGGCCGGGGCGTTCTGGCTGTGGCACAGCCTGCGCAAGCGCGAGGACGCGGCGCAGAACGTGCCCGAGCCCGTCGTCACCCCCGATCCTTCGCATATCGCGATCGACGAGGTGTCCGACCAGACGCTGGTCACGGTCCAGCTCGGCTACGGCCTCATCCACCTGACCGACGAGAAGCACGGGGCCACGCTGGTCGCGCGTCTCACCGGACTGCGCAAGCAGATGTGCCAGACCTTCGGCTTCATCGTCCCGCAGTTCCGCATAGAAGACAGCTTCGAAGTCGATCCCGACAGCTATCGCATCACGCTGGGGGGCGCGGCGATCGGCGGGGGCAAGATCAAGCCCAACCACTTGCTCGCCATCGATACCGGCGAAGCGATGAATTCACAGCCGATCCCCGGCGAAGCGACGGTCGATCCCAGCTTCGGCTGCCCGGCGCTGTGGATCGATCCCGGCACGCGCGACCTCGCGGTTGCCGAAGGCTATCTCGCGGTCGATCCCGAAAGCGTCATCGCCACCCACATCCACCAATTGCTGGCGACCCGGGCGCACGACCTGCTCGGCCCCGACCAGGTCCGCGACCTGATCGACCACTTGCGCGGACGCCATGGCCAGCTGATCGAAACGATCACACCGCAGCCGCTGACGTTGGCAGCCGTGACCCGCGTGCTCAAGGCGCTTCTCGCCGACGGCATTTCGCTGCGCCATTCGCTGCGCGTTTTCTCCAGCCTGTCGCTGGCCGCGCAGCAGACCGCCGAACACGATCGCCTGATCGACATCGTCCGCGCGGATCTGGGCGCGATGATCGTGAGCGAAACTTGCCCGCCCGATGCGAAGTTGCCGGTCATCACGCTGGCTGCACAGCTCGAGGAAATGGTGGTCGGCGGGCTGCAGGACCCCGCCTCGGGCGAAATCGTCATCGAACCCGACCTCGCCCGCTCGATCGGCGAACGCATCGCGGCCATCGTCGCCCAGCGTGATCCGGCTGCGGTCCGCCCTGCCCTGATCGTCCAGCCACGCGCGCGCCGCGCACTGACCGCACTGCTGCGCCAGCGCGCGCCGCAGTGCCTGGTGCTGTCGATCAACGAACTGCCCGCTTCGCAACCGATCGAGGTGATCGCGGTCGTGGGCGACGAAACACCCGAACAGACAGAACAACTCGGCCATCAAACGGAGGCCTTGGCTGCATGAGATACGACCATACCCATTTCAACGCGCAGCGCGCCTATGGCGGCGCAATCAACGAGCGCATCGGCAATTTCCTGCCCATGGTCCGCAAGCTGGCGTGGTATTACGAAGGCAGCGGCGGCGCGGCAGTCGATGTCGACGACCTCATCCAGGCCGGCATGATCGCGCTGACCGAATGCGCACAGCGCCACGACCGGCCGGGCGAAGACGGCTTTGCCGCTTATGCGAAAATGCGCGTGCGCGGAGCGATGATCGACCTGCTGCGCGCACAGTCGCCGCATGCACGCGGTGCGGCTGGCCGGCTGCGCCGCATCGATGCGGCCGTCGATCGCCTGCGCAGCACGCTGGGACGCGACCCCTCCGCCAAGGAAATCGCGGCGGAATTGCAGATTTCGATAGGGGAGTATCACGAAATGCGCACGCAACTGGCGACGCGGGTGGTGGATCTGGAGGATTGCTATTCGGATTCTGACCCGACCTTCCAGTCGGCCGAGCCCGACGCCGAGGCGCAATTGCTGGAAACGGGCGATCGCGCCGCTCTGGCCGAAGCGATCGGCAATCTGCCCGAACGGCTGCAACTGGTCATCAAGCTGCACTTCATCGAGGAACTGAACCTGACCGAGATCGCGGCGGTGCTCGACGTCAGCGTCCCGCGCGTCCACCAGCTCAAGTCTTCGGCCCTGGCAAAGCTCAAGCTGGCGATCGTCGAAAGCGAGAACGCTTAAGCACTTGGTAAGTACCCCATGACAGGCTGGTAGAATTATCGGGTGAAATTGGCCGCCGGGCGGATGACATCCGCCAGTATAGCAGTGTATTCACGCTGCAACGTTGCCGGAAACNGCGCGTTCATACGGGGTGCGTGCCAATGCCTCTCTGGAACACCAGACTGCTGGACTTGGTCGACACATGTTCGGTCGACGGTTTCGCAACGGCATCCGATGCCATCCTTGCGATGGCCGACCTTCTCGACACCGCGCCCACCCAGCTTGCTCCGTTCATTACGCCGCGCGCCAGCCGCGACCGCTTGGGCCGGCTGCTCGAAGCCGACGCCGCAGTCTGCGCCGCGCTGGAACTGGTCGGGCCGCTGANCGGNGTGCTGCTNTCCCGCGCGGCGGGCGGCTCCGCATCGGGCATGGTCAAGATCGTCGATGAGATCGAGGAAGGCAACCTCTTCGCCGCGGATCCCGCCATCGCTCTGGTCGGCGCATATGGCGCCGCGCTGGTCAAGGTAAGCGCCCATGTCGGGGAGCAGGACGAACCCGGTTGAATTGTCCTGCAACCCGTCTGCAACTGTCCCGCTCGACGCGCGGCCGGATGGAAGCGCCGGTCAGCCCCCGCGCGCGGCGCGCTGCGCGGCACGGAACGCCAGGGCGATTTCGCGCAGGTCGTCGCGCAGTTCCCTGATCTTGTCGAGGTCGACCGCGCGGATCGAATCCAGCAGCAGCGCCTTCGCCGCGCCATAGAATTGCGCGAGGCTGGCAGCCATTTCGGCTTCGCGGTCGATCCCCAGTTCCAGCGCGGTCAAGGCGGTAACGCAGCGTGTCAGCGCGCGGCTGCGGACCGCCCGGTCGTTGCGGGTCTCGGCGATTTCCAGCACGCCCAGGTTCTCGATCAGGTCGTCGAAGCAGATCAGGATCAGATCTTCGCGCCCGCTGGTGACCAGCCGGGCATCGAAATTGCTTTCGCGGTAGGCGTCACCGGGTCGCGCGCGTGCCAGCATGTCAGTCGCCCTGCGAGTTCCAGATATCGATCTGGGACTGGAGGAAGGACAGGGTGGACTGCGATGCCGCTACCCGCGCATCGGCGCTGGCGAAGCGGGCCACCATGCTGGACCGCAGGGCTTCCTGCTTTTCGGCCAGCTTTTCCATGTCGCGGTTGAGCTGGTCGGTCTGCTTTTC
>FUFK010039050.1_pt1 | contig 38616 bp, 42 predicted proteins | sample 1021851 | NCBI WGS metagenome assembly FUFK01 (sample SAMEA51879418, study PRJEB19060) | metagenome
CCTGGGCTTGAACTATTTAAATTCATATCCATCTATAGTCCATGACAACAATTGTACTTGTAAGAAAAAATAATGACGTAGTTGTGGCCAGTGACGGTCAAGTTAGTATGGGTAATACTGTAATTAAGAAAACTGCTAACAANGTTCGTAAAATTGAGAAAAGAAATGTGATCGCAGGNTTTGCNGGATCNACNGCAGACGCNNTNACNTTGTTTGANAGANTAGAGTCAAAGCTTGAAAAGCATGCAGGAAACCTAACTAGAGCTGCTGTAGAATTAGCAAAAGATTGGCGTACTGATAAATATTTAAGAAGATTAGAAGCTTTAATGGCNATAGGTGATAAAGAAAAAAGTTTTATAATTTCAGGAACTGGGGATGTTCTTGAACCTGAGGGTGATGTAATAGGAATCGGCTCTGGAGGAAATTATGCTTTAGCAGCAGCAAAAGTTTTAATGGATACAGAAATGTCTGCAGAAGAAATTGCAAAAAAATCAATTAAAGTTGCTTCTGATATATGTGTATTTACTAACGATAATTTGAGTATGGAGAAAATATAGTGGAAAACTCAAACGTCACAACATTTCCTAAAGGAAAAGTAGAAAAAGAAAAAACAACAATTACAAATTCATTATCACCTAGGGAAATTGTATCAGAATTAGATAGATTTGTTGTTGGACAAAACAAAGCCAAAAGGGCTGTTGCTATTGCTTTAAGAAATAGATGGAGACGACAAGCATTAGAGGATGATATGAAGGACGAAGTTCTTCCCAAAAATATCTTAATGATAGGGCCAACTGGTGTTGGTAAGACCGAGATCTCGAGAAGACTTTCAAAATTAGCAGAGGCACCATTCGTAAAAGTTGAAGCAACAAGATTTACAGAAGTAGGATATGTGGGACGTGATGTAGAACAAATTGTAAGGGATCTTTTAGAAATTGCAATTGCAATGGAAAAAGTGAAGAAAAGAAAAGAAGTTCACGCTCAAGCTCAAAAATTAGCAGAGGATAGAGTTTTAGATGCTTTAGTTGGAAATAAAGCAAGTGTTGCAACAAGAGAAAGTTTTAGAAAAAGACTAAGAGATGGAGATTTAGATGATAATGAAATTGAAATAGCCATTAGCGAATCTAATCAAATGCCATCATTTGAAATACCTGGAATGCCAGGTGCAAACGTTGGAATGATTAATATTTCAGACATGCTTGGAAAATCTATGGGTCAAAAACCAAAAAAAAAGAAAATGACAGTTAAAGAGTCTCACGAAATATTAATTAATGAAGAGTCAGACAAACTAATTGAACAAGATAAAATTATAAAATCTGCAAAGGACTCAACAGAAAATAATGGTATAGTTTTCTTAGATGAAATTGACAAAATTTCAGCAAGAACAGACCGTGTTGGTGGTGATGTATCAAGAGAAGGTGTCCAAAGAGATTTATTGCCATTGATAGAAGGCACAACTGTTAGTACAAAATATGGACCTGTTAAAACAGATCATATTTTATTTATTGCTTCAGGTGCCTTTCAGTTAGCAAAGCCATCTGATCTTTTGCCAGAATTACAAGGAAGATTACCTATAAGAGTTGAGCTTGATGCATTAAATAGTGAGGATTTTATCAGAATATTAAAAGAGCCTGATAATAGTTTAATTAAACAGTACAAGGCACTTTTAAAAACTGAAAACGTAGATTTGGAATTTACGGAAGATGGAATAAATACTATTGCCCATATAGCAAGTGAAGTGAATTCATCAGTAGAGAATATTGGAGCAAGAAGATTGCATACTATAATTGAGAGAGTATTAGATGAAATTAGTTTTACAGCAACAGATAAGGCTGGAGAAAAAATTACTGTCGATGGCAAATATATAAAAGATAATATTGGTGAATTAGTAAAAGATACTGACCTTTCAAAGTTTATTTTATAGTTTTCAAAAATATATCAAAATTCCCTTTCGAGGGACTATTAACTGAATCAAAATCAATATTGATAATTTTACTCATTAATTCAGGACTATTTTTAATATATTCTGGCACTGAATGCTTTAAAATACTTAGGTTTTTAGATTGATAAGGATCATCTAAATTTTTAGATCTCATTCCTTTGCCAGTAATCACATTAATTTTTTTAACTTTATTTGCGAAGCAATTCTCAATAAATTCTGAAATTTTTTTATTAGCTTCTTCCAAAGTATATCCATGAAGATCGATTGTCCTTTCAGAAATAATCTGATTATTTACATGATCCACATCTTTATTCTGAAGTTTTTCTGAACTATCTAAAAAATTTTGCCAATCTTTTTTATCTTTATCTGATAGCTTATTTGTCAAGCTTGAGTATCAATTAATAACCAATTGGGATTTGCAGATCTACTATCTTTTGAAAATTTCCAAGTATCTAATACTTTTTTTATTTTTTCTGGATCACCTGATATTACTTTATCATCTTTGTCTTTTACACACGAAATGATCTCACTTACAAATTCAACTGTTACTTCAAGCATATTCTTATTTTGTTCGTGTTGTTTTACTTCTGCAGAACTAATCCCAATAAATGTTGTTTCAGACGAATGATTTTTTGATTGTCTATCTTTGATCGCATCTTCAAATTGTTGATAAACACTTTTATCTAATAGAGACTTTATATCTTTTAATGTTCCTTTTGCAAAATTTGTAATGATCGTCTCGTATGCAATTTTTGCACCTTTTACAAATTCTTTTTTTGCATCTTCATCAAATGTGTTGGCATTCAAGTCAACTTTTGGTTTTGGAGGAGGAGCTTCATGAGCAAAGCTTGACTCAATATCTTCCTCAAAACCAGTTTTTTTACCTAAAATTCCCCGTAATCTTAAAAAAATGAAACCGGCAATCATTGCAAGAAGGATGATATCAATGTATTCAAAGCTATAACTCATATTGGTATAATATTTACTATGTTGATAAATTTCAACCTGCTAATTAAATAATAGACAAATGAACACAGCATTAATTTTAATTATAGGGATTCCACTTATAGAAATATATTTATTTATCAAAATTGGATCTCAAATAGGCGCATTTAATACAGTTTTACTAATATTAACGACAGCAGTGATTGGTGTTGCTTACGCTAGATATGAAGGCTTTAATACTTTAAAATCTGGAATTGGACAATTAGTAAAAAACGAGATTCCAGTATATGAAATTATATCAGGAGCAACTCTTGCATTTGCAGCGTTTCTTTTGATTTTACCTGGATTCGCCACAGATTTAATGGGTTTGCTTTTAGTTATACCTTTTACCAGAAAGATATTACTTGGTAGATTTATAAAAAAAAATATTAATAAAAGTAAAAAAAAGAATAATTATATTGAAGGTGATTATGAGGATATAAGTGAAGATAATGACAAAAAATTATGAAATAGTACTTAATTATATTAAAGATCTTTCAGTTGAAATTCCTGATGCTGAAACATTTTTATTTAGTAGAGAAAATATAACAAAATATACTCTTGGTCTGAATATATCAACAAATCCAATCAAAGATCAAACTATCGAAGTTATTACAAATTTAAATTACAGAGATAAAAGTGAAAACAAAAGAAAATCATATTTTGAAATTTCGTATGCAACAGTAATTAAATTAAAAAATAAAGAAATGAAAAAAGACCAACTAGAAAAACTTATACTTTGTGATTTACAGAATGATATTTATCCAGATTTAGAAAAGATTTTTTTAAAATCGATTAAAGATGCTGGTTTTCCAGATATGAAGTTAGATAAAAAAATTGATTTTGAAAAACTCTACCAGCAAAAACTTAATTAAAGAAATTTCTTTTCAATTCTCTTTTCATAAATTCTTTATGATCATCTAATTCTTGTTTTGATGGCTTTATAATTTTTTTTGAATAATATATTTCTTCATTGATTTGTTTTCTTTTTTTTATTTCTTTTTGAAATTGGAATATTGGCTCTTTTTGATCAATTAAATTAACATAAACTTTTGATAGTAATTCACAATCAATTAAAGCTGTATGTTTTTCTCTTCTAGAGTTATCTATTCTAAATCTTTTACATAATGCATCTAAACTGATTCCAGATCCAGGAAATTTGTTTCTAGCAATTTCAAGAGTATCTATAACGTTTTCTTTTGAAATTTTTTCTTTCTTTATTAATGACAGCTCATTATTAAGGTGACCTATATCAAATTCCGCATTATGAATTATTATTTTTTTTCCTTCTATAAATTTTAAAAAATCATCTGCTACATCAATAAACTTTTTTTTATCTGCTAAAAATTTGTCTGTATATCCATGAACTTTTAGTGCACTCTCAGAAACTTTTCTTTCAGGGTTTAGATAACAATGAAAAATTTTTTTAGTTGGTATTAAGTTTTCAATTTCTATACAGCCAATTTCAACTATTCTATGTCCATCTTTTACCGAGAGGCCTGTGGTTTCGGTATCAAGTACTATTTCTTTCATTTAAAATTTTATTTTTTAAAGAATTAATTTTTTTTCTCATTATATTTGGACTAAAATTATTATCGACAATATAATTTGCCAATTTTCTTTTTTTTAACAACTTATCTTGGTTTTTTCTTAAATTTAGAAGGATTTTTTTGTTATAATTTTTTCTTTTTCTCAATCTATTAATTACTTTTTTTTGATTAGATTTTACAAATATCAAAATATCTTTTTTGTTATAAAGTTTATTTTCTATTAATAGGGGAATATCTAAAATTATAATTTTACTTTTTTTATTTTTATTTAAAAATAATTTCATTTTCTTTCTAATTAATGGGTGGACTACAGAAGATATTTTTTTCAAATTTTTTTTATCTTCATTAATGGCTTTTATTAACTGACTTTTTGATATCGGGAAAGATTTTACAAATCTAGGAAGTATTTTTCTTAATTTTTTGTAACATTCGAAATTATTTTTATATAAAATTTTTACTTCCTCATCTGCGTTAAAAACAGGTGATTTAAAAAGTTTAGATATAAAAGATTTACCAGATCCAATTCCTCCAATAACACCAACTCTAATCATTTAAAATTAAATACATCTCCCACCATCAACTTCCAAAACTGTTCCTGTTATCATACTTGCTTCATCAGAACACAAAAAACATGCGGCATTACCCATATCTTGAGGAGTTGAAAATCTACCAATCGGGATTGTAGATAAAAAAGCTTGTTTTTTTTTTGGTGTGTTACCTCCCATAAATGATTTTAGTAAAGGTGTTTTTCCAGCAACTGGAGCTATAGCATTAACTCTGACTTTAAAAGGTGCCAATTCTACAGCCATAGCCTTTGTTGCAGTAATCATCCAGCCTTTACTTGCATTATACCAATTTAATTTAGGTCTTGGAGATAATCCTGCGGTTGATGCAACATTTAAAATAACTCCACTTTTTATCTTTTTCATTTTAGGCACAAAATATTTTCCGCAATAGTAAACTGACTTTGCGTTTACATTAAATACTTTATCAAATTCTTTTTCCGTTACATTTTCCATGGGTTTCGGTTTATGTGTTATGCCTGCATTATTTACAAATATATCAACACAATTATGCTTTTTATAAGCATATTTTAGTAGAGAATTAAAATTTGATGCTTTGGATACATCGGCAACAAAATAATCTTGGGATAATTTGTTAGAAACTTCCTTTAATAATTTTGAATTGACGTCTACTAATATTAAATTAGCACCTTCTTCAGTAAACTTTTTTGCTATACCTTTACCAAAACCAGAAGCTGAGCCTGTTATTATTGCAATTTTATTATTAAGTCTCATTAATCTTAACTTTCTAAAAATTTTATTACTTTTTGATCAATCTTTGGTTCAATATCATGCCATATACTAAATGCTTTTTGTGCTTGAAATAAGAACATATTTAGACCATTCTCAATTATATTTCCTGGTTTATTTCCGGCTTGAGAAAATTCTGTGTTAAATGGATTATAAATTACGTCAAAAAATAGTTTATTATTTCCAGCCTTCGAAAAATCAATTTCAAATTTATCATTTTTCTTTAATCCAAGACTAGTAGCATTAATAATCATGTCAAAGTCAGGAAGTATTCCCCAATCTATAACTTCTAACCCATCAAATAACTTTTTTAAAATAACTGCTTTCTCTTTAGTTCTATTACTTAAATATATCTGTGGGGCATTCATCTTTTTTAGAGCATATATAATTGATGGCACAACTCCTCCTGCTCCCAAAATGAATACTTTTTTATTACTAACGTCGTAGTCTAGATTTTTGAGACTAAGCTCAAATCCATCTATATCGGTGTTGTAACCAGTAACATTTCCATTATTCAAACAAACTGTGTTTACAGACTGAGTTCTTAAAGCATGGCCACTTAGCACATCTAAATGAGGTATAATTTTTTTTTTAAAAGGAACTGTAATGTTAAGACCGTTTAATTGACCATTTCTAATACTACTACACAATTCTTTTAAATCATCATCGTATGCCTGCAATTTTCCATAGATTGCCTCAATATTATTAAAATTTAACCAATAATTTTGGAGCTTTGGTGACAATGAATGTTCAATAGGATTTCCAACAACTAAATATTTTTTCACTGGAGACCTTCAATATATTGTTTAATTTTATCTATGGGAAGACCCATAATAGTATTTTGATCTCCATCGATCTTAGAGAATAAATTTCTTCCTTCACCTTCTATTTGATAGACATTATAAGAGTATAAATCTTCATCTGATATCTTGTTTAAATACTCTTTCAAATCACCATCAGTAAACTCTTTCATCGTTAAATTTGCTTTATCTGTATAATTCCAAACCATAGATCCATTTTTTGAAATACATACAGAACTTATTAAATGGTGAATTTTTCCATTTAATTTTTTTAAAATATTAAATGCTTGTTCTCTATTTTCTGGTTTAGAAATTAATTCACCACTTAGGTCTATAACGCTGTCAGCCCCTAAAACTAACTGATCGTGCAGTTTCTGACTCACTTTGTTTGCTTTCAATTCAGCTAAATTTTTTGAAATAATTTCTGGAGTTGCACCTTCATTTAATAAACTTTGTTTTACAGGTTCTTCATCTACATTTGAGTGTTCAACTATACATTTGATATTATATTTTAAAAGAATTTCATACCTTACCTTACTTTTTGAAGCTAAAATTAACTTATCCATTTTTATTTTTTATTTCATATATTTTTATTATTGAAGCAGCGGTCTCTTCAACTGATTTTCTTGTTACATCTATTGTAGGCCATTTATTTTTTTTAAAAATTTTCTTTGAATTCTCAACTTCAATTTTAATTTTTTCTAAGTCTGTGTATTCAGATGTTTCATTTTCTCTAAGCGAATTTAATCTGTTACGTCGAATATCAAATAATCTTTCAGCTTCTGTTACTAGCCCAACTATACATAGGTTTTTGGACTCAATTACATCTTTCGGGATTTTCATTTCATTTACTAATGGTATGTTAGCGGTTTTTAAACCCCTATTAGCCAAATAAATAGAGGTTGGTGTTTTGCTAGTTCTACTAACACCAATTAATATAATATCTGAATCAAGGATATTCCCCGCTTGGTTTCCATCATCATGGTTCATTGTAAATTGAATTGCTTCAATTCTTTTATAATATTCATCATCTAAAACATGTTGTCCGCTAGGCTTATGAGTTGCTTTTTGATTTAGAATTTTTGAGAAATTTAAAATTAGATCTCCCAGAACACCAAAACAAGGTATATTAATTTTATTTGCTTCTTGGGCTAAATATTTTGCAAGTTTATTATTAACAACAGTATATAATATGATAGGGCTATCTTGTTTTTTTGCATTTTTGAGTATGGTTGATATCTGAGTTTCTGTTCTCGTAAAAGAAAATTGATTTAACTCGTAAGTAAAGTTGTTAAATTGAGCTTTTAAAGCCATGAAAATTCTATCCAAAGTTTCTCCGGTTGAATCGGAGATTAGGAATATTTGGTATGTATTTTTCATGTATAATTTGTTTATAAGTTAATTTTAATTTAAGAAATAAGTTTCATTTGGTAAAATTCTAAAAGAAATATTTTTTTTACTCATTTAACTAACATTTAAAATTAATGTGAATAATTTATTAACAATTTTAGAATTTTGTTAAATAATTAAATAAACAAGTTTTTAAAGGGTTTTTGGAGCAGTTGAGTGTATAAAAAGTTAATAAAATGTTAAAATTGAGTAATTTACGTTATCAACAATACATACTAATAATAAATACTAAATATAATTATCTTAATATAAATGACACCAATAAAAGAATGTTTGATAAACAAAAGTACTAAGATTAATCCAGTATGGCTGATGAGGCAAGCTGGTAGATATTTGCCAGAATTTAAGAAAATTAGAAAAGCAAACCCAGACTTTATTAAGTTATGTTTGGATCACATTTTAGCTGAAGAGATAACATTACAACCAATAAAAAGATTTGGTTTTGATGCTGCAATAATATTCTCAGATATACTAATGATACCACATGGTATGGGTCAAACAGTTGAGTTTAAAAAAAACTTTGGCCCAAGTCTAGGAGCTCTTGAATTAAATAAGCTCGCAAGTGTAAGTAAGAAAGATCTTACAGAAAAATTATCTCCTGTATATCAATTATTGTCTAATCTTAAAAATAGTAATGATCTTAAAAACAAAGATTTAATTGGTTTCGTAGGGGCCCCATGGACACTTTTAGTATATATGGTTAACAAAATTTCACCTAAAAATGGACTATCGCAAGAATTTTTTAAAGACGAAGTTATAATTAATGAAATTTTAGGTTTGTTGGATAAATTTATTAAGATTCATATTGAAAATCAAATAAATGCTGGCGCTACAATAATTCAAATATTTGATAGTTGGGCTGGTCTAATACAAAATGACTTTGATAAATTTTTATACAATCCAACTTTATCCCTAGTAAACCATGTAAAGAATTTAGGTGTACCTGTTATATGCTTTCCTAGAGGAATCACTGATTATATTAAATTCGCTAAAATTGTTAAGCCAAGCATGATAAATATAGATTATAACGTAGATCCTGAAAATTTAATCAAGTCTTTGGATTTGCCAGTTCAGGGAGGTTTGGATCCCAAGATCCTATTGTCTGATAAAGAAAATTTAAGAAAACAAATTAAGAGGTATCTCAATATATTTAAAGATCACCCTTATGTTTTCAATTTAGGGCATGGCATCTTGCCTGAAACCGAAGTTGAGATGGTATATGAACTTGTAGAAACAGTGAGAAATTATAAATGAAACAAGAACATCCACCAATAAAATTTGGAAAAACTGGAGTTTTGTTGATAAACCTTGGAACTCCCGATTCTACCAGTTGGTTAGATATAAGAAAATATTTAAAAGAATTTTTATCCGACAGGAGAGTAATCGAATTAAACCCAATTATTTGGCAAATAATTCTTAATCTCTTTATTCTTACGTTTAGACCCTCTAAAACAGCTAAAGCATATAAAGAAATTTGGATGAAAGATAAAAATATGTCTCCGTTACTTTATTATACAAAAAAACAAATGGAAAAGACTTCTAACTATCTTAAAAATGAAAATTTAATTATAGATTTTGCAATGAGATATGGAAATCCAAGTATTAAAAGTAAAATAAAAAAGCTACATTCAGAAGGATGTGAAAATTTAGTAATCTTACCTTTATATCCTCAATATGCTGCGGCCACCACAGCAACAGTTTGCGATGAGGTTTATAGAACACTCATGAACATGAGATGGCAGCCTTCCTTAAAAATAATACCGCACTATGAATCCAATCCTCTTTACATAGAGGCATTGGTAAAATCTATAAATAAAAAAATCAGCGAGATTGATTGGAAACCAGATTTAATATTAGCTTCTTATCATGGAATTCCGAAAAAATATTTTGATAAAGGTGATCCATACCATTGTTATTGTCATAAAACGACAAGGCTAATTACAGAGAAGTTAAACTCAATTGAAATCAAAACAACATTTCAGTCAAGATTTGGGCCACAGAAATGGTTACAACCTTATACAGACAAAACTTTAGAAGAGCTCCCAAAAGAAGGAAAAAAAAATGTCCTGGCTATATGTCCTGGCTTTTCTTCTGATTGTGTAGAAACATTAGAAGAAATACTTATACAAGGAAAAGAGAGCTTTATGGAGTCCGGTGGAGAAAATTTTGACATGGTACCTTGCCTGAATGACAGTGATGATCATATACTTTTGTTAAAAAATTTGATTGAAAAAAATATATAATAATGAATTTTTACCTATTGTTTAAGTCATTACATTTAATTTCCGTTATATCTTGGATGGCTGGACTTCTATATTTACCTAGAATCTTTGTTTATCATGCTGAAAACAGTTCCGAAAAAAAAACCTCAGAAATATTTAAGACGATGGAAAGAAAATTATTTCTTTACATTATGACCCCAGCTATGATTTTGTCTTGGATTTTTGGGGTAATATTAATTCATAATATAGGATTTCAACAAATAGGACAAACTTGGATGATACTAAAAATAATTTTTGTTACTATATTAACACTTTATCATCTATATCTCGGTAGAATTCTTAAACAATTTAAAATAGATCAAAATGCACACAGTCACAAATTCTATAGACTCATTAATGAAATACCGACATTATTACTTATTTTGATAGTTTTTGTTGTTGTTTTCAAGCCTTTATAGGGTTGAAATTTTCTTAACACATAACTATATTATGATGATCTAACTAAAATCTCCCTATATGAATATTCAAGAATTAAAAGAAAAAAGCTCAGAGCAGTTAATCAAAGAAGCTGAGAACTTAGGAATAGAAAATGCTAGCACTCTCAGAAGACAAGAGATCTACTTTGCTATTTTAAAAAAACTTGCAGAAAAAGGAGAAGAAATTACTGGAGGTGGTGTTCTTCAATTACTTCAAGATGGTTTTGGTTTTTTAAGAGCAATGGAATCTAATTACTTACCCGGAGCAGATGATATATATGTAAGCCCAAATCAAATAAGGCGATTTGGATTAAGAACCGGTGATACTGTTGAGGGACCAATAAGAGCCCCTAAAGAGGGAGAAAGATATTTTGCATTACTGCAGGTTAGCAAAATTAATTTTGAAGAAACCGAAAAATTTAAACACAAGATCGCTTTCGATAACCTAACTCCCCTTTACCCTAACAAACAGCTAGTGATGGAAGTTGAAGCTGTTAAGGTAGAAAAAAAGGTAGATTTAACCCCGAGATTGATTGATTTAGTAAGCCCAATAGGTAAGGGACAAAGGTCACTAATTATTTCACCGCCTAAAGCAGGGAAAACAATGATTTTACAAAGTATAGCAAATTCAATAACTGCAAATCACCCAGAGTGTTATTTGATGGTTTTATTAATCGATGAAAGGCCTGAGGAAGTAACAGATATGCAAAGAACTGTTAAAGGAGAGGTTATAAGTTCAACATTTGATGAACCTGCACAGCGACATGTTGCAGTTGCTGAAATGGTTATAGAGAAAGCTAAACGATTAACTGAGCATAAAAAAGATGTAGTAATTCTTCTAGACTCGATAACAAGATTAGGTAGAGCTTACAACGCAGTTGTTCCTAGCTCAGGAAAAGTATTGACTGGAGGAGTTGATGCAAACGCGCTGCAGAGACCAAAACGATTTTTTGGAGCAGCAAGAAATATTGAAGAAGGAGGCTCATTAACTATTATAGCTACCGCTCTTATAGACACTGGTAGTAGAATGGATGAAGTAATATTTGAAGAATTTAAAGGAACAGGTAATAGCGAGACTATATTAGATAGAAAAATTTCCGAAAAAAGAATATTTCCAGCTATTGATATAACTAAATCCGGTACGAGAAGAGAAGAATTGATATTTGAGAAAAATGATCTTCAAAAAATGAATGTATTACGGAGAATCATTGCCCCTATGGGATCTATGGATGCAATTGAGTTTATTAATTCTAAATTGAAAGAAACAAAAAATAATTCAGATTTTTTTAATTCAATGAATAAGCCTTCTTGAAATTAGAGATAACCAAGCTCCTTCATTTCTTCACCAAATATTTCCTCAATAGATTTAATTGTTTTCTTTGTTAGAAGCTTTTTGTAGTCATTATTTCGTCCTAGATTAAAAAAAGTCTTTGTTTTACCTTCATCTGATGAATATATTGCTTCCTCAAAACCATCTTTTTCCTCTTTTTTCTTTAACAAATCAAATTCTGTTGATTTGATAGATCTATTAAGTTTTTTTGAATCAATTCCATCATTTTTTTTCATTATCTTATTTGTGAATTCAATTATTTTTAGAAAAGTATTATCAATATCGTTTTCTAGGTCTTCGTATTTTATAAGAATTTTATTTATATTTTTTGTTAACTTCCAAGACCTATAATTTTTGTCCCAAGAGCTAATAAATGAGTAAGTGGCATAATTCTCTTTATCGTTTCGGTCTCTTAAATTTCTATGCACATTACCCATCATTTTTAGTGCTTCTTCTTCGTTAATTGAAAAATGGTTCATTAAAGAAGTAATTATATTTCTAGGGTCTCTTACAATATTTATTGCTCCCAATGAATACTCCGGAGTTGTGAAATGATTGCCCTGGTAGGCTCCATAAACATTGTGTGTTTTTAAAAAATAAACTTTTTTTGTTTCCTTTATTTTTTTTTGAATTGGTATCCATTGTGATGCAGCTTCTTCAACAGTATTAACTTTACCTGGAAAAAAAAATGGACTTGGAAATTGTCTAATATTTTTTAAAAGATCAAAATTAAATTCGCCATCACTAGAAAAGTAGTATGCTGACAGCAATGATCTAACCCATGTGTTTCCAGATTTTGGGTAAGATGAAATCCAAATTATCATAGAAAAATTTATATATTTAAATCTAATACTAGCTATAATTAATTTAATGACAATATACGCACTTTCCTCAGGTCCAGGCATGGCTGGTGTTTCTGTAATTAGAGTTTCTGGTCCAAAAACAAAGAATGTAATTGCTGGATTAACTGCAAAAAAATTACCAAAACCAAGGGTTGCTACAATAAGAAAATTCAACAAAATCGATAATAATGAGCTTATAGATGAAGGAATATTAATATGGTTTCCGGGTCCTAACAGCTACACAGGTGAGGATATGGCAGAATTTCATGTTCATGGTAGTAAAGCAGTTGTTGATACTATCCAAGCCACAATTTCAAAAATAGATGGCTGTAGGTTGGCAGAACCTGGCGAATTCACTAAGATGGCTTTTCACAACGGTAAAATAAATCTTTTAAAAGCTGAAAGTATTTCAGATCTTATATCTTCTGAGACAGAAATTCAAAGAAAGCAAGCTATAAAAATTATGTCTGGAAAAAATTCAGAAAAATTTAATTCTTTGAGAACAAGATTATTAAAAATATTATCCAATGTTGAGGCAAAAATTGATTTTCCAGAAGATGATTTACCTAATGATATTTTAGATAATATTTATTTAGAAACAAATAATATTAAAAATGAAATAGAAAAAATATTAAATGACCAAAGAGTAGGAGAAAGAATTAGGGAAGGTTTTAAAATTGCAATTCTCGGTCCAACTAATGCTGGAAAATCTTCACTCTTAAATTATTTATCAAGAAGAGACGTTGCGATAGTTTCAGAAATAGCAGGAACAACAAGAGACGTAATTGAGGCTCACTTAAATTTAGATGGTTTTCCCGTTATAGTATCTGATACTGCGGGAATAAGAGTTTCAAAAGATGAAATAGAAAAAAAAGGAATTAAATTGGCATTAGAGAAGGCTGAAAATGCTGATTTAAACTTAATCGTTGTAGAGTCTAAAAGTGTTGATTTTACTGCCTTTTTAAACGAAATTGCAATAAAGAATGCAATTGTAGTCGTAAATAAATCAGATTTAGGAATTATTGATGTTAATGAAGAAATAAAAAAATACAAACCGATATTTATATCAGTAAAGGAAGAAAAAAATTTAGATAAGCTTATAGATATGATTAAAGAAAATTTAAAAAATAAATTTATTTCATCTGAAGATATTTATATCACAAGAGAGAGACACAGATCTAATCTTCAAAACTGTGTTGAGCATCTAAAAAATTTTCATGATAAAAAGTCATTTCAAGACTTTGATAAAGGAGCAGAAGATTTAAGATTGGCAACAAGATATCTTGGAATGATTGTGGGTAAAGTTGATGTTGAAGAAGTATTAGGCTCAATCTTCAATGACTTTTGTATAGGTAAATAATTGTTGATAATGCTTGCTTTTTTATCAATTTTAAGTGTTTTCTTGTAAATTTTAAGATCAATAATAAATTACAAATATGAAAGATCAGTTAATATTCGATGTTGTTGTTATAGGCGGAGGCCATGCTGGCTGTGAGGCAGCAGCAGCATCAGCTAGGCTAGGTGTAAATACTGCTCTATTCACTCACAGATTTGATACAATTGGGGAGATGTCATGTAATCCAGCGATAGGAGGATTAGGAAAAGGACATCTGGTAAGAGAAATTGATGCCTTAGATGGGGTTATGGGCGAAGTTGCAGACAAATCTGGTATACAATTTAGATTGTTAAATAGAAGTAGAGGGCCTGCAGTTAGAGGGCCTAGAACGCAAAGTGATAGATCATTATACAAAAAATTTATGCAACAAAAACTTGTAAACTATTGTAATTTAACAATTTTTTCTGATCCTGTAATTAGATTTAAATTTAAAAATAGTAGTATAATAGGATTTATCACACAATCAGGAAAAGAAGTTAAATCATCTAAAATAATCCTAACTACTGGAACTTTTTTAAATGGTTTAATACATATCGGCAAAGATAAAACCCCAGCTGGAAGATTTAATGAAAAACCATCAACAGGTTTAAGTGAGCAGTTAAAAAAGTATAATTTCAAAATAGGACGATTAAAAACTGGTACACCACCAAGACTTGATGCACGAACAATAAATTTTAATAATTTAGAGGAACAACATGCAGATGATGATCCATATTTTTTTTCCTTTCTAACTAAAAAAAATCTTAACAAACAAATTTCTTGCAGAATGACATATACGAATGAAGCAGTTCACAAAATTATTTCTAAAAATTTAAAAAGGAGTGCAATGTATTCAGGAAGTATAAAAGGTGTAGGCCCACGATATTGTCCTTCAATTGAGGATAAGATAAATAAATTTGCAGATAAGCAAAGACACCAAATCTTTTTAGAGCCAGAGGGATTAAATGATAACACAATTTACCCAAATGGGATCTCTACTTCGTTACCAGAAGATATTCAGTATGAAATATGTAGTAAAATCAATGGTTTAGAAAACGTCAAAATATTAAGGCCTGGATATGCTATTGAGTATGATTTTGTAGACCCAAGGGAGCTTTTTATCACATTAGAAACAAAAAAAATAAAAAATTTATTCCTCGCAGGTCAAATTAATGGAACAACAGGTTACGAAGAGGCAGCAGCTCAAGGTTTGGTAGCAGGAGCGAATGCAGCTCTTGCAGTTAAAGGCAAAGAACCTTTTATTTTAGATAGATCAGAGGCATACATAGGTGTTATGGTAGATGATCTTGTAACTAAAGGTGTGGCAGAGCCATATAGAATGTTCACATCAAGAGCAGAATACAGACTTTCCTTAAGATCTGATAATGCAGACATAAGATTGACAAAGAAAGGAATAAATAAAGGACTTGTTTTGAGAGAAAGAATGGAAAAGTTTCTAGAAAAAAACAATAAATTATCTAAAATTCAATCTAAAATGAATGAATTAATGATTACACCATCAAAAGTTGCAAATTATGGTGTAAATATTGCAAAAGACGGTATTAGTCGCTCTGCTAATGAGCTATTAGGTCAAAAATCAGTAAATATGAGAAAAATAAGAGAAATATGGCCAGAAATTACATATATTTCACGTGAAATCGACGAACAACTAGAGATAAGCGCTCATTATAAAGGTTATTTAAAAAAACAAAAAGCAGATATATTAGCTTTTAAAAGGGATGAAAACTTGATTATACCAGAAAATATCAATTATGATGGTTTTTCTGGACTTTCAAATGAGGTTAAATCCAAATTTAAGAAAATAAAACCTAAAACAATGGGTCAAGCTTTAAGAATTGACGGAATTACGCCAGCCGCTGTATATATTTTGTTGTCTCATCTTAAAAGAAAGTCTAATAAGCATATAGCTTGATTGATTCGAATATATTAAAAATTAATAAATTGTCATTTCCAAATGTTTCACGTGAAACTTTGAATGAGCTTGAAGACTACTCAAAAGAAATTATTTTAAGAAATAATGATATTAATCTAATTAGTAAAAATACAGAAAAGTCAATAAATACAAGGCATATTGAGGATAGTGCTCAAACCATTGATTTTATTGATAAAAATGATATAGAAGTTTGTACTGATCTTGGTTCTGGAGCAGGTTTACCTGGTATAGTTTTAGGAATTTTAATGAAATCCAAAAAACCTGTATTTAAGCTAATTTTTTATGAAAAGAGTTACCACAAAAGCATGTTCTTAAAACAAATGACTAAAAAATTTTGTTTAAACACAGAAATCCATCAAAAAAATATTTTTAACGAAAAAAATTTGAGAACAGATGTGATTATCTCAAGAGCATTCAAACCTCTGCCCGTAATTTTTCAAATAGCGAAAACAAATTTTAAAAATTTTAAATACATTATTATTTTTTTAGGCAAGAGTGGAAAAAAAATATTAAATGATGCTCAGAAGTTTTGGGAATTTGACTACGAAAAAAAAAAAAGTTTAACAAATGATGGTTCTTTAATATTAAAAATTTCAAACCTTAAAAAAAAAAATGTATAAAAAAATTATTTCAGTAATAAATCAAAAAGGTGGAGTGGGGAAGACAACCACAGTAATTAATCTAGCAGCTGGATTGTCGATGAAAGAAAAAAAAGTTCTAGTGATAGATCTTGATCCCCAAGGTAATGCAACAACTGGTCTTGGATTGTCAAACAACACAAATTCAGATGCTACTATTTACAATGTCTTAAATGGAAACAGGAAAATTTATGACGTAATCCAACCAACAAGTTTTGAAAATCTAAATTTAATCACATCAAATGTAGATTTATCAGGTCTCGAAGTAGAAACCGCCGGCGATAGTCGAAGAGCATTCAAATTAAAAGATGAATTAAGCCTGATTTTAAATGATTCTAGAGCATCATATGATTATATCCTAATTGACTGTCCTCCTTCGCTCAGCCTTCTTACAATCATGGCATTAGTTGCATCCGATGCTCTAGTTGTGCCACTGCAGACAGAATTCTTTGCATTAGAGGGTCTTACGCAACTTATAAAGACGATTGAAAGGATTAAATCTAAGTTAAATCCACATTTAGAGATAAGAGGCATTTTGCTTACCATGTTCGATAAAAGAAATAAACTATCTGGACAGGTTGAAATAGAAGCAAGAAACTATTTTAAAGATAAAGTCTATTCAACGTCTGTTCCAAGAAATGTAAGATTATCTGAAGCACCATCTCATGGTATACCTGTACTTCTTTACGATAAGACTTGCCCTGGAAGTAAGGCATATTTTAAATTTACAGACGAATTTATAGAACAAGACAAACCCGTGGAGAGTGCAGCATGATCAATCCTTTTAAAAGTAAGAAAGGATTAGGAAGAGGATTATCCTCATTAATAGGTGACACCGATATAAAAAATTCAAATAATAAAATTTCTATAAGTTCTATAGTTCCAAATAGAAATCAGCCGAGAAAATTATTTGAAAAAGAGTATATTGATGAATTGACTAACTCAATAAAAGAAAATGGAATAATCCAACCATTAATTGTCAGAAAATCAGAAGATCAAGATAATAAGTATGAACTGATTGCAGGTGAAAGAAGGTGGCAAGCTGCACAATCAGCAGGACTACATGAAGTACCAGTTGTTGTTGTAGAGGCGGATAATCTAAAATCGCTAGAGTTTGCGATTATAGAAAATGTTCAAAGAAAAGATTTGAATGCAATAGAGGAGGCTGAGAGTTACAAAAACCTTATTGAAAATTTTGGCTACGATCAAGAAAAAGTATCACAGTTTATAGGTAAAAGCAGATCTCATATTTCAAATTCTTTAAGATTGTTAACTTTGCCAGAAAAACTAATCGAAATGATTAGACAAGAAAAAATTTCTCAAGGTCATGCAAAAATATTAATTGGTTTAGAAAATGCTAATTTACTTGCTGAAAAAATTATAAAAAAAAAACTGTCCGTTAGGCAGACCGAGAGTATTGTTAGATTGTTAAAAAATGGTTTTAAAAAGAAAATAAGTACAAAAGATCCAAATATACTAGCAACTGAAAAAGAACTAGCTGAAAAAATTGGAATGAGAGTTCTTGTGAATAACAAAAAAAATAATTCCGGAACTTTGATGTTTGAGTACAAAGAATTTGCTCAATTGGATAGACTTCTATCTATAATTAAAAAAAATTATTAATTAGTTATGAAATCAGAAATAATGTTCAAAGAATTTGTAGAATTTAATTTAATTTGAGTTTCTACATCGTTGATTTGATAAATTTTCTCTTTTAAATCTTTAACTGTCCAAGATTTTGCTTGTTTTTTAACATTTTCTTTATCTTTCCAAAATATTGGTGGTTTTACATTGGTAATAGTTTTATCAATATCTTTTAAATCTTCATTTTTCTCTATTATTCCCATTAATCTCTTAGATTTATTTAATATTGTTCTTAATATTAATATACAGTCTTCATTGGTGTAGATATTCTCATTTAAAATTTTGGATATATTTTTTTTATTTTTACACAAATATTGATCAGCTAATTCATTTACTTGGAAATTTTCACTTAAATTTGTTAGTTTTTTTATTGTATGAAAATCAATATTTTTGTTTGATATGGAATAGTCTAAAATTTTTTTTAGCTCGTTTTTTAAATTCTCTCTACTTCTATTTGCTCTATCTAATATTAAGTTTATCGATTCTCTAGATAATTTTATTTCATGTTTGCTTATAAAAATATTTAAAATTTTTAATAGACTTCCTAATTCATCCTCATAAAATGGAATTGTAACTAGCTCTTTCTTTTTTTCAAATAAATTTCTTAATTTTGATTTTTTTTCAAGAACACCTGATTTAATTATAATTTTTACATCACTTAATTTTTTTTTTAGAAGCTCTTCTATGACGTTAACTAATTTATCACTGCCTCTATTTATAATTACAATCTTTTTATCGGCAAATAATGAATTATTAAGTAATTCTTCAGTAATAACATTAATATTACCAATTAAATCATTTTCATCATATTTACTGATCTCACCTTGAAAATTATTTTTAAATATATTTTCAATAATTTCATTCTGCAAACCCTCATTTTTTCCATATAATAAAAAAAAATTATAATTGTTAATATTAAGTTTATCTAATTGAAAATTTTTGAATATCATTTTACTGATGATTTAATTGAAATTAGAATATCATCAGATAATTTTTCAGATAAATTTTTTATTATATTTTCTTCATATTCTAATAATTCAAATTTATCTTTTATATTGTTATATGTAGAATGTTTAAATATTTCGTTACTTAAGACAATTTGATCGTTTTCTCTCAAATTATATTTTAATTTAATTGTTATTTTGAATATTGTAGGATCTCCTTCTCTATTTGATGAAACAATCTCTCTTTTTTTTTCAGATAAAAAAAGTATTTTATATTTTATTTCACTGGTTTTCTTTGTATTCTGAAGTAGTTTGCTTTCTATTATTTCATTTATTTTTTTTTCACCTTCGGAATTAATTTCAACTAAATCAAATTGATAATTTTTTTTTAACAAGATTGGTTCATAAGAACATCCATTTAAAACCAATATAAGTAGTGATGTTATAATTACTTTAATCATTAATCAAAATATTCATTAAACGGTTTTGAACAAATATAATTTTTTTAATTTCCTTTTTATCTAAATATTTCTTAATAATATTATTTTCTTTTGCTAAATTTAAAAGATCATTTTCTTCAATATTCTTTGTAGTATTTAATAGAGCTCTTTTTTTGCCGTTTATTTGGATAACTATACTTGTTTCATTTAATTCAAAAATAGAATTGTCATAATCTGGCCAGTCCAATCTTTTTGTATTTAGTTGACTTAGGCATTCACTAGTAAAATGTGGTATGACGGGATTAAAACATGTTAGAATTTTTATATAGTTTTCTTTAAGATTAGTTAAATTTTTTTTATTCTTTAAATAGTTTGTAAAAAAATTATAAGTTTCATACATATTTGCAATTATTACATTGTAGTTAAATTTCTCAAGATTATTTGTTATTTTTGCTATTAGCTGATTTGTATATTTATCAATTTCCTTATCTATAAATTTATTATCTTCATTGTTTATCTTATCCTTAATTTTTTCATGCATTAACCATAGTTTTTGAATAAATTTATAAGAAGATACCATTCCTTGCTCAGACCATTGTACATCTTTTTCAGGAGGGCTATCTGATAAAATAAACAATCTAACAGAGTCTGCACCATAATTATTTATAATATATTCTGGATCAATAACATTTTTTTTTGATTTAGACATTGACTCCGATGGTCCAACTTTCACTAATTTAGTATTATCCTCTCTTTTAACTACTTTATTATTTACTTTTTCTATTTCCTCAGGGCTTAACCAATTATTATTTTCATCTTTATATGTTTCGTGACAAACCATACCTTGAGTGAATAAACTTTTAAAAGGTTCTTTGATTTTAAAATCTTTATTTTCATAATTTATAGCTCTCATAAAAAATCTTGAATATAATAAATGTAATATTGCATGTTCAACTCCACCAATATATTGGTCAACAGGCATCCAGTAATCAATGTCATCTTTATTAAATCCATATTTATCTTCATTCGGCGAACAAAATCTGAGATAATACCAAGAGGAACATACAAATGTATCTAAAGTATCAGTTTCTCTAGTATATTTTTTTCCATTTATTGTAATCTCTTTCCAATCTTTTTGACTATCTAGTGGATTCCCTTTTACCGATAAGTCGATATTTTCTGGAAGTTTTACTGGCAATAATTCCTTTGGTATTGGTTTCGCATTACCATTTTCATCATAGATAATAGGAATTGGACATCCCCAATATCTTTGACGAGAAACACCCCAATCTTTAAGTCTAAAATTAATTTTTTTTGTGCCTATTTTTTTTTTTTCAAGAATTTCAATTGTTTTAAGTACAGAATTTTGTGGAGCATCTAAGCCGTTTAAAAAATCTGAATTTATTATAATCCCTGGACCAGGATAGGCTTCATTTGAAACCTGAAAACTATCATTTTCTTCATAAGGCCTAACAACAGTTTTAATATCTAAATTGTATTTTTTAGCAAAATCAAAATCTCTTTGATCGTGCCCAGGACATCCAAAAACAGCTCCAAATCCATAATCCATTAATACAAAATTTGCAAAATATACAGGAACTTTATGTTCTGGATTTAAAGGGTTTTTAGCATAAAGATTTGTTTTAAAACCTATTTTATCACCTACCGCAATTGCTTCTTCTGTGGTGCCAGTTTTTGAACATTCCTCTTTAAACTTAATAAATTTTTTGTCATTTTTATAAAAATTTGAAATTTCATGATCAACTGATAATGCTAAAAAAGAAAAGCCAAATAATGTATCAGGTCTTGTTGTAAAGCATTTTATATTCTCAATTGGCAAATCACCTTGTATTTCAAAGTTTACTTCACACCCAAATGACTTACCAATCCAGTTTTTTTGCATAGTTTTAACTTTATTTGGCCAAGTTTCCAATTCGTTCAAACCATCTAAAAGATCTTGAGAGAATTTTGAAATATTAAAAAACCACTGACTTAGTTTCTTTCTCTCTACTATTGCACCTGATCTCCAACCTTTTCCATCTATAACTTGTTCGTTGGCTAAAACTGTTTGATCAATAGGATCCCAATTTACATAATTTTCTTTTCTATATACAAGTTTTTTATCTAATAATTCTAAAAAAAAATTTTGTTGATGTTTATAATAATCTTCATTACATGTAGAAATCTCCCTATCCCAGTCTATTGATAAACCTAATTTTTTGAGTTGGCTTTTCATAGTATTAATATTTTTATTAGTCCAATCTTTCGGGTCCAATTTATTTTCTCTCGCTGCATTTTCTGCTGGCATTCCAAAAGCATCCCAACCCATAGGATGTAATACATTAAATCCTTTTAGTCTTTTATATCTAGATAAGACATCACCAATAGTATAATTCCGAACATGCCCCATATGAATTTTTCCTGAGGGATAAGGAAACATTTCAAGGCAATAAAATTTTTCTTTTTTTTTATCTACTTTAGTTTGGAAAGCTTTATTATCTTCCCAGATTTTTTGCCATTTATCTTCAAATTCTTTAAAGTTATATCTTTCCACAATATTAATTATTATGATTATTTCTCAAATAAAGAAAGTTTTCTAAATTTATTTTTTCTTTTTAGATTTATTTTCTTTTTCATATAGAGCGGCTTTACTTAAAATTTTTTTTGTTAAATCGTCTGATAGTACTCCAGATCTATCAGTAATCTTACAAGTTTGTTGAATTGAACAATTTTTATAAAAAACTTTAACCACCAACGCATCTGCCCTTACCTCATTACTTAAAAATCTTACAGAAATTTTTACTGACTCATTGTTTTTATCACTATCACTATACCAATCTGTGACTATAACTCCTCCACTATAATTTGCTAACGCTAAAGGCATAAAATCTAAAGTGTCTAATGATGCTCTCCACAATTCGTTTGAACTAGCAAAATCAAATTCCCCTATATTATTTTGTTTAACACTTCCCATAAGTGTAAATCCTCTACCTTCTTCAATATTTTTTTGGACTCTGTCTTTAACGTTGGGAGGTCTTTTCCTTGCATCACCTGCATTTTTGCATGAAGTCAAAACAAGCACGCTTATTATTGATATTAGAATCGGAATTCGATAAATTTTCGTCATAATGTAAATAAATATAAATATTTAGATAAACTTTAATAGAAGAAAGATTTATATCGAAAATTTAAAAATACCTATATTTTTATACACTTTTTATGATGTAAATTTGCAACACTTTTACATTATATTTGTATAAAATCCTATATTTATCTTTGTTTTCAATCATTTTTGATAAAAGAGCGATGTTTAATATTAAACATAAAACAAGGAGTACTTAATATGAACAAATATACAAAAATAGGACTAACAGCATTAGCTGGTTCTTTAGTCGCTGGATCTGTATCGGCTGCTGAAATGTCAGCTGCAGGTACTGCTACACTAACTTATACTGGTGGTGATGAAAAAGCTACTCACGGTAATGGTTGGGTAATGAACGACTCGGTTACTTTCTCTGCTTCAGGGGATGTAAATGATATGACAGTAACATATTCAGCTGAGTTAGATGGAACAACTGGTGTTGATGACTATTCATTAACATTTGATCTAGGTGATGCAGGTGTACTAAGCTTTGCTGGTCACGGTGGATCATCATTCATGAGTGCAAACGATGACGTAATGCCAACTGCTTCAGAAGAGCCGTGGGATGTTGTTACAGGCGCTGACACTGGAAGAGTAAATGGTTTTGACGGTGACGGATCATGGAAGTATGTATACTCACATGAGTCAGGTCTAAACTTAACATTAACATACATTAACGCAGCTGATGCAGTAACTGATGTTTCTTATTCAGACTACGGTGTAACTTACACAGGTATGGAAGGGTTAACAGTTGGTTATGGTCAAGGTGATGTTGAACAAACTACTGGAACTCAATCTGACGAAAGCACATTATTTGCTAAATATGCAATCGGTGGTGCTACAGTTGGTATCCAAAAATCTGAGCAAGACAACGAAACTGCTTCTGATGTAGAGTCAACTGGTATTGGTATATCTTACGCAGTTAACGATGATTTAACAATTTCTTATGGTTCAAACACAAGAGAAAAAGTTGGATCTAATGACCAAGAAGCTGTTGCAATCGGTGCTTCATACACTATTGGTTCAATGGGTATTGCAGTTTCAATGCACCAAGTTGACAACGTAAACAATGTTGCAGCTAATGATAGAGAAGGTTATCAAATGGTGTTAACATTTGCATTCTAATTTGCAAAATTAAACATTTAAAAAGGGCCCCTTAATGGGGCCTTTTTTTTGTTCGAAATAAGATATTCCACTTACTCCAAAACAATTTAACAAATTAACTTTTTTTATATTTATTTTTGAAATCCCACCAAGTGCTACAACTTTTTTTTTTGTGATTCCACTTAGAAAATTAAATCTATGAAGCCCTAAATAATTTTTATTTTTTTTAAAAATTGATGAAATAAAAATAATTTTTACTTTCTGTATTTCCTTGTGTCTTATTTCTTTTATATTGTGTGCAGAACCCATAATTACGAAAGATGATTTAGTTTTATAACTCAAATGCTTAAAACTCTTATTAAATGCCGGAATATAACAGCCATCTAGGTCCAATTTTAATGCCAATCTAAAATTATTTGATATGAAGAATCTTAATTTTTTATACTTGCAGTATTTTTTTGCTTTAATAATTTCATATATACTTTGCTTTTTCTTATAATTTCTAAAAATTACACCCGTATTAAGATCTAATTTATCAATATGATTTTTTTTAAAAGTATTTATAAAGTAAAATTTATTTGGAAAATTCTTATGCATGTTACAATAAAAAATTTACTTAAAATTAACGAAAAAGTTAAGACAAATCTACAAAATCAAATAAAAACGCAAGTCGAACCAAAAATAATTGCTGTATCAAAAACATTCAAAATAGAACATATAATGCCATTGATAAATTTTGGTCATTTAGATTATGGTGAGAATAAAGTTCAAGAAGCAATAGATAAATGGTCAAATATTAAGAGAGAAAATAAAAACATTAAATTACATTTGATCGGAGGATTGCAAACAAATAAAGTTAAAAATGCTGTTAAAATATTTGATTATATCCACTCTCTAGACAGTAAAAAACTTGCGGATAAAATTGCTTACCAACAAAAAGAGCAAAATGTAGAAACAAAGATTTTTATCCAAGTTAATATTGGTAAAGAAAATCAAAAATCTGGTATCAATGAAGAAGAACTTTTAGATTTTTATGATTACTGTCTAAAGCTTGATTTAAAAATTTTAGGATTAATGTGCATACCTCCTTTAAACAAAGATAGCACCGAATATTTTGAAAAAATGCAAGAGCTGAATAAAAAAATTGGTCTACAAAATTTAAGTATGGGTATGTCCGCTGATTATTTAAATGCAATAAAATATGGTTCTACTTTTGTTAGAATAGGTTCAGATATATTTGGTCAAAGATATTAAAGAATTTTTATTTTTGTATTTTTATTAATTAACTTAATTAAAATTAAAAAATCTTTTTCAGATAAGCCTATACACCCTGCGGTAGGCTTATAATTTTTTGTAAGATGAATAAAAATAGCACTTCCATTGCCAATTTTTATTTTATCCCAATTGTATTTTATTGGTAATAAATAATCATATTTATAATCATTCCTAAAAAGTTTTTCATATCTAAATTTTGTTTTTGTGTTAACTAGTCTATTATATTTCTTTTTTGATCTTAAATCATTGCACCAACCCATATTCTTTTTAATTTTCAGTGATTTTAACTTAGTAATAGGTTTATTTTTTTTGTCTGATCTATAATAAATATAATCTAGGGAAAATATTCCAATGGGTGTCTTCTTATCTCCTTCAATTTTTTTCTTAATAAAACCGTTTTTACCTACACAACATCTAAATACAAAATCATCATAAATAAGAGTATCTTTATTTTTAACTATAATTGTCATATTGTATGCTTATGTTAGATCAGCAAACATTAATAATACACAAATTCGATGTATTATTTAACATTTTAATGGAGCTTAAAAATTATCTTAATTTTAAACTAAAGTTAGTGAATACTAACAAAATTAAAGAAACTCAAATTGATAAAAACTGTTTAATTATTTCTGGAGAAAAAAACTCAAAATTCAATAACCAAATCAATATAAAAGAGTATCCAATAGATATAATAAAGTTATTAGAGATAATTAATATTAATTTTTTAAAGCATAAATTTAGTCAGCAGAACAACATTAAAATAGGAAATTATATTATAAATTTAAACTCTAGATTGATGAATAAAAATTCTGAGAAATTATCACTTACTGAGAAAGAGGCTAAGATTGTTGTTTTTTTAAATAAATCACATAAACCAGTACCTATAAATGAATTACAAAAAGAAGTTTGGGATCATAAGTCTAAACTAGAAACACACACAGTTGAAACTCATATATATAGATTAAGAAAAAAAATCGAAAAAAAATTTGGAGATAAATCTTTTATTAAAAGTTTTAAAGATGGCTACAAATTAAATGCGTAAAAAAAAAAATGTTCATGCTAAGGAGCTTTTCACAAAAAAGTATAAGCCTCGAATTGTTAAAGCTAAAAAAGGCAAAGGTAGTTATAGCAGAAAAAATATTAAAGCCTAGCACCTATTTGTTGAATAATCTTGGATGACATTTCTCTTCCTTTATTTAAACAATCAATATGACTATAATGGTTCAAATATCCGTGTAAAAAACCAGCAGCAAATAAATCTCCAGCACCTGTAAGATCCTTTACATCAAGGTTGTTTTCAACTCCATTTTCAATCACATCATCACCATTTATTAATATAGCTCCTTTGTCTCCTCTTGTTATTATTAACTGTTTTTTTAAATTTTTTCCAAACTCAATCACTTCTTCAAGATTCTTTGCATCAATTAATGACATTACTTCTTGCTCATTTGCAAAAGTAATATCTAACTTATTTTTAACTAAATCCAAGAAATGAGACTTATGTCTATCAACACAAAATTGATCAGAAAGAGTCATGGCAACCTTTTTTGCATTATTAATTGCTTTTTCAAAAGCTTTTTTAGGTTCACCTTCGTCCCACAAATAGCCTTCTAAAAATATCATTTCAGACTGTTTTATAATGTTTGCATCTACATCGTTTCCATTAATTTTTCCTGCTATACCTAAAAATGTACACATCGTTCTTTCCGAGTCAGGTGTTACCAATATTAAACATGTTCCTGTTGGTAAATCTTCTTTCTTTTTTGAGTAAAAATATTTAACATTTTCAGATTTTAATCCATTTTCATATTTATCACCTAAATCGTCATCACTAACTTTACCTATAAAACCTACTTCATTTCCTAGTTGTGAAAGTCCTACGATAGAATTAGCAACTGACCCTCCTGATATAGTTTTTTCAATTTTAAGATCAGCCATCATAGAATGAAATTCTTTATCATCAAAAATCAGCTTCATTGTACCTTTTGTTAATTTATTTTTTTCAATAAATTTTTCGTCAACTTTACAAATTACATCTACAATTGCATTTCCAATTCCTAGAATTTTCATTTTAAGCTTTCTTTGTTTTAATTGGTTTTTTTCTTTTAGGATAACAAGAAGTACAAATTTTACAAGAAATACCGTAACAATCTCTCGCTTTGCAATATTCCCTTCCATAATAAATTATTTGAAGATGGAGTTTATTCCAATTTTTTTTTGGAAATAAACGCTTTAAATCTTCTTCTGTTTGAACAACATTTTTTCCATTAGTTAAACCCCAACGTTGAGCAAGTCTATGTATATGAGTATCTATCGGAAATGCAGGATATCCAAAACCTTGGGACATAACTACACTTGCTGTCTTATGTCCTACTCCAGGTAGTTCCTCTAACTCCTCAAAAGTTTTTGGAACTTTACCATTATATTTTTCCACTAAAGTCTTTGAAAGATTATAAACGCTCTTTGCTTTAATTCTAAAAATACCTATACTTCTTATCAGTTTTTCAATTTTTTTTCTCCCAAGCTTAACAAAATGCTCAGGTTTATTGTATTTAGGATAAATATTTTTTGTAACATTATTAACATTTACATCTGTACATTGAGCTGAAAGTAGTACTGATATTAAAAGTGTAAATATATTTCTATGCTTTAATGGTATAGGTGTTGTTGGATAAGTTTTATTAAGAATCTTTAAAACTATTTTGGCTCTCTGTACTTCATTCATTATTTGAAATTCAGAAGATTTCTCATTGAATAAAGTCCTGGTTTTTTATTTATTAGCCATTTAGCAGCAGTTATAGCTCCTTCTGAATATAAAGCTCTATCAAAAGCCTCATGGTTTAGTTTTATAATTTCTTTTCCGCTTGAAAAAGCAACTTCGTGTTCACCAATAATTTCACCTTTTCTAATTGAATTGAAATTAATTTTTTTCCCATAAGGAAATTTTTTCTTATTTAAGTATTTTTTTCCCATCATTTTGTAAAAGTCTTTATTTTTTCCAACAGCAATCCCCTTTCCAAGCATTAAAGCTGTTCCAGAAGGATGATCTTTCTTGTGTTTGTGATGAACTTCAAAAACTTTACTTAAATAATTACTTCCCAGTGATGCGGATGTGATTTCGGTCAGGTACATAAGCAAATTAATACCAAGACTCATATTTCCAGCTTTTAAAATTGGAATTTTTTTCGAAAACTTCTTTATTAAATCCTCTTCTTTTTTTGTAAAACCTGTTGTTCCAATTACTACTTTTTTCTTTAGTTTTGAGGCTATTTTTAAAACTTCGAATGTACATTTTGGAATTGTAAAATCTATAATTACATTTGCTTTGCCAAGAGCTTTTTCAGTATTTAATTCAGGTCTAATCCCATTAATTTTTTTATTAATGGATCTATTTTCAGTAAGAGCAACCAATTTAGTTGACTTGTCTTTAATAGCAGATTTTATGAGCTGTTGGCCCATTCTTCCCATGCAACCTGTTATAGCTAAATTAATTTTTTTCATTAATATTTATTTTATATAATATACTTAACTTAAATTAATTTAAATGAATTATATTATAAAAATTATTTTTTTATTTAGCTTTTGCACTTTGGTTGTTGCTGAAGAAGCAATATTTCATAAAAATTTAAAAATTAAAAAAGAAGATACCACTGTCAATGTTAAAGGTGGATTTAAAATTATAAGAGAACAATTTTACAAAAATTTTAAAAAAGAAAATAATCTTGATTATAACTTTTTAGAAGTAACAAAAAAAAATCCTAGACATGGTGATACTGCGCTTGAGTTAACTTTAGGAACAGGGTGTATCGGCTCAAAGGCAGATTGTAAAAGAGCTAATTTTGAGTCTAAAAAAAGAGTCGAGGTAAGTGGAAGAAAAATTGGAAAAAAGGACGATAATGTGTGGATGTCGATGTCATTGTTGATACCTAAAGACTTTAAATGGGGAGGAAGATTAACAATACAGCAATGGCATAACGATATAGAAGTTTATGAACCAATGTTAGAGACTGATATAAAAAATTTTGTTGGATTGACGCTGAAAAATGGAACCAGAAAGGGTTATTTTGTATTAGATAAGCCAAATAAGAATTGTTCTGCTGGATCAGGAGATGGTTCTACAGGAGCCAATTTCTGTATAAAATCATATCAAGAGTTTAAATTATTAAATTGGGACGAATTATTGAGCTTTAAAGGAAAATGGATAGACATTATACACAACATCAATTTTAATTCTGATCCAGAGAAAGGTTACTTTAAAATTTGGATTAATGGTGATCTTAAAGTAGATCATAAAGGACAAACAATTTGGAAAACTCATGGAGATGTAGAAAAGTATTTTGGAAAAAATCGTTGGGATTTTAAATTCGGAATTTACACAACTTCAAAAATGGCCTTTAAATTATATTTCGATGAAATTTGGATTAAAAGATCTTGTAAAGGTCTTAAATTAAAGCGGCTTGGTTATAAATGCAAAAATTTATTAGATCAAGAAGGTGGTGTTAAACCTTATTTAATTAAGGATATTAGNGGCAATCCAAAATTAGCAGGTTCTTTATAATTTTGATTAATTTTTCCAGAAANTTTTAGCTTTTTGAAAGAACTTTTTAATACTTGGATTAGATTTTTCATTTTCAATTTCTCTAAATTTTTCTAGTAATTCTTTTTGTTCTTTATTTAGGGATATTGGAACTTCGGTGTTTACCTGCACATAAAGGTCTCCAAAATCATTACCCCTCATGTAAGGCATCCCTTTTCCTCTCAGTCTAAATTGTTTTCCNCTTTGAGTNCCTGCNGGAATTTTNATTTTAGCTTTNCCNCCATCAATTGTTGGAATTTCAATTGAGGTACCNAGAGCAGCATCTGCGATAGAAACTGGACATTCAAAAAANAANTTNTCATCNGATCTTTTAAATAANTCATGAGANTGAACATTNATNAANAANTATAAATCNCCACTACNNCCNCCTCTTGACCCAGCNTCACCTTTNCCNGAAAGTCTTATTCTTGTTCCATCATCAACACCNTTTGGNATNGTAACNGATAATCTTTTTGATGCCTGTTTTTTACCTTGTCCATTACAACTTGAACATGGATGAGTAATTTCCTCTCCTGCACCAGCACACTGTGGGCAAGTTTGTTGAACTGTAAAAAAACCTTGACTAGACCTTACTTGTCCATGGCCTCCACACATAGAACATGTACCCGCTTGATGTCCAGGACTTGATCCTGTACCACTACAAGTATCACATTTCTCAGAGGTAGAAAATTTTATATCTTGCTTCTTACCTGAAAATGCCTCTTCCAATGAAATAGTTAAATCATATCTTAAATCTGATCCTCTATTATTTGATCTTCTTGACCTACGACCGCCACCAAAACCTTCTCCAAAAAAGTCTTCAAAAATATCAGAGAAATGATTNGAAAANTCAAAATTTCCAAANCCACCTCTTCCACCNCCTCCATTTTCNAANGCNGCNTGACCAAAATTATCATAATTTTGNTTTCTCTCNGAATTNGATAGAACGTGNTAAGCTTCNGATGCTTCTTTAAACTTTTCCTCNGCTCCTTTATCACCCTTATTTTTATCAGGATGAAATTTAACTGCGAGTTTCCTGTAAGCTGATTTTATTTGGTCTGCTGAAGCACTTTTATTTACACCNAAAACTTCGTAATAATCTCTTTTTGCCATAACATGTTATAGACAAACAGTTGTTTTGTTAGGCGCTTTTTTCTTTATTCTCGTCTTTTACTTCTTCAAAATCTGCATCAACAACGTTATCGTCTTTCGTATCTTCTTTCTTTGCGTCTTTTGGAGCATCTTCAGGTTTTGCACCTTGTTGTGATTTATAGATTGCTTCACCTAATTTCATAGATGCCTGAACTAAATCTTGTGTTTTTTTCTTAATTTCTTCAACATCAGTTCCTTTAAGTGCATTTCTTAGGTTTGCTGATGCATCTTCAATAGCTTTCTTATCTGCGTCTGAAACTTTACTTCCATGTTCCTTTAAATTTTTTTCAGTAGAATGTATTAATGTATCTGCTTGATTTCTCGCATCAACAGCTTCTCTTTTCTTTTTATCCTCTTCTTTATTCGATTCTGCATCTTTTACCATTTGATTAATTTCTTCGTCACTTAATCCCCCAGATGCTTGAATTTGAATTTTTTGTTCTTTACCAGTTCCTTTGTCTTTAGCCGAGACATTTACAATACCATTTGCATCTATATCAAATGTCACTTCAATTTGCGGAACTCCTCTTGGAGCTGGAGCTATTCCAACCAACTCAAAGTTTCCTAATACTTTATTATCTGAAGCCATCTCCCTTTCACCCTGAAGAACTCTAATTGATACAGCTGGTTGATTATCCTCTGCTGTAGAAAATACTTGGCTTTTTTTAGTTGGTATTGTTGTATTTTTATCTATTAATTTTGTAGATACACCGCCTAAAGTTTCTATTCCTAATGATAAAGGAGTCACATCTAGAAGTAATACATCTTTAACATCACCTTGTAATACCCCTGCCTGAATTGCTGCTCCCATAGCAACAACCTCATCAGGATTTACAGATTTATTTGGATCTTTCCCAAAGAAATTTTTAACTTCTTCTATAACTTTTGGCATTCTGGTCATACCACCAACCAGTACAATTTCGTCTACTTCACTTGCTGATAATCCAGCATCTTTTAAAGCTGTTTTACATGGTGGAATTGTTCTTGAAATTAAATCTTCGACTAATGCTTCTAATTTGGCTCTAGTCATTTTTAAGTTAATATGTTTCGGTCCCGTTTTGTCAGCTGTAATAAATGGTAAATTTATTTCTGTTTGGGTAGCTGATGAAAGTTCTATTTTTGCTTTTTCCGCAGCTTCTTTTAATCTTTGTAAAGCTAATTTATCCGATTTTAAATCAATTCCATTTTCTTTTTTAAATTCTGAAAGTAAGTAATCAACAATTGCATTGTCAAAATCTTCTCCACCTAAAAATGTATCACCATTAGTTGACTTAACTTCAAATACACCATCACCTAATTCAAGAATTGAAACATCAAATGTTCCTCCACCTAAATCATATACTGCTATTTTTTTATTTGCTTTTTTGTCTAAACCATAAGCCAGGGATGCTGCTGTAGGCTCATTTATAATTCTTAAAACTTCAAGGCCAGCTATTTTACCCGCATCTTTAGTAGCTTGTCTCTGAGCATCATTAAAATATGCTGGAACAGTAATTACCGCTTGTTTGACCTCAGAACCTAAATATTTTTCTGCTGTCTCTTTCATTTTTTGAAGCGTGAAAGCTGAAATTTGTGATGGTGAATATTTTTGTCCTTTTGCCTCAATCCATGCATCGCCTTTATCAGAATTAACTATTTTAAAAGGTGCAGTCTCTACATCTTTTTTAACTGTCGGATCATCAAAATTTCTTCCAATTAACCTTTTAACTGCAAAAATTGTGTTTTCAGGATTTGTAACAGCTTGTCTTTTAGCTGGTTGACCAATTAATTTTTCACCTTCATCTGTAAATGCAACAACAGATGGAGTCGTTCTTGCCCCTTCAGCATTTTCTAATACTTTTGCTTGTGTTCCCTCCATAACAGCTACACAAGAGTTTGTTGTTCCTAAATCTATTCCTATTACTTTACTCATAATTAATCCTATTTGTGCTCATATAAGTGTTAATTTTACAACTACAACCATTATAAATAATTAATTTTTTGCTTCTTTTCCCCCATTTTCTTGGTTTTTTTGGTCATTCTTTTTATCTTCGATTTTTTTTTTAGATACAGCTACTAACGAAGGTCTTAGCAACCTATCTTTCATCATAAATCCTTTTTGAATTTCTTGAACTATTGTTCCTTGATCTTTTGTATTATCTTCAACTTCCATCATAGCCTGATGTAAATTTGGATCCAGTTTTTCGTTAATTGCTTTTATCGGCTCAATATTATTTTTTTTGAAAATTGAAATCATATCTTTATTAATAATATCAATGTGCTCCATTAATTTTTTTAATGTATCTTTATCTTTTATAGTCTCGTCACTCTCCAGTGTTTGTTTTGATCTTTCCAAATTATCTAGAAGATTAAGTGTTTCTCTTGCAAATGAAAAACCCCCGTATTCAAAGGCTTCATCTTTCTCTTTTTCAAATCTTCTTCTCTGATTTTCCATTTCAGCAAATGTTCTAGCAACTTTATCTTTAAGTTTTGCAATTTCATCTTCAGGTGAAAGTTGTTCTTCTTCCTCTTTACTTACAGTCTCTTCAGGGGTCTGCTTATCAGTACTTAGCTCTGAGTTTTCGTCTTTTAAATTTTGATCTTCTTTATTTTGTGATTTTTCTTTTTCCATTATAATCTATATGGTAAGAAATTCATGAAATTCTAGATGTTAAAAAAAAAAAATAAAGAAATCGTAATAGGGTCAAATAATAAGGGAAAAATAAATGAAATTAGAGATTTACTGCCCAAATACTACAGTATTACCTCTCCAAAGGATTATGACCTCAAAAGCCCTAAAGAAAATGGACATACTTTTCTAAAAAATTCTTTAATCAAAGCAAAGTATTTTTCAAAAAAAACAAAAAAAATCTGTATCGCAGATGACTCTGGGCTTGAAATAGAGTTACTAAATAATCAACCAGGAATTTATTCAGCAAGATGGGGTGGAAAAAAAAATGATTTTAATTTGGCAATATCCAAAGTATATCAAAAGTTATCGAAGGTAGATAAAAATTGGAAATCAAAAAAGATTAAAGCAAGATTTATTTGTGCATTAACTATTTATGGATTAAAAAAAAAACCAATCCAATCTTTAGGGGTTATCAATGGTTTTATCTCTAAAAAGAAAATTGGAAATAAAGGCTTCGGTTATGATCCAATTTTCATACCTGCGAATAAAAGATTAACATTCGGTCAAATGAGTCAAAAGCTAAAATTCAAAAATGATCACCGAGCAAAAGCTTTCAAAAAAATTAAAAAATTTCTTTAAAGTTATTATCTTGTATTTCATAAAAATTTAATTGATGAGTGATAGTTTTTTTATTTATTTCAAAGATACCTATTTTTCCTTTAAATTTATTTTTCTTAATAAACAAATTTTCATTAGTCTTTAAATCATTATTTATTAACAAGTAATATACCAAACCTATTAGATCATAACTTAGAAAAGAAATTTGATTTGGAGTATTTTTGAAGTTTTGAATGTACTCTTTTTGAAATAACTCAAAATTATCTTTATTTATTGATGGGAAATAAATTGGATGCAATGAAGTTTCCTTTAAAAGACTCTCATCAAACCATTGATTTAATGTAATATATTTTATTCTTTCTGAAGATACATCGGTGTATAACAATGATGTGGCAACACTTTTTAGACTTTCACTAAAATCAGCAATTATTACTGAATCAAAATTAATGAAACCCAACGTATCTCTTTTTTTTAATTCATCAATTTTTTTCTTTTTATTGAAAGTATTTGAATTTTCTATCCTTTTAATTTCATTTTCTAAATTTTGTTTTCTTTGTTGGTACCTAGTTAAATCCTCTATTTGCTTTGTTAACAACGTTGGGTCTTTGCTATAAATAAATTTTTCTTTTAATATTAAATTAGATTTCTCAATAGCTTCTTCAATCTCTTTTTTATACTCTGTTTCAGGAACCAAAAATATCGTATTTTTTAAATTATTTTGACTTAAATATTTTTTAATTGTATTTATCTGTGATATTGCATTTACACCTGCAGAAATTACGTTTTTTGGATTATTTCTAATTTTATTTGTAAAAGATAAAAATGTTACTTCATTTAACTCATCTAAATATTTATTGCTCTCATTGAATACTGGTCCAATAATTATTTTTATACCATTATTGTAAAGCTCATTTGAAACTTTAAGTGTGTCTATTGGATTTGCTTTTGTATCTTTTGGTATTATTGTAATTCTTTTATCATTTATTTTATCTAATGCCATTCTTGTGGACTTAAGAATTGATTTGCCAATATACGAATATTCACCAGACAAAGGTATAATTAAACCAATTTTAATTTTCTCATCTGAAATTGCTTTAAGATTAGTTAAAACGATTATAAGAAAAACTTTTAAAAATATGATATAAAATTTTCTCATTGTCTTTAAATGTATAATTTTAAAATAAATAATATTTTAAAACCTGGGCTATATTGTGTTTCAACACCTATAGGAAATTTGGGTGATATAACTTTTAGAGCCATAGATATTCTAAATAAATCACACATTATTTTGTCAGAAGACACAAGAGTTTCAAGTAAACTATTATCTAAGTTCAACATAAAGACTAAATTATTATCTAATCATAAATTCAATGAGAAAAAAAATTTAAATAATACTTTAAATTTATTAAAGGAAAAAAAAATAATTTCTATCATTTCAGATGCTGGTACTCCAACTATTTCAGATCCAGGCGGAATTTTAATAAAAGAGTGTATAAGGAATAAAATTGATGTATTTCCAGTCCCAGGATCCTCTGCTGCTACAGCTGCTGTTTCTATAAGTGGTTTTTCGAACAATTTCTTTTTTTGCGGATTTTTGCCAGATAAAAAGTTGCAAATTGATCAACTTTTTCAAAAAATTTCTAATTTAAATTATTCGTTTGTTTTTTTTATTTCACCAAAAAAAATAAAAAAAGTAACTGCCCAAATTCAAAAATATTTTAATGATAGAGATATTTTAATTACTAGAGAAATGACAAAATTTCATGAGGAATATATAAGAGATAAGGTTAAAAACCTTAATAATATCAAAATATCAGAAAAAGGTGAAATTACTGTAGTTATATCAGAAAATTCAATTTTGCAAAATAGGTTACAAGTAATTGAAGAATCAGTTAAAAAAAAAATAGTTAAACTTTTAAAAAAAATGTCAATAAAAGATATTACATCTAAAATTAGCAAGGAGAACAATATATCAAAAAAAATTGTTTATGATTTTTGTTTGAGGAAAAAAAAATGAGACTTAAAAAAATTATATTGATTATGATTTTCATATTTATTTCAGGATGTGTTGGATATTCTTCAACAGGTGTTTTGGGTACAGGAGTTTCTATAGCTATGGATCCAAGGACCATTGGAACTCAAATCGATGACTCTTTAATGCAAAAAAACTTAAGAGCAAAATTAATATTAATGAACAAAAATTATTTAATAAATGTAAAGTCTAAAGTTTTAGATGGTCGAATATTTATAACTGGTAAAGTAGATACTGTTGAAGAAAAATTAAAAATTACAAAACTAGGTTGGGAAATAAAAGGTGCAAGATCAGTAAAAAATGATTTAAAAATTAAGGAAGAGTTTAATTTTAAACAAACTGCGAAAGATGTTCTTATAACTTCCCAATTAAGAACCGCTTTAATAACAAACAAAAAAATTAAGTCCGCCAATTATGATATCGATACATATAAGAAAATTATATATGTTTATGGTATCTCGCAAGATGAAGACGAAAGAGCAGAAGTAATTAATGAAGCCAACAAAGTTCTTGATGTTGAAGATGTGATTACTAGTATTTTTTTGTTTGAGGATCTCAGAGTTATAAAAAATTAATTTATTTTTTTATAATCAATTACTCCCGCTGAATATGCTGCAACAGATGCTAGATTTAATATGTCAGATGTCGATGATCTTAAAGGAGCAATTTCAATTGCTTGACCTAAACCGATTAACAGTGGTCCAATAACTTTAGCACCACCTAAAGTTTTCATTATTTTATATGTTATGGCAGCACTATGTTGTCCAGGCATAATTAATATATTTGCATTACCAACAATGTCAGAGAATGGATAAAGGTCTTTGTATTCATCACTTAAGGCTACATCAGGCTGCATGTCTCCATCAAACTTAAAGTTAACATTTTTATTTTTTAAAATTTCTACTGCATCTCTTATATGTTTAGTTCTAGCAGTAATTGGTTGTCCGAATGTTGAGTGAGAGAGAAATGCAACTTTTGGTTCAAAACCGAATAATTTTGCAACTCTAGATGCGGAAATAGCTATTTCAGAAAGTTGTTCAGATGTTGGATATTCATGAACACTTGTATCTGCAATAAAGACTGTTTTGCCTTTACTAACAATCATGTTTAGTCCAAACATAATTTCTCCTGGTCTAGCATCTATTACCTTTTTTACTTTATCAAGAGACTGTCCATACCTCCTTGAATTTCCAGTAACCATTGCATCAGCATCACCACATGCAACCATGCAAGAACCCCATATAACTCTGTCATTTCTAACCATTTTATCACAATCTCTTTCAAGCAATCCCTCTTTTCTTTGAAGTTTTCTAAACAGATAATTCACATATTTTTTTCTTTTATCGCTCAAAGTGGAGTTAACAATTTCAATATCAAAATTTTCTCCGTAACCAATCTCTCTTAGTTTTTCTTTAACCACTTTTTCTTTAGCAACCAAAATAGGTGTACCCAGTCCGCTATTTTTAAATGCTATAGCCGCTTTCAAAGTATTTTCATCTTCACCATCAGCAAATACAACTTTTTTGTTTGTTTTTTTAATTTGGTTATTTATTCCCTGCATAATTGTTACAGATGGATCAAGCCTTTGTTTTAATTGTTCAGAATATTGATCAAAATTTTCAATTTTTTTTCTAGCAACACCAGATTTTATAGCAGCTTTTGCTACAGCTACTGGTATTACACTTATTAACCGAGGGTCAAAAGTAGATGGAATAATATATTCTTTTCCATAATTAGGTCTCTCACCACCCATAGCCGCTGCGACCTCGTCAGGCACAAATTCCCTTGCAAGTGAAGCAATAGCATTAGCTGCTGCAACTTTCATTTCTTCATTAATAGTTTTTGCTCTAACATCTAATGCTCCTCTAAATATGTATGGAAAACCAATCAAATTATTTACTTGGTTTGGATAATCGGATCTACCTGTTGCTATAATTGCATCATTTCTCACTTCTTCTATATCTTCGGGTTTAATCTCGGGATCTGGATTTGCGCACGCAAATATAATAGGATTTTTAGCCATTTTTTTAACCATACTTTTTTTTACAACACCTGCAGCGGATAAGCCTAAAAATACATCTGCATTTTTCATCGCATCATCTAAACTTTTATCTTTTGTATCTACCGCAAATTCTTTTTTCCAAGAATTAATATCTTTTCTATTTTTATTTATGACGCCTTTTGTATCCAACATTTTGATATTATTTTTTGGAATACCAGTGCTTCTAAATAATTTTGC
>FUFK010040226.1_pt1 | contig 38605 bp, 35 predicted proteins | sample 1021851 | NCBI WGS metagenome assembly FUFK01 (sample SAMEA51879418, study PRJEB19060) | metagenome
AACCTAATTCCACTGAACGCTTCAAAGCAGCACTACTTTTTTCAACACAAATATCTAACTCTTTTAANTTGGCATCCTTTTTNGTNTTTGGGTTTGTNTCTGTATATCGATAAGCAGANTTTTCNGCATATTTTGCAATNTTGAANGCAAAATTCTTATCTTNAATATGNATTGAGGTATCAGCAAAAATACTTGCCNNTTCNACATTGTATTTNTCTANTTGCGCNAATACNCCCATCANCCANNNNTCTTTTTTNTGTTCAGGTTTNTTCTTATCAAAATCTCTGANGAAAAGNACNTCTCNAGATAAACCAGAAAATTCCTTTGAAACCATCAGNGATGCTTTNGATTCNTCCTCAAAAAAGTTTGAAACTTTTCCTTTGACTTCACTGTCAAATAGTTTTGTTGTTTTTAATGATCCTTTTGAATAGAAAACTACACCAAAGTTATCATCAGATGCTTCTGAATATTTTTTCAGTTCGATTTTTTCAAGTGCTTTATAGAATGCCATTTTTTCTCCTTTTTGATATTCTTAAGAAGTGATTATTTCACGTTATATCAGTAAGGAAATTATAGTAAACATTTGCTGGGTTTCTCTAGTCCTTTTTGGATTAGTTTTACTTTCTCGGTTCAATATGTTTCTTTCACAGGCAGAAGTGGGCAGAATTTCAGCTGAAAACATATTATTTGCNTTAGTTTTATTTTCCCCAGGTTTAATTAATTTAGTGTTTCCAGTAAGTGTTTTTTTGGCTATGGGTTTTGTTTTAACCCCACTTTTTAGGAATCATGAAGCCGTTTTAACTGCTGGCTCGATGACAACTGGTAGGCTGCTAGCCAGTCAAAAATANTTAATATTAGGCATATTTTCTATTTCCGTTCTTTTGAGCACATTTTTAGCGCCTTANTTCACCAGTAAAGGNGAAGATTTNCTNGATAANGATAATTCATTTGCTTCAAAAATTNTTGCACCTAATGGTTTGGTGNCTCTACAGNCNGATACCTTCAACGTTTTTGGTGATAANGATAATGATATTTATCGAGATTTAATTTTTATTAACTCTCAGTCTATNGANACTTTTATCTATGGCACNACTGGTGTTATTGAAGATACCGCTTCAGGAGCAAGTNTAGTTTTGTATGATGGTTTTCTATTTGATAACGAGAGAAATTTTATTTCTAAGTTTAAGAAAGCTGATATTCCATTTGCTGATTATTCTTCTGAAGAATATATTTCAACAATTGCATTATTTAGCGAATTAACGCTGGAAAATGTCCAAGAAATCTTTGTAAGATTTACTTTGCCCATCTTCTGCGTAATTTCATTTATTTTTTCGGTAATATTTTCGAGTTACAGTGCTTTTTTTGGTAGAGAAAAGACTTATTTCTTTTTAGCGATTTTTAATATTCTCTACCTCTTGTCAGCAATATCAGCATTTGATGTAAGCGTAAATTCTTTTGAAGCTCTGATAATTAATTTTTATTGGATGCATTTCATAGTTTTAATTTTAATTTTTAGCTTAACCAGCAAAAGCGTAAAAAAAGGATTCGGCTATGAAGGCTTATAAATATATTTTTAAAAAATCTATACTCTCATTTCTTGGGGCACTCTTAATAATTTCAGCCATTGATTTTTCGTTTAATTTTTTCGCTGAGATTGACAACATAAATGAAAACTACAGCTTGCTAGATGCTTTGTTTTATTCAGTTGCAACAGAACCTTATCGAATGAGGAGCTTTATCTATCTTGCAGCTGTTGTTGGATTTCTTGCTATTTTTGTGGATGCTAGTTTTTTAAGAGCATTTAATACCGTGCGACAAGCAGGACTAGATAAAATTAAATATGCATTAATAATTTTTCTACCAGTTATTTTATTGAGCTTAGCCTCACACGAATTTGTTATACCAGAACTGACCAAAAAAGCTGAAGATTTTAGAAAATCAAAAGTAACATCCTCCGGCAGCAATCAGCCTGTAATAATTGAGATTGAAAAAATAGACGACGGCAACTTTGTTATGGTTTCAGAACAACTTGCCATAAGTTTTAATGATGAGGGTTCTTTGGAACTTAAAGATCAATATAGTGGGGCATTCAGNGAATTAAATTATAATAGNAATGTAAAGCAACTGTCGTTTTCACAGTTAATACAAAACTCAACCTCATCATTTGAAAAATTTAGCCTTGTTTCTAAAACAGAATTACTTAGAAGGAGCTTAAATTTTCTNTCCTATTTGGTAATTTTCTTAGTTGGTTTAGAAATTCTGATATCTTTTACAAAAGCTNTGAATGTAAATCGNATTTTAATTTATGGCTTTGGAGCTTGTCTGATCTATCAGTTTGTTGAATCTGTCTTTGCAGACTCAATCTCAGTATTTATGCTGCCATACTATCTGCAAGCATTCCCGATATTGCTAATTTTGATGTATTTCTTACTTAGGAAGCGATTCTTTTTTTAACAATTTTTAATTTGAGAATCCTATCTGGTAGACATTTATTTTCTTTATCAAATAATATCCAAAGCATTCCGATTGCACTTACAAGCAAGTAAAGCAAGAAGCGTTTTAAAGCAGCTGCTCCTGATAGCTTTGAGCCATCATCATTGATGATTTCATGATTCCATGTACTCATACCCAAGGTATTTCGACCATTAGACCAAAAGTAAACGTAATAACTTGCTGTCGTTAGAAGTATTATTAAGGCACCTATAGGTGGGGGGAAATAGTCGCTGTCGGAAATTATCAGTTTGTAAATACCAAGAAAAACAAAACCAAATAAAAACCACAAAGCAGCCACAAGAAATATGTCGTAAGTAAAAGACATAAGACGTGAAAAAATTCCTGGATATGTAAATTTATCTTCCATAATGTGCTAATGTAATTCGTACTTATGAGTAATCAAAAAAATCTTACAACAAACGATACATGGTTTTTTGGTCATCCGAAAGGGATGGTGACTTTATTCTTCACAGAAATGTGGGAAAGAATGTCTTATTACGGCATGAGAGCATTATTAGTCTTATATATGACAGGGGCAGTAACTGGGTTTAATCCTGGTTTGGGCTGGTCTCAAGTTGACGCGCAAGCAATTTACGGTATTTACGTGGGTATGGTCTATTTCATGGTCATTCCTGGTGGTTGGCTTGCAGATAATGTTTTGGGCCATCAAAAAGCTGTACTGATCGGAGCAATCATTATTGCTCTTGGGCATTTCACTTTAGCAATGCCACTGACTGAAACCTTTTTTCTTGGTTTGATATTAGTAGTATTAGGCACAGGCCTGCTGAAGGGAAATATCTCAACTATAGTTGGTCAACTTTACAAGCCTGGTGATTCAAGAGTTCAAGCTGGATATACCATTTTTTATATGTCTATTAACATCGGCTCAACACTTGGGTTCTTAATTTGTTCTTGGCTTGGAGAGAAAATTGGCTGGCACTGGGGATTTGGTGCAGCAGGAATCGGGATGTTTTTCGGTGTACTGCAATATCTCAATTTCCGACATTTATTAGGTGAAGCTGGCAATAAACCAAATGACATGCCACAAGCTCAAAGAGATACATACATCAAATGGTCCAAAATAACTTCCGCTCTCATGGTGGTAGTGATTGGCTTAGGGCTTCTGGGAATTATCACAGTTGAACCTAAAGTTTTTGCTGAAAACTTTGCAATCTTTTTAACAGGCGTAGCATTTGTTTACTTTAGTTATTTATTCTTATTTGCAGGTTTAACTCAAGTTGAGAAAAAGAATCTTTTCTTACTCTTAATCTTATTTATTGGTGCAGCAGCTTTTTGGTCAGGTTTTGATCAATCTGCTAGTTCATTAAGTATTTTTGCTCGCGATTATACTGATTTATCTGTAGGTGGTTATGAAATTCCAATAGGTTGGCTGCAATTCGCTAACCCAATATTCGTGGTAATTTTTGCTCCAATTTTTGCAGGTATTTGGATGCACTTAGGACGAATGAATTTAGATCCATCACTACCAGTCAAATTTGCTATTGGTTTATTCTTCATGGCATTAAGTTTCGTAGTCATGATTTATGCAGTCAATCTTGCTATGGAAGTGAGCCCAGTTGGGATGCAGTGGTTAATTATTACATACTTGCTTCAGACCTGGGGTGAATTGGCTTTATCACCAATCGGACTATCAGCTTTTTCACAATATGCTCCTAAGAAATACGTTGGGCAAATGTTTGGACTATGGTTCTTGGCATCTGCTATCGGTGGAGTCTTAGCAGGTCTACTAGGTGGCGAAGCATTGGGTGAAGGGCTGGAAAGCATCTCACCAGTATTTGAATTTATGATTCAATACTATGTGGTGATTGGTCTTGCGTTAGTTGCGGTTGCGGTTTTTGGCATTGCTAAAACAGCAGANCAGGTTAAAGCGAAGACCGCTAAAACCTAAAGTTTTTAAATTGGAAATAGGGCAGTTTGAGATGACTGCCCTTTTTTATACTCTTAAANAGAGTAGCAGATTTTTAATACGTTTCGATANATAAATAGTTATGGAATTTCTTTTTACTGTTTTGGCATGGGGAGTTTTTTCTGTTGCAGGCTTTTTCTTTCTACAAGCAAACCCAAGATTAAAAGAAAGGGTTCGTGACAAACTTCATATCTTCTTATTGCTTACATTAGTAGTTGTGATATTTGTGCGACTAATATTTTTTTGATTCTTAGACTGACTAATTATCTAAGCATTAAATCTAAACGAAGTTTTGTATTAGAGAATAATTATATTAAGGCCACTAGCTTTTAGCTGCTATTAATTTGATTGGTTAGTTTGAATATAGAAATTAAGTGGCTTTAAGTTAGTTTCAGTATTAAGTTCACCTTTAATACCAAAGATCGCATCAATATCAAAGTCACTGTTGTAGTCAACTAAGATTGTAAAAGCATGTTGATCAGGAACATTCAGTAGTCCTAATTCTTGATTGTTTTGTGCAAGGTATGAATATGTTGTGACATCCTCNTCATCGGTAGTTTCTTGTTTTTCTATGATAAGAAAGCTGGCGGTATTATCGCCATAATCCTCGTAAGACATAAGAATATCACCACCATCAAAGTCCTGATCAAAATCTGCTAGCACTATGTGATCATTCAGTGCTGCTGTTGCTTGATTGATAAAAGTGATATCGAGCTCATTTTCTAAAATATTCACCTCACCGGTTTCATACACTTTCAGGGTGGATGTTGGACTAAGATCAATGCCATTGGTAGGGTTTGAATCCCCCATAACAAAGATATCTATGTCGGTATCCTGATCGTACACAATGTTTTCAATCGCCTTAATCAGAGGTATATTGTCGTATGTCAGTACCTCGGCCCAATTCGTGCCATCTCCTGATTTTGGAACGGCCACAAATTTACCATTGCCTTCACTGTCGTAAGCTGAAAAAACAATATCCTCATTCGAATTTGAATCAAAATCGAATCCTGTAACATCGGTAATAGTTAAGCCATCTAGGGCTGTATTGTCGTAATCGAATTCCTCTATTTTAGGTCCATCTGAAGCACCCACTTCTATCCAATACTCCTTTGANTCACCTAAAAGATATATATCAAGAGCAACGTTATTATTTCTATCGATCAGACCCGCAATTCTCAGACCAGTATTGCTTAGATCTAGGCTGGTTTCATTGGTAACAAATTCATTATCTAAGACCAAACCAGTGTTTGTGCCCTTAAAAAAACATAGTTTTGAGGTATTTAAATTTTGTCTTTCATAGTCGGACGATAAACCAATGACATCAGTGAAACCATCCTGATCCAGATCTTTGGGTATTAGGACGCTTATGGCATCACATTCATCTGTCACAATTTCAGTAATAATCGGTAGTGGTCCACCGAGCATTTGTAGTAATTTGGTTTGCACTATCGAATCATCTGCAGTGCTTCGCGTTTGTACTCCGAAAATAATATCTGGTATTGAATCATCATTAACATCACCACGTGCTTGGCTTGTAAAGACAACTTTTTCATTCGCACCGTATTCAATAGTAAAATCTGGCTCTTCGCCTCTTTCGTCAAAGATAAAATAATCAGCTGTGCTTTTAACAATAGTTATTGCAACCGCCTGGTTAATAAATTCATTATTTCTTCTACAATCTAGAACGAAAGAACTTATACCACCTCTTTTAATGGTAATTTCTTCTGTGCCTTGGACTGGTTTCTCACCGGACCATCTACCTGCGGCATAACATTGACTGGCATTGGAATTCCAGGTCAACGTGAAACTATCACCGTAATCAACATTTTCTGAGCTTGCATCCAGCTCAAGAAAAAGTTCTTCTAGTGGTTCTTCTTTATCACTACATGCTGCAAGCACTAAAAGTGTAAAAAGGATAAGTAAATTTTTAACTCTCATATTTGACATTGTCTATTCTATACAAAAAGTTTAGCTATTTGTTTCTTCATTGAGATTTAATAAGATTTGATGGTAAATATCGGTTAATCGTTCCAATTCTACTTTCTCAATTTTTTCATCGATTTTATGAATGGTTTCAAATTTAGGTCCAAGCTCAACAATTTCACAACCTGTTTTCGAAATAAAACGTCCATCTGAAGTTCCACCTGAGCAAGACAAAGTTGTTTTAAAGCCCTGCACATCTTCTATACTTTGGCATACCACATCGGTAAATAATTTAGGCTCAGAATAGAATGGTTCGGCATTTATATCAAAGGACACTTTATGTTTGATTCCTTCGCTTTTCAGAAAATTTTCAACCTTTTCTTGTATTGCTTCACCACTTATTTGAGTTGAAAACCTTAGATTAAATTTTAGATATAAATTATTAGGTGTGACGTTATGCGCACCAACTCCAGCGGTAATATTAGTAAGCTGTAAAGATGTTGGCGGAAAATGCTCATTACCTTCATCCCATACTTCTTTGAGAAGTTTATCTAAGAAAGGAACAACTTTATGAATTGGGTTGTCAACTCTTGCAGGGTAGGCGGCATGGCCTTGCTTTCCTAATACTTCAAGCTCTATGTTAATAGAACCTCTACGACCAATTCTTATGTTGTCGCCCACAGTTTCTAATGTTGATGGCTCACCAATTAAGCAATAGTCAATTTTTTCATTTCTCTGGAGTAGTTCCTCTACCACTTTTACCGTNCCATCTTTGGATGGGCCTTCCTCATCTGCCGTAATTAAAAAACCTATAGAATAATTAAGGCTATCTACGTCTATTCTTGATAGAGCTGACATAAAACAAGCAATACCTCCTTTCATATCTCCTGTACCTCTACCATTGATGAATATGCCATCATCATATCCGGAAAAAGGGTCATGCTCCCATTCATTTTCAGGACCTGTTGGGACAACATCTACATGCCCTAAGAAAACGAGCAAAGGGCCGTTATTTCTTTTCACACTCCACAGATTTTTTACTCTACCAAATGTTAATGTTTCATTAATAAAGCCTCTTTGAGTTAAAAAATCTTCAATGTATTGCAGGCATCCGGCATCATTCGGTGTGATGGATTTTTTTTGAACCAAATCTTGTGTTATCTGAATTTCCATAATTAATTATTCTCGTGTAAAGCTTTATTCAGTTTAAATTCGTCTTCTTTATTTTTTGCGCATACCTTTCCAGAAACAGAATCTCGAAAATACAACATATTACTTTTCCCATTAAGCGCAAGGGCCTTCACAATTTTATCATTCTCATTCAGTAGAGTGATTTTTGTGCCTGCGGTGACATATAAACCTGCTTCAACCGTGCAATTATCTCCCAATGAAATCCCAATGCCTGAATTGGCACCCAAAAGACAATTTTCTCCTACAGTAATTATTTCTTTGTTGCCACCTGATAACGTTCCCATCGTTGAACTGCCTCCTCCTAAATCTGAATTTTTTTTGACGAAGACTCCTGCTGAAATTCTGCCTTCCACCATNTTAGGACCCTCTGTGCCAGCATTATAATTTACAAAACCTTCATGCATAATCGTTGTGCCTTTACCAAGGTATGCACCTAATCTCACTCGAGAGCAATCTGCTATTCTTACACCTTCTGGCACAACATAATCAGTCATTGGGGGAAACTTATCGATCGAATAAACCCTGTAATTGTTTAAATTTGATGTGCTTTTCAGAACCTCTATTCTTTTAGGACCTTTTTCGGTCCAAGCGAGGTTTGGTAATACAGAAAAAATATTATCAAGATTTAATTGGTTTGGTTGAAAATGTCTCAATGATAATAAATATAATTTCAACCAAGCTGTTGGTATATCTGAAATAGGTTCGTCTTTAATTAGATGCGTTGTTACCACATCACCCTCAAGAGAATGCCCATTTGTTTGGTTATTCGATTCAGAAAAGCTATGGTAATTAATGCTTAGAAATCCCTTTTCGTCATATAGGGCAACACCCTCAGCTTTGATTGGTAATTTCATTCCTCACTCACCTGCAGTTAATATTTCATAGCCATTATTGGTAACTGCAACTGTATGCTCCCATTGAGCCGATAGCTTCCCATCCTTTGTAACAACCGTCCAACCATCGCTTAGTACTTTTGAATGGTATTCACCCAAGTTGATCATGGGCTCAATTGTGAAACACATACCTTCTTTTAATTCCAGTCCTTGTCCCTTTTCACCATAATGCATGACTTGAGGTTCCTCATGGTATGTTTTGCCAATGCCATGACCACAGTAATCTCGAACCACCGAATAGTGATTTTTTTCTGCTAGTTCTTGGATAGCAAATCCTATATCCCCAAGCTTTGCACCAGGCTTAACTTGATTGATGCCTGCAAAAAGGCAATTTTTTGTGATATCAACCAATCTTTTTGCATGAGGAGCAACTTTTCCTACGAGAAACATTTGAGAAGTATCGCCGTGCCAACCCTCATGTATAACTGTGACATCAATGTTAACAATATCTCCATTTTTAAGAATTTTATCTTCACTGGGGATGCCATGGCAGATCACATTATTTACAGACGTACATAAAGTTTTTGGAAAACCTCCGTAACCTATATTAGCCGGTATGCATTTGAGTTCTTCAGTAATGAATTTAAATGCAAGGTCATCGAGTTTTGCCGTACTGACACCAGGCACAACATACTCTCTTAACATTTCCAGAACACTTGTTGCTTTTTGACCAGCAATTTTCATTTTTTCAATGTCTTTTTTGCTTTTAATTGAAATTGACATAGGGTTAATTCTAAATGATCTGTAAATTATCTTCTAACTTCTTTATAGTATTCGGAAGCGAAAATGAAGTTTGCAGCAAAGCTCCTACTAGAAAATGGAATTTCATTTGAAGGTATTGGTTTTGGGTTTCAAAAAATTGGTGTTGGTGAAGTAGTTTTTAATACAGCAATTACAGGCTATCAAGAAATTCTTACCGATCCATCTTACGACGGTCAAATCATAACTTTCACCTATCCTCACATTGGAAACACTGGAATTAATTTTGAAGATAATGAATCAAAAAAAATTGCTGCAAGAGGCTTAATTGTTAAAAATTTCTGTGATTTTCCAAGCAACTACCGTTCAAAAATGTCTTTGGAGGATTTTTTAGTTGAACAAAAAACGATTTGTATATCGGATATAGACACGAGACATCTTACAAGAATTTTAAGGGATGAGGGTTGTAAAATTGGAGCCATATATCCAACTAAACTTTTCACTGATGAAGAAGCTGTTTCTGAAATAAAGAAATTTGGTTCTATGTCAGATAATAACTTTATTGAAAATGTGGCTGTTTCTGAGTCTTATGCTTATGGAGATCCAAAAACCAAGAAAAAATTTAAAATTGCAGCAGTTGATTTTGGTATAAAGGAAAATATCTTGCGGATCATGAAAGATATGGGAGGGGATATTACTGTCATGCCGCCAACTACAACAGCAAAAGAGATGGCTGCTCTAAAACCCGATGGAATTTTTTTATCTAATGGTCCCGGCGATCCTAAAGTTTTAACTTCAGCTGTTGAGGAAGTGAAACAAATGATGAAACTGGAGATACCAATCTTTGGAATTTGTCTAGGTCATCAAATCATGTCATTGGCCTACGATTTGAAAATAGAAAAAATGCCTTTTGGTCACCATGGCGCAAATCACCCTGTTCATGATTTAAAAAATAATACAGTTTTCATTACTTCTCAAAATCATAATTTTGCAGTTGCAAACATTGAAGATAGGAGCGATGTGGTTGTAACGCATAAATCTTTATTTGATGGTTCTATACAAGGTATTGAGCATAATGAAAAACCATTTTACTCAATTCAATGTCATCCTGAAGCAAGCCCAGGACCAAAAGAATTTGAGGTATTGTTTAATAGATTTTTCGAGGATATGAATGCCTAAAAGAGAAGATATTAAAACAATATTGATTGTTGGTTCTGGCCCAATTGTTATTGGTCAGGCCTGCGAGTTTGATTATTCTGGCACCCAAGCTTGTAAAGCCCTTCGAGATAATGGATACAGAGTNATTTTAGTTAACTCCAATCCTGCAACAATAATGACTGATCCTGAAGTTGCGGATGCCACCTATATAGAGCCTGTTGATTGGCAAACACTCGAAAAGATTATTGAAAAAGAAAAACCTGATGCTATTTTGCCAACTATGGGAGGCCAGACGGGTTTAAATGTTTCATTAGATTTAGCTAAAAGAGGAATTCTAGAGAAACATTCAGTGGAAATGATCGGGGCAAATAGAGAAGCCATTGATAATGCAGAAGACCGGGAAAAATTTGATAAATGCATGAAAGAATTAGGTCTCGAAACACCAAGATCAGGCTTTGCACACTCTATGGAAGATGCATGGAGGATTCATAAAGACATTGGTTTGCCATGTGTCATTAGGCCTTCATTTACTTTAGGTGGCACGGGTGGAGGTATTGCTTATAACTTAAAAGAATTTGAAGAAATTTGCATGAATGGTCTCAAACTCTCACCCACAAAAGAACTTTTAATCGACGAATCCCTAGTTGGATGGAAAGAATTTGAGATGGAGGTTGTGAGAGACAAAAATGACAATTGCATTATTGTGTGCTCGATTGAAAATGTAGATCCAATGGGTGTCCATACTGGTGATTCTATTACTGTTGCACCAGCCCAAACTTTAACTGACAAAGAATATCAAGAAATGAGAGATGCTTCATTTAAAGTCTTGCGACGAATTGGAGTTGAAACCGGTGGATCAAATGTTCAATTCGCCCAAGATCCAAAGACTGGTCGTTTGGTTGTTATAGAAATGAATCCTAGAGTTAGTAGGTCTTCCGCATTAGCTTCAAAAGCAACAGGATTTCCTATTGCAAAAGTTGCAGCTCTCTTAGCAGTTGGCTATACCTTGGATGAATTAAAAAATGATATTACAGACGGCAAAACTCCTGCTTCATTTGAACCAACCATCGATTATGTTGTGACAAAAATCCCAAGATTTAACTTTGAAAAGTTTCCAGAGACTGATTCAAGACTTACAACACAAATGAAGTCGGTTGGAGAAGTCATGGCAATNGGTAGAAACTTCCAAGAATCATTTCAAAAAGCGATTAGATCAATGGAAAATGGATTGAATGGTTTATCAAGCATTCTGAAAAAAAATGAGGGGAATGGCGCTCTTAAACTTGAACTTTCTACGCCAGGTGAAAAAAGATTATGGTTCATTGCTGATGCATTTCGAAAAGGATGGACTATGGAAGAAGTTTTTGTATCTTGTAAAGTAGATTATTGGTTTTTGCATCAAATTAAAGACATTGTTGATGACGAAAAAATAATCCAAAACTCAAAATTAGAGCAAATTGATGCTAACACTTTGAAATCATATAAAAAGAAAGGATTCTCTGATGCACGAATTGCTGATCTTCTCGAAGTTGATGAACAGAGTGTTAGAGAACACAGATACAAATTAAATGTTCATCCAGTTTTTAAAAGAGTTGATTCTTGTGCTGCCGAGTTTGATAGTACCACAAACTATCTTTATTCAACTTACGAAGAATTTAATGAATCTGAGGTCTCTAATAATAAAAAAATTGTTGTGTTAGGCAGTGGGCCTAATCGTATTGGTCAAGGCATTGAATTTGATTATTGTTGTGTTCAAGCAGCATTAGCTTTCAGAGAAGAAAACATAGAAACAATAATGATTAACTCAAACCCTGAAACTGTTTCAACCGATTTTGACGTCTCAGATAAATTATATTTTGAGCCAATTGTGGCAGAGGACGTTTTTGAAATTATAAGACATGAAAATCCATATGGAGTTGTTGTTCAGTTTGGAGGGCAAACTCCTCTCAAGCTTACGGAAGAATTTGAAAAAAATAATATTAAGATACTTGGTACTCCTCCTTCATCAATTGATACCGCAGAAAATAGAGAGAAATTTAAAACATTTCTCTCAGAGTTTAATTTTCAGCAACCTGAAAATAGGATCGCTCAAAGTGTTGAGGATGCAAAAAAAGCAGTTGAGGAGTTGAGTTATCCTGTAATTGTTCGACCATCTTATGTGCTTGGAGGTAGGGCAATGGAACTTATTTATACTGACTCNGATTTGAATAACTATCTAACAAATGTTGCAAATATTTCAGCTGAAAACCCTTTGCTGATTGAAAAATTTTTGGATGATGCTGTTGAATTAGATATAGATGTAATATGCGATGGTGAAAAAACTCTAATAGGCGGCGTTTTACAACACATTGAGGAAGCTGGAATACATTCAGGAGATAGTTCATGTTCTTTTCCGCCCTATAGTGTTGGCGATACACAATTACATGCACTAAAAAAAGAAATAAAAGCAGTTGCAAAAAAATTAAATGTTATCGGTTTAATGAACGCACAAGTAGCTATCAAAGACGACAAATTTTATATGATAGAGGTTAATCCAAGAGCTTCTAGAACTATACCTTTTCTCTCAAAGTGCATAGGAAATTCACTAGCCAAAATTGCATCAAAAGTAATTACAGGCAAATCACTAAAAGATTTAGGTTTAGAAGCTGAAATTATGCCAACAAATTACGCGGTAAAAGCTCCTGTTTTTCCATTTAATAAATTCAGAAAAGTAGATCCAATACTTGGACCAGAAATGAAATCGACTGGCGAGGTAATGGGTAGAGGTGATTGTTTCGGGGAGGCTTTTGGTAAAGCAATGAAGGGCGCAGGAGAAGTAATCCCTAACCAAGGACGTGTATTTGTAAGCGTTAAAGATAATGATAAAAAATATCTTCCGGACCTCTGTTCTAAATTGGAGAAATTAGGTTTTCAAATCTATGCTACCAAAGGGACAGCCAAAGCTTTAGAGAAAACTGATGTGAAAGTCAAAATTGTTAATAAAGTCCTGGAAGGCAGACCACACATTGTTGATGCTATTCTGAATAAAGAAATTGATATGATCATAAATACTACTGAAGGCAGACAGTCTATTAAAGATTCATTTTCAATAAGGAGATCAGCATTAGAACACAGCATCTTTTTAACTACTACCATTTCAGGTGGCTTTGCAATTGTTGAATCTTTAGAGAAAGGAGTAGAGAATTGGGAATATAAACCACTTCAATTGTCTTAAATGGAAAAGAAACCGATAACCCCAGAGGGCCAAACTAAGCTAAGGTCAGAATTAGATCACTTAAAAAACATTAAGAGACAGGAAATAATAGATGCCATTTCAGAAGCAAGAGCCCATGGTGACTTAAAAGAAAATGCAGAATATCACGCTGCTAGAGAAGAACAAGGACTTAATGAAGCCAGAATAAGAGAATTAGAGGAAGTGCTATCAATTTCACAAGTTGTTGAATACAAAACAATGGGCGTTGAAGATAGAGTAATTTTTGGTTCAACTGTAACTATTAAGGACCTTGAATCAGCGGAGATCAAAACTTATCAAATTGTTGGGGATGCTGAAGCAGATATTGAGAAAAATACAATTTCTTTTACTACTCCAATGGCAAGATCTTTAATTAAAAAAGAGCTTGGTGAATTTGTTGAAGTGGAAACTCCAGGCGGTATAAAAGAATACGAAATTACTGAAATCAAATTAATTTGAAAGAAATACAAGATACCTGGGCTAAGAAGGCAAAAAAAGAAGGTTATAGATCAAGAGCATCTTATAAATTGTTGCAAATCAATAAATCTCATAAATTAATTGAAAACTCGGACATGATCATTGAGCTTGGTTCTACTCCTGGAGGATGGTCACAGGTGATCGCAAATCTTAAGAGAAAAAATACAAAATGTTATGCATTTGATTTACTACCCATGGAAAATGTAGAAGGTATCCAATTTCATCACCTAGATCTCTTCTCAGTTGAATTTAATAAATTTATCAACAATCTAAACACCAGAGCAGATTTGATATTAAGTGATATGTCGGTAAATCTTTCTGGAATAAAAGTAATTGATGATGAGGCAAATAAAGAATTGAACTTATTTTGCCTTGAGCTATCAAAAAAAATACTCAAGAAAACAGGAGCGCTTCTAATAAAGACATTTACGAACCAAAATTTAAAGACATTAAAGAAAAGTTTTGAAAACACTTTTGAGAAAGTTTTTGTTGAAAAGCCACAGGCTTCAAAAACTTCTTCTGCTGAGGTTTATTTGTTAGGATTAATCCCTAAATAGAAAAGACATGAAAAACTTTGGGAGAAATATTCTTTTTTGGCTAGTGGCAGGAACTTTGATGTTTATGCTGCTCGACAACTATACGTCAAGCTCGCTTAAGGAAGAGTTGACATATTCTGAATTTAAACAGGAAGTTAAAGGCAAAAAGGTAAAATCTATTGTCTACAAGGGCGATCAGATGACTGTTGAAGTCGAAAGATTCAATGGAACCAAATACACAACACAAAAACCAGCTTACATTAGCGATCAAGATCTTAATGAAAGTCTAACTGAAGCGGATGTTGAAATTGCCTTTGAAGCTATAGAGAAACCAAGTGTTTGGTCTCAACTCCTCATTGGCGCATTCCCACTTTTATTACTATTAGCAATATTTTTTATTTTTATGAGAAATATGCAAGGTGGAGTTGGAGGCAAGGGAGGTCCTATGACTTTTGGCAGAAGTAAAGCAAAACTTCTCGATGGTGGGCATGTGAAGACAAATTTTACAGATGTTGCTGGTTGTGAGGAAGCAAAGGAAGATGTGAAAGAGTTGGTAGACTTTCTCAAAGACCCAGCAAAGTTCATAAAAGTTGGAGGTAAAATACCAAGAGGAATTCTGATGGTTGGCCCACCTGGAACAGGTAAAACCCTTTTAGCAAGGGCAGTCGCTGGTGAAGCAAAAGTACCATTTTTTACCATTTCAGGTTCTGATTTTGTGGAAATGTTTGTTGGTGTTGGTGCTTCAAGAGTCAGAGACATGTTCGAGCAGGCAAAGAAGCATTCCCCATGCATTGTTTTCATAGATGAAATTGATGCAGTCGGAAGACAGAGAGGCGCTGGTTTAGGTGGTGGTCACGATGAAAGAGAACAAACACTTAATCAGTTACTTGTTGAAATGGATGGTTTTGAGGAAAATTTGGGTGTTATTGTCATAGCAGCAACTAACAGGCCGGATGTCTTGGATGCCGCATTATTGAGGCCAGGTAGATTCGATAGGCAAGTTATGGTCGGTTTGCCAGACATAAAGGGAAGGGAACACATCTTAAATGTTCATTTGAAAAAAGTGCCAGTTGATAAATCAGTTGAGCCTAGTGTAATAGCAAGAGGCACTCCCGGTTTTTCTGGTGCAGATCTTGCTAACCTTGTAAATGAAGCTGCATTGTTGGCAGCTAGAAAAAATCTAAGAAAAGTATCACAAGCAGAATTAGATTTTGCGAAAGATAAGATAATGATGGGTTCTGAGAGAAAATCTATGATTCTTAATGAAGAGCAAAAGAAACTTACTGCTTATCATGAAGCAGGCCATGCAATAGTTGGTTTAAATCTTCCTGAACATAGTCCAGTATACAAAGTGACTATCATTCCAAGGGGTAGAGCTTTAGGTGTAACAATGTTCTTGCCTGAAGAGGATGTATATACTTACTCAAAAACAGCCCTCATAAGCCAAATTACCAGTTTATTTGGTGGAAGAGTAGCAGAAGAGATAATCAACGGAAAAGATGGTATAACAACTGGAGCCTCTAATGATATTGAAAGAGCAACAGATTTAGCCAGAAATATGGTCACTAAATGGGGCTTCTCTGACAAATTAGGCACACTAAAATACGATGACGAAGATGAAAATCCATTCTTAGGTAGATCAGCAGGAGCTAAAAAAAGAATTTTCTCTGAGGAAACAGCTAAACAAATTGATGATGAAGTTAGATCAATCATTCAAACATGTTATGAGAAGGCAGGATCAATTCTTGCCACAAATCTTGATAAATTACATAACATGGCAGATGCATTATTAAAATACGAAACTATAGATCAAGATCAAATATCAGATATAATGGCAGGCGCACTTCCAAGAGATAAAAGTGATGATAATGATCAAGATAAAACAAAAAAAACAAAAGTCCCAAGTTCCTCAAAACCTATCCAAGGAACATAAATGAAATTCGGCACCGACGGATTTAGAGGTCCGGCTGATAGTGTAATAACGCCTGATTTTTGTCTAAGGCTTGGATTTCATACTGGCGCTGTAATTAAAGAAAAGGGTTATGACTCAGTAATTATTGGCAAAGACACAAGGGTTTCTGGCTACATGCTCGAAGCTGCTTTACAAGCAGGCTTTATTTCAGCTGGAATCGATGTAAAACTAGCAGGCCCAATACCAACGCCAGCAGTGTCATTTCTTACAGCTACTTATGCTGGACAATTTGGTGTTGTTATCAGCGCAAGCCATAATCCGTTTTACGATAATGGTATTAAGTTCTTCAATAGACATGGCAGAAAAATTTCAGCAGACCTTGAGCAAGAGATCGAAAAGCGACTTGAAACTCCAAACGAACCAGTCAAAGCAAAAAATCTAGGAAAAGCTTTTAGGATAGATAGTGCTTCAGGAAGATATGTAGAATATTGTAAAAGTACCTTGAAAGGTAACTATAGTCTCCAAAACAAAACAATACTTGTTGACGCTGCTAATGGAGCAAATTACAAAATTACTCCCATGTTATTACGGGAACTAGGTGCCAAGACAATTAATGTCAATTGTGATCCTGATGGTTTCAACATCAACTTTGATAGTGCTGTGTTAAAGCAAGAACTATTCGCAGAATATGCAAAAAATTATGAGTTTGATTATTGTGTAGCAGTTGACGGGGACGGAGACAGACTAGTTCTATCTGATGCTAAAGGCACAATTTTTACTGGTGATGACATTTTATATACCTTGGCCTCTAGAAATAANATGATTGGTAAAGAGCAGTCNGATTCAGTCATTGGAACAACAATGTCTAACCAGGGTGTGGTNGAAGCACTTGGNAANCTNGGAATAAGTTTTTTAAGAACNGATGTTGGAGANAAATATATTTCTAGAGAATTAGTNAAGCNTGATTTAAATGTTGGTGCAGAGCCATCAGGCCANNTTATTCAAAGNGAGTTTTCAGAGAGTGGCGATGCAAACATTGCATTAATACAAACTTTAGCTGCACTTCAGGAACTCGACACCACTATCGAAGAAATAAAGAAGAACATAAATTACAAACCTCTGAGTTTAAGAAATTTCTCCGTTGCTGATAAAAAAGTTATCGAATCACAAATATTTATCGAAAGCATAGAAAAACTCCAAAAAAATTACCCTGATGCAAGAATTTCTTTGAGGAAATCAGGCACTGAGCCAATTATAAGAGCTATGGTAGAGGCAGAAACTGAGAATGACAAAGATTCTATTCTCAATGAAATAGAAAGCTTAATTTTGTAATGTCAAAGCTAGTAATCGCAAATTTTAAAATGAATGGGTCTAAAGAGTTCATTGAAAACTGGGCAAAAGATTTTCATGAAGAAAAAGAATCAAATAAAATAATAATAGTAGCGCTACCATCTGTATATTTATCAAATTTTAAAGACAGTAATTTCAATTTGGCAGGTCAAAATGTTTCAAATCAATCATCCGGAGCTTTCACGTCGCAACTCTCTGCGCAAATGTTAAAAGATTGTGGTGCAGAATATTGTTTAATAGGCCATTCTGAAACAAGACAGTATTTAATGGAAACTAATGAAAATATTAAACAAAAATTTGATCAACTTGCTCAAGAATCTATTCAACAAATATTATGCATTGGAGAACCACTTGAGATTAAAGAAGCTTCAAAAACAACGGATTATCTTTTAGAGCAGTTAGAATTAATAAGCTCTGATCAGGAAAATATAATCATTGCTTATGAACCGATTTGGGCTATAGGAACAGGCTTGACTCCGGAAATAGAGGATATCCAATTGGCAGTTGATTGCATAAGAGGCAGATTTAATAAATCAATTAAGGTTCTTTACGGTGGAAGTGTGAACTCCTCAAACGCTGCTAATATTTCTGCGAAAACAGATATTGATGGCCTTTTAGTAGGTGGGGCTTCTCTAAACCCCAAAGAATTTGCTAATATAGCGCAATTATGTTGATCAAGATTCTGTTAGTAATTTTAGCTGTCATGATTGTTAGCTCAATTATGTTGCAACAAGGTAAAGGCTCAGACTTAGGGTCTGCGTTTGGCGGTGGAAGCTCAGATTCTTTATTTGGTCCGCTTGGGCCTTCAAACTTTTTCTCAAAATTAACTTGGGGCCTTATAACAGTTTTTTTTATTCTTTGCTTATTGCTTGCATATATATCAAAACAAGAACTTACATTAAATGTTAGTGAAGATTTGATTGAAGAAGTATTTGATGAACCACCAGTAGAATAAATGGTGCCGAAGGAGGGACTTGAACCCTCACAAGCATTGCTTACTACCCCCTCAAGATAGCGCGTCTACCAATTCCGCCACTTCGGCAAAGTTTNAGAAAGAATAAATTATAGTCTATAAATATTGACCATTCTAAGTCTTTTAACTATCCTTTAACGTCACTGCGGGGTAGAGCAGTCTGGTAGCTCGTCGGGCTCATAACCCGGAGGTCGATGGTTCAAATCCATCCCCCGCTACCAATTACGATGATAAAGAGAGATATTGAAGCCTTTTTAACCCCAATAATTGAGGAAACAGGATGNGAACTCTGGGGNATAGAGTTTGGNTCTGCAAAAGGAAAAGGNCGTTTATTAAGAATATATATTGATGCAATTCATGGAGTTGATATTAATGATTGCACAAAGGTGAGNAGAGAAATTGATTATTATTTTCAACACGAATCAATTTTTTCAGAATTTGCCTTTTTTGAAGTTTCNTCTCCTGGATTNGATAGAAAACTATTTAATCAAAAACAATATAAAAAATTTGTTGGAGATGTAGTATCATTATCACTCTTCTCTAAGGTGAATAACCTTAGAAAATTAAAGGGCACTCTCCTAGAAGTTTTGGATTCAGAAATTTCTGTCAAAACAGAAGGAGAAACCTTATTGCTTGAATTAAGCAATATTGAAGTATGTAAACTTGATTTAGACGATCAAATAGAGAAAAAAAAGAATGAATAAACAGATTTTAGATGTTGTTGCTTCAGTCTCCATAGAGAAAGGAGTTGATAAAACAATTATATTTCAAGCGCTTGAAGAGGCCATCGCAAGTGCAACTAAAAAATTAGTGGATGATGAAGCTAATATTGTTGTTGTGATAGACAAGACTACGGGTGAATACAAAACCTATAGAAAGTGGGATATCGTAAAAGAGATCGATGAAAGTGAGGTATTTCAAATACTTGAATCAGAACTTGATGGATACGAAGTTGAAGAAGATACAGCAACTAAAGAAATTGAAAACATAGATTTTGGAAGAATTTCAGCACAAGCCGCAAAACAAGTAATTATCCAAAAAGTAAGAGAAGCCGAAAGAAGCAAAATAACAAAAAAATATGAAAGTTTGGTGGGTGAAGTAATATCAGGCCAAGTAAAAAGAATAAATAGGGATTTTTTATTATTGGAAATTGAAGAAGACCTCAATGCTCAAATACCAAGAGATCAAATAATACCTGGAGAAATTTTCAAATTAAATGATCGCGTTAGAGCAGTCATTAAAGAAATTGTAAGCACACCTAGAGGACCACAAATAATTCTAAGCAGGACAGATGAAAGATTAGTGGTTCAGCTTTTTACACAAGAAGTGCCAGAAATCTCGGAAGGAACAATAGAAATTAAAGCAATCGCAAGAGACCCTGGTTATAGATCAAAAATAGCTGTCAAAACATATGATGGTCGAATTGATCCAGTAGGAGCATGTGTGGGAATGAGAGGGTCAAGAGTTCAAGCTGTTTCAAATGAGATCGGCAATGAAAGAATAGACATATTTATACATAGCGATAATCCAGCTGAATTTGTAGTTAACTGTCTAGCTCCAGTCAAAATATACTCAATACTTGTCGATGAAAGAACTTCNACACTCATCCTAGAAGTTGAAGAAGAAAACCAAGCCCAAATTATTGGAAAGAATGGTCAAAATTTAAGATTGATGACACATATGATTGGTTGGTCATTCCAAGTTTTAAATAAAGAGCAGTTTAAAGAATATCAGGATTCAAGTTTAATTGAGAAATATGATGGACTAGCTAAAAGATTAGGTCTTAGTGACAAAGAAAAAGAAGGCATTGTTTCCAAAGAATTAGATAGTTTAGAAAAAATTGTCGACTTGGATGCAAAAACACTAGCTGAAATTTTTGCAAATGAAAAAAGAACAACCGAACTATTAGATAAAGCGAATGAACTTTTGCTTCAAGATGCATTTAATGCAGATTTTAATGATCCTACTATGGAAGAGGATTTAGTTAATCTAAATGGAATAACCAACGAAGTATTAAGTGCATTAAGCTCAAATAATATAAAAAAACTTGAAGATTTAGCAGAGATGTCTGTTGGAGAGTTGCAAGATATTTCAGAAACAATTTCTGAAAAAGAAGCTTCAGCTCTTATAATGGAGGCTAGAAAGCCATGGTTTGAGTAGGAGATAGCGATTAATGGATATATCTGTAAAAAAACTTTCTGAAATTTTAAAGATAGACCCTAACGCTCTTCTGGAGAAAATGATCGCTGCAGGTCTCCCTCAAAAAGACATAGAAGACCCAGTATCTACCGAAGATAAACAAACATTACTATCTTACATAAGAAGCTCAAAAGATTCTCCCGTCCAAGAAAAGAAAGTAGAAGTCCCCAAAGAACTTTCACCCAAAAAAGAAGCAAAAACTAAAATAGAAGAAAAACCTAAAAAAGAGGTAAAAAAAGAAGAAAAACCTCAACCTATTCAAGAAAATGTTGCATCTACCGAAACTAAAGAAAAATCAAAAAAATCCGTAAATATTAACGGATCAATTAGAGTTAATGATCTTGCTAGAAAATTAGGAAAAAGAGGAAATGAGGTTGTAAAAAAACTTGTAGAGCTCGGGGAGATGGCTTCTTTAAATGATGAAGTTGATCAAGAAACAGCAGTCTTAGTCTCTGAAGAGTTTGGGTTTGAAGTTAAGTTTGAAGAAGAACAACTGCTAACAGAAGAAGTTGCTGATTACCCAAAAATTGAAAGCAATTATATAGACGTCAAAAGCCCACAAAATAGACATTCTGTTGTTACAGTTATGGGTCATGTTGATCATGGCAAAACATCACTTCTTGATGCAATTAAATCTACCAACGTAGTCGATGGTGAGTCAGGTGGAATTACTCAACACATTGCAGCTTATGAGGTAAAAACAAAGTCTGGAAAGATTACTTTTATTGATACTCCGGGTCATGAAGCTTTCACAGCCATGAGGGCAAGAGGTGCAAACACAACCGACATTGTCATATTAGTTGTTGCAGCAAATGATAGTGTTAAACCTCAAACAATTGAGGCTATAACACACGCAAAAGCAGCAGAAGTTCCAATCATTGTTGCTATTAATAAAATTGATTTAGAAGCTGCAGATATCGACAAAGTTAAGGGCGATTTAGCTAAATACGAACTTGTCTCAGAAGATTGGGGAGGAAAAAATCAGATGATTCCTGTTTCAGCAATATCAAAAGAAGGCATTGACTCGCTTTTGGATGCAATTGAACTTGAATCTGAATTACTTGAACTCAAAGCACCAGTAAAAGGATTAGCAACTGGTGTTATATTGGAATCTGAGCTAGATCGATTCAAAGGCCCTTTAGGAACATTTTTGGTGCAAAAAGGAGTCCTAAAGGTAGGAGATATCATTGTTGCTGCAGAGAAAAAAGGAAAGATAAAATCATTAATCAATAGTTCAGGCGAAGCAATAAAAGAAGCTGGGCCCTCAACTCCAGTAGAAGTACTGGGTCTTGAGGATTGTGTAGCTGCTGGAGAAGTTTTTAATGTTGTGGCATCCGAAAAAGATGCTCGCAATATTATTGATCAAAGAAATGCATTTTTAAAAGAACGAGCGGATAAGAATGTTATGACTTCACAATCTGCCTTCGATCTTTTAGATCAGGAAAAAATTAACAAATTAAGAATAATTATTAAATCTGATGTGGCGGGAACCAATGAAGCAATTAATGCATCATTATTAAAAATTGGTAATGAGGAAGTAGACGTTGATATTGTAAGTTCAGGAGTTGGAGGTATAACAGAATCCGATGTAAATCTNGCAATAACNACAGGTGCAAGNATTTTTGGTTTTAATGTTCGATCAGATAATAAAGCAAAAAAANTGTTNGAAGAACANGGNATAGAGGTGAATTACTATAGTGTGATATATGATTTAATTGAAGATACCAAAAGATTACTATCAGGCCTACTAAAACCGATTTACTCGGAAAAAATACTTGGTTTAGCTGAAGTTAAGGAAGTATTTAAGTCACCAGAGTTTGGTTTAGTAGCTGGTTGCATGGTCACAGAAGGACTTGTCAGAAGAGAAAAGCATGTGCGTGTATTGAGAGATAATGTTGTAATTCATGAAGGGGAACTGGATTCACTTCGCAGGTTCAAAGACGATGTTAAAGAAGTAAATAATGGCACCGAATGCGGAATTGGTATAAAAAATTATTTAGATATAAAACCAGGTGATTTAATCGAAAATTTTGAGCAAAAAGAAGAAAAGAGATCACTTTAATTAATGGAAAAAGACAGAATAGTTAGGATAAATGATAACCTAAAGAAAGAAATTGCCTTTTTTATACAAAATTCAAGCCTCAGAGAGAATTGTGGTTTTTTAAGTATCAACCACGTTGACACCTCACGAGATTTATCAGGAGCAAAAGTATTTTTTTCCACAATAAATTCTCAACTATCAAACAAAGATCTTCAAAAGTTTCTAAACGAAAATTCTTGGAAAATTAGAAAAGGTTTATCAGACATTCTTCCTTTAAAAAAAGTTCCTGAGTTAAGGTTCATTTATGATGATCACATTGATAATGTAAGAAAGATTGATGATCTAATTGAGAAACTATAATCATGAGTATTTTGCTGCTAAATAAAGAAAAGGATATGACATCCTTTTCTGCAGTAAAACAAGCACAGAAAGAATTGGGTTTCAAAAAAGCAGGGCATGGGGGAACTCTTGACCCTTTAGCAACTGGCGTTTTACCAATTTTTTTTGAACAATCTACAAAGTTCCTGCAATTTTTTAATTCTGAAACCAAGGAGTATATTGCTGATTTCATATTTGGCATAAGCTCAAATACAGAGGATATAACAGGTATATTAACTTATGAGAAAATAAATAAAGAACCAAAAGAAATCGAAATTAAAAGAGCTTTAAAAAAATTTGAGGGTATTACTGAACAACTTCCACCTAAGTTTTCTGCTAAAAAGATAAATGGAGTTCCAATGTATAAACTGGCAAGAAAAGGACAGGATTTCAATCGAACACCTCAAAAGATAAATATTTATAATATTGAACTCCTTGGATATGAATATCCAAGATTTCAGATAAAAGTTTCTTGTAGCAAAGGAACATACATTAGAACTCTAGGTGTTGATATTGGAAAATCGCTCGATCAATCGGTTTCGATGTGTGAATTGAAAAGAACAAAATTTGGTTCACTTGGCTTACATGAATCTGTCACATTAACTGAGTTAAAAAATTTGGACAAACAAGAAAAAATGCAGTATGTTAGGCGGGTTGAAGAAATTTTAATAGATATCCCACAGGTAGAAATAAGATCTTCTGAAGTAACGAAATTTCAAAATGGGTGCCAAATTAAGGCAAGGGAAATAGAAGATACCGGAAAACATTTTATTTTTAACAAGAAAGAACTATTGGGATTAGGTGTAGTGGATAACAATTTAATGATTAATCCACTAAAGGTTTTAACGAAAGGAGAAAAAATTAGAAATGAGCTTAAGTAAAGAACAAACTGAAGCAGTAATTAAAAAATTTGGAAAATCAGAAACAGATACAGGTTCTGCAGCTGTGCAAATTGCTTTATTAACAAAACGAATAGAAGAATTGCAGAGTCATTTTAAAGAGCACAAAAAAGATAACCATTCCAGAACTGGATTATTACAAATCGTAAGTGATAGAAAAAAACTTTTATCTTATCTGAAAAAGTCTGATTCAGCTGCTTATCAAAAGCTTGTAAAAGAATTAAATCTGAGAGACTAACTATGAAAAATATTGTAAGGAAAGAGATCCCAATGGGATCAAAAACACTTGTACTTGAAACAGGAAAAATCGCGAGACAGGCTACTGCCTCTGTAATAGCATCAATGGGTGGCACTGTTGTTATGTGTGCTGTAGTCACAAAACCTAGTGCTGAAGGAAGAGATTTCTTCCCCTTGAGTGTGCACTATATGGAAAAAACTTATGCTGCTGGGAAAATCCCTGGAGGTTATTTCAAACGAGAAGGTAAACCGACTGAAATAGAAACATTAACTTCAAGATTAATCGATAGACCATTAAGACCTTTATTTCCAGATTTTTATGTAGATGAAGTCCAGGTAAATTGTATGCTTTTATCGTTGGATAAAGACAATCCACCTGATGTCGTTGCTCTTATGGCTGCTTCAGCTGCTATGTCCATAGCAGATGTTCCATTCAGAGGCCCAATGGCTGCAGCGAGAGTAGGTTTTGTAAACGATGAGTATGTTTTAAATCCATCATTTGCTGAAATGGATAAATCAGATCTTGATATGGTAGTGGCTGGCTCTGAAAGTGCAGTTCTTATGGTTGAATCTGATGCAAATGAGTTAAGCGAAGATTTGATGATAGGAGCAATTCTTTATGGTCATCAAGAAATGAAACCAGTAATTAAACAAATAGATGAATTTGCCAAAGAAGTTCTTCCAGAGAAGTCAGATTTTACAAATCCAAATGAAGAAGAAGAGAAGAAAATCTTTGATGAAGTTAGTGAGAAATGTACAGCTGGTCTCAGTGAAGCGTTCACGACAACTGACAAAAAAGAACGAGGTAAAAAAATTACTGCGGTAAAGGAAACCTTGTTGGATAACCTTGATGAAGATTCACATAATGCTTATTTGAAGCAATTTAAAGAAGTCGAAAAACATATTGTTAGAGAAAATATTTTGGGTGCGCAAAAAAGGATTGATGGTAGAGGTCTCACTGAAGTTAGGGACATAAGTGTTGAGACTAATTTTTTACCTTCAGTACATGGTTCCGCCCTATTTACTAGAGGGGAAACTCAAGCAATCGTTACTGCAACACTTGGCTCAGGCAGAGATATTCAAACCGTTGATGCTCTAGCAGGTGAAATCAAAGATAATTTTATGCTTCACTATAATTTTCCAAGCTATAGTGTGGGTGAATTAGGTTTTCCAATGGGCCCTAAAAGAAGGGAAATTGGTCATGGAGCACTTGCAAAGAGATCACTACAATTTGCTGTTCCAAGTGTAGAGGAATTTCCGTATGCAATAAGAGTAGTCAGTGAAATTACAGAATCAAATGGTTCAAGCTCAATGGCATCTGTTTGCGGTGGAAGTTTAGCTATGATGGCAGCTGGCGTACCAATTAAAGAGAATATAGCTGGTGTTGCAATGGGACTTGTCAAAGATGATAGTCGCTATGAAGTTCTAACTGATATTCTGGGTGATGAGGATCATTTAGGTGATATGGATTTTAAGGTTGCAGGAACAAAGAATGGTGTCTCAGGTCTTCAAATGGATATTAAAATTGAAGGCATAAATGAGGAGATACTTGAAAAAGCGTTAATGCAAGCAAAAGAAGCAAGAATGCATATTCTGGGAGAAATGGATAAAGTTCTTGCCAAGCCAAATGAATTGACAGGTTTAGCACCTTATTTCTGCAAATTTAAAGTTCACAAAGATAAAGTTAAAGTTGTGATCGGTAAAGGCGGTTCAACAATTAAAGGATTGCAAGAAGAGTTTGGTGTTACTATCGAACTTCAAGATACAGGTGAAGTAAATGTATTTGGCGAAAATAAAGAAGTTGCCGAAGCNGCTAAAGAAAAAATTGAATTACTCTGTGCAGAACCTGAAGTTGGTAAAGATTATGATGCAGTTGTAGCTAAGATTATGGAGTTTGGTGCCTTCGTTACATTCATGCCTGGCAAAGACGGCCTGCTACATATATCTCAATTTAAAGAAGATTTTGATCAGTTAACTGACGTCATAAATGAAGGCGATAAGATAAGAGTAAAAGTAACTGAAATAAGAAGAGACGGAAAAATTAAACTCGAGTTTTCAGACTCAGAATAGTTCAGCAAGCATACATCTTGCTGAGCCTCCTCCATATTTTTCTATGGTTGAGATATCAGAGTGTACGATCTTTTTAAAATGTTTTTCAATCTTTTCCTTTTGAAGTTCTGTGTAAGCATTGAAAGCTGCAGTTGACATAGCTAATAACAAATTTCCATCTTTATCAGGTATTTCCAAGCAGTTTCCACAAAAATTTAATAATTGTTCTTTCCTAATTTCAATAACATCATGGAATCTCTCGACTCTTTCTTTTACGAGATCTCTATATTCAGGTTTAATGACTTCATAGCATATTCCTATAGCAGATGTGCCTACATACATTAAAACATCTGTATGATAGATCGGACTTCCAGTATGGCTTTCTGTTTCAAACATTACTAATTCATAATTATTTTCATTACACCATTCATTTGCTAATCCAGCATTTGCTCTGGGAGATATCGTTAAATATACAATTCTATTAACTCGATCAATAACCATACTGCTCGTTGATTCTAAAAATATATTTCTACTTTCATGAGAGCTAAGATCGCAAGTCAGCTTATATTCTTCTGAAAGTTTTTCAATCATCTTAGGTGTTTTTTCCTTTCTACGATTCTCTGCAAGCATACTAAAAATTTGAAATGTTTTATTTTCGAAGGTTATGAACCAATTTGGAAAAATGTGATCAGGACATTCTTTAGAACCTTTCATTGATAAAACAGATACTCCATTTTTAGTAAGAGCATTTTTAAAAGTATTAAATTCTTCTTTAGCTTGTTTCAAAATTTCATCAGTGCTGATTGAGTCATCATCAACTTGGTAATGATTGCTTGATGCAGTTTGAGGATTCATGAAAAATACTTCAGGCTCAACCATGAAAATTTTATTTGTGGATTGTTTGTCTTGCATTTTATAACTAGCAGTACAATTTTTTTGCTATTAGAATAACCCCAGTGGTAAATGATATTCAAAATAACTTAATAAAAAAAGAGTCAATTTTTGGGCCCGATAATTACAAACCTTTACCTGTTGTTTTATCAAGAGCAAAAGGAGTTTGGGCTTGGGATGTAAATGAAAAAAAATATCTTGATATGATGTCTGGATACTCTGCAGTAAGTCATGGACATGCACATCCAGAGCTATTGAGAGTTTTTCATGAACAATCTAGCAAATTATCGCTTACTTCCAGAGCATTCTATACAGATACTTTAGGACCATACCTTGAAACAATAACTAAGATGAGTGGTTTTGAAATGTGCTTACCTATGAATTCAGGTGCTGAAGCAGTTGAAACAGCTATAAAATCTTCGAGAAGATGGGCTTATCGAACAAAAGGAGTTGAGCCTGGTAAAGCCGAAATAATAGTGGCTGAAGGAAATTTTCACGGAAGGACAACAACCATAATTAGTTTTTCAAGCGATGAAAATTCTAAAGATGATTTTGGCCCCCACACACCTGGTTTTGTCAGTGTTAAATATGGATGCTCTAAATCTTTGAAAGCTGCAATTAATGAAAATACTGCTGCAGTGTTAATTGAACCTATACAGGGTGAGGGTGGAATTATTGTTCCTCCTGAAAATTATTTAAAAGAGGTTCGTGATATTTGCACTAAAAAAAATGTACTAATGTTGTTAGATGAAATTCAATCTGGTTTGGGCAGAACGGGAAAACTTTTTGCTTACCAGCACTCTTGTGGAAATTGTTCTTGTGATATCGGATGCAAACCTAACCAACCTCAAGAGTCAAAACCTGATGGATTAATACTAGGTAANGCATTAGGAGGTGGTTTTATGCCTGTATCCTGCTTCCTTTCTTCGAAAGAAGTGATGCAGTGGATGAATCCTGGTTCTCATGGCTCTACGTTCGGAGGAAATCCGTTAGCTGCGGCTATTGCAAAAAGATCAATTGAATTACTAGATGAAGATAAACTAATAGAGAACAGNAAAGTNATGGGNGAGTATTTTAAAAAATCACTAATTGATATGAATTCAAAGATTATCAAAGAAGTAAGAGGAAAGGGGCTTTGGCTTGGAGTTGAAATAGATCCAAAATATATTTCTGGAAAAGATTTATCAAAATTATGTTTAGAAAATGGAATATTGTGTAAAGAAACACATGAAACTACCATTAGATATGCACCCCCTTTAACTATTTCAAAAAAAGAACTTGATTGGGCTCTAAAAAAAATAAAATCTGTATTTGAGGAAGTTGAAAAAAAAGCTGCCTAAGACAAAATGAAATTATTTAAGCACTTAAAACTTATTTTTTCATTAATTCTTCTCGTTGCATGCGGAGGCGGAGGCGGCGGCGGAGGCGGCGGAAATTCTGGGGGCGGTAGTGAGCCTACTCCAGGACCGACTCCTGCACCTACCCCAGCTCCAGCACCTGAACGTTACAGTATTAGTGGAACAGTCTCTCTCGCTGCAGATGTCATAATTGATTCTGATGTTCCGAATAAAGCCTTTTCTTATCTCTCAAATAATTCTATCGCTGAAGCCCAACCAGCCTTTGATCCAGTTTCAGTTCTTGGTTATGCAGGACGTTTTACAGATAGTGAAGGAGACATTACAGATGACTCAATGGATGTATTTGTTCTTAATATTGAAAATAAACAAATTAATGTAACTCTCAGACAAGTAAATTCTGATTCTGATTTAGATCTATATGCATACTCCTCTGATGATCTTAGTAATCCACTTGTTTTTAGCACGGGTTCAGGAAGTACAGAACAAGTCTCAATAAATGGGAATGGTGTTTTTTATATTTCTATTACCGCTGATTTAAATCTAAACGGCAGTAAATACGCATTAGTTGTAGAGGAGCAGGCTAGCACTTCAAGTTTTACCACTTCATCAGCAAGACAATCAAATAAAAATATGTCAGGTAAAAAATTTGATACTGGGGAATTCATAATTATGAAAAAAGATAAATCTATTGAACCCTCTGCTGATGAGAAGGAATTATTAAAACAAGTTTTTGGAGTTGACTATAAATTTAATAGAGCAAGGCTAGTAATACCAAGTTATGAAAATATTAAAAGATATAAACCTTTAAAAACAATAGAAGACTCAACTAGAGAGTTTGGTATTAGTCAAGGAGACATACTAGAGGTGCAAAAAATCAAAGCTATCGAATATCTAAGAGATCAATTGCCAAATTACTTTATTGAATTTAATCACATTTATTATCCTGATGCAGATCCAATTCCATTTTCACCAGATCCTTTTTATAACGATTATCAGTGGAATTTGCGACAAATTAAAACAAAAGAAGCTTTAGATTTGATTGGCCAAGACACTAAAGATGTTATTGTGGCTGTTTTAGACTCTGGAGCTCCTAGTAAAGATTCTCTTGCATGGATAAATTCAAGCTTTGTCGAAGATGGTTATGATTTTGTTAGAAGTACTGACTCATCATTTGATGGAGATGGTATTGATAATGACCCAACTGATCCTGATTTTTTNCCTNTAAATAGTAGTGGAAATGTTGANTACGGAAGTCATGGCTCTCATGTNGCAACAACAATTTCNGCTAAGAACGATGGNAATGAAATTAATGGACTTGCAGCTAAAACTTTACCTNTAAGNGTATGNGGTTCAGATCAAAGTGAAAATGGTGGTGGGTGTTCTGGNTANGATCAGCTTCAAGCATTTTANTATGTCCANGGAAANGANAATGATTCAGGNGAAATATATGATGCTTCACAATATGGNGCNGTCTCTGTNATNAATATGAGNCTTGGAGGTGGNGGTAGCAATGANGTCATTTGNGAAGAAATNAAAAATCTNAANGATAANGGTATTTATGTAGTTGCTTCTGCNGGAAATGANGGAAATTCTGCAATAAGGTTCCCTGCCTCTTGTGAATTTGCCTTTTCTGTNGCNTCTACTAAAGCAGACCAAAGAAAGTCTTCTTTTTCCTCATATAACGATTTTGTAGATATAGCAGCGCCTGGTGGCCAAACTTCAGAAGATTATGATGGAAACGATATTGGAGATGGAGTTATGGCATACAGCTTTAAAAATTCATCTTATGACGGCACTGACTATAAAGGACTTCAACTATATCAGGGTACCTCTATGGCAGCCCCTCATGTGTCAGGTTATTTTGCTCTTCTTAGATTTCTGGATTCAGATTTAACATATGAAGAAATAAATCTTTTACTGAAATCTGAAAAATTGACTAATGATGTAGGTCCAGCTGGAAAAGACGAGTACTTTGGCTATGGTCTTATGGATTTAAATAAGGGGATATCCTTCTTAAGAGAGGGCGTTAACTATGANTTGCTAAGTTATGCTGAATTCTCACCAGCAAGAGTAAATTTAGGCTACTCACTTAATGAAAGAATTTTTGAAATTAAAAAATATGGGAATGGAAGTCTAAGTGTTTCTGATTTTTATATTGTCAGCTCAGGTGTGCCAGCAGAGCAAAAACTTTCAGTAGAGTCAGTTAGTGTGGATGAAAATGGATTTGGCCAATACAAAGCAACAATTGACAGAAATGGACTCTCTAATGGCAATACTATTTTAAGAATAGAATTTTTGTTTAATGACGGAAGAAAAGCTGAAATTCCTGTACTCATGCAAAATGGTGATCAAAAAATCAAGGCGACTGTTGATCAGTTATGGATATGTGCGGTAAATGACCAAAATCAAATCCAACCTTGTGATGTGATGCAAATGACTAACGGAACTGCTAATTATAGAGTCAGAGAATTGCCAAATGATACCTATACTGAAATTTTTGCCTGCACAACTCTTGAAGATAGATTATCTTTTAGCGATCAAGGTATATGTGGATTAGCTGAACTAGAAGGCCAATATTTAAACAATATTGTCATCAATGGCTCAAATGTTAATGACATTAATTTTAATATAAATCCTAACCTCTCTTTTTAATGTTCCTAAAAATATTTAAGTATGGGGGTACAAATGGTGTTGCCTTCATAGCAGATACAGCACTTCTTTTAACACTTGACTATTTATTAAATGTTAGACGTGAATATATCGCTTTTGTGTGTTACCTATGTGGTTCATTGGTAAGTTATGTTTTGGCAAAAAAATTCGTATTTGAAAGCGGTTGGCTCAAAGAAAAACCAAGATTTGAATTCGTCGCTTATCTCTTTGGCGGCTTAATCGGAGCAATTATTACCGCATTTATATTTGCCCTTATGGCTTCGTTAGGATTTAATAACATTCTTTTTCAAAAAGTTGTATCAGGAGTAATAAGCTTCTTTACAGTTTTTGTATATAGAAACTATATAGTTTTCAGAAAAAAATGAACAAACAACAACTACTACTTCAAGAACGCTTCAGTGAAAAAATTAAGTTTTCCGAAGAATATTTAAATAAATATGGAAGGGACTGGTATCAGGGATTNACACCATCGCCTATAGCAATTTTTTTCCCAGAAAATGAAGAGGATGTAACAGACATTATTGATTTCGCCTCCAAAAATAAATTAAAAATCGTTATTTCAGGAGGGAGAACAGGTTTAAACGGTGGGGCTACAGCAACCGATGGAGAAATAGTGTTAAGTACTGAAAAACTTAATAAAATCGAATGGAATGAAGAAAATAATGAAATTATTTGCGAGCCAGGAGTAATAACAGATAATGCAAAAAAATTTGTAGAAGAAAAAGGTAGATTTCTACCGATCGAATTTTCTTCAACTTCATCTAGCTCGATTGGAGGGAATGTTGCTACAAATGCTGCAGGTGCAAAATTTATAAAATATGGTTCAACCAAAGATCATGTAACAGGTATTAATGTAATTCTGCCTTCAGGTAAAAAAATACAACTTTCAAAAAGATCTCTTAAAGATGCAACAGGGCCAAATTTAATGGAGATATTTTACGGCTCTGAGGGAGTATTAGGTTTAATAACCTTAATTACCCTTAAAACTTATCCAATAATGGAATTTAAAGAAACAGTTTTAATAAAAGCAAATAACCTCAACACTGTGCAATCAAAATTAATTAATGAGAAGAATGAGTTAATTTCCTCTTTAGAATTTTGGGATAAGAATTGCCATGGGTTAACGAAGGAGGAGATTGACTCAGATTATGTAATTTTGTTGGAACTCGTTTCTCAAGAAAAAAAAGAAATTGAAAACTTTTTAGAAAATATTTCTGAAAAATTTGGAGATTCGGTAAGTCTTCTTAACTCTAAACAAGCGTCAAAGATGTGGAGTGCAAGAGAAAATATACCTGTTCTATTATCAGACATGAATGCTTATAAGTTAGATATCTGTGTTCCCATTAAATCACTTCAGAAGTATTTAGAAGATATAAATGCTTTAAACCTAGGAGTGAAAATCTTTNCTTTTGGTCATTTAGGTGATGGCAATGTCCATCTAAATTTAGTTGGCGATAAAAAAATTAATGAGAGCAAAAATAAGATTTATGAGGTTACAAAGATACACTCTGGATCTCCCAGCGCAGAACATGGCATTGGTCAGAGAAAAAAATACATTTGGACAACTTTTTCTGATTATTCTGACAAACATGAATTGCTTAAAACCCTTAAAAAATCAATAGATCCAGAGAATATAATGGGACCTAAAGTTTTTTTTGATTAATAGAATTCGTACAAACCAACTATAAATAAGGGTTTTAAGACTTTTCTTACTTCATAATAGTTATTTATATCTCTCCATACCCCTATTAATTGAAATAGTTCATCAATTTAAATTAATTTGTCAAAAGTGCCCTATTTTGTACCATATCCTTGAACTATTTCATGGGGGAATTATGGATAGTGTTATGAAAACAGTAAGAGACTTTATTACAGGTCTCACTGGTGTTTTAGCAAGTGTAATCGGTCTTGGGATCGTTGCAGCAATCGTCTTTGGTGGCGAAGTTTATTTCTTCGGAAATGTAATTGATACCATTATGGGTTACGTCGTTATGTTAGGTGATAATGGATTAGCTGGTCTAATCGTATTACTTATCGTAATGGGTGTGCTAAACATTAAATAACGATAGTTTGCATGGGGGGTAACCCCCATGCTCTTTAAGGTATGAAATTTTTCGATTTCAATTTCAAAAAAATAAAAGATTTTCTAAACTCTTTAACTGAAGTTTTGCTGGTTCTGGTTTCAGCTTCTTTATTGTTAGGCATTATTTTTGGTCCGGAAACTGCATTTGTTGGTCAGGTTTACACAAATTTTGTCGCAATTTTAGATATGATCGGACAGCAAGGATTGATAGCTTTAGTTTCTCTAATAATAATCTTTAGTATTCTTAAAAAATAGCCTATCGATTGGTGGCTATGCTTGGACTTGAACCAAGGACCTCAGCATTATGAATGCTGCGCTCTAACCAGCTGAGCTACATAGCCAAGATTCTGATAATAATAAGTTTTTATTTAGAGTCAATCCTTTCCCGAAGATTTAAAGAATTCAAAGAGAATGCATAAATTGCAGGCACTAAAATAGCTAAATAGACTCTTGAATCAACCTTTGGAAAAATAATGAATTTTATAATAATTGCTACTGACAGGCTTAAGGCAATGAGATTAATCCATTGAGATTTTTTTTCTAATACAAAATAAGCACTCATGAAAATAATTATAAAAGTAAGCGAGAACCAAACTATATAATTAATGTCATTAAGAACCCACAAAGTATTTCCGATTAAAATTTCAAAATACTTATTTAAATCAAACGATGGATCAAAAAGATTTAAATTGCTTTGTGTGCTGATAAGACTTGTATAAAAATGACTCCACCAACCATTGTGAGAAATGCTTGCTGAAATCAAAAAGTATATTGATAAAAAAATAATAGAGTTAAATATTGGCATTCGAAAATCTTTGTTTATTAGTGGTAATAATCCTGCAAGGCCAGCTGCAACAATCATGTCAGGTCTAAATGAAAGTGTTAATGCCATCAAAAGATAAGAGGTATAGAGTTTATTCTTCACTAAAAACATTACTGAAATTAAAAACAGTAATGCGGTGATTGCATCAGGAGTCATAAGTTTTGCGAGAAATAAAAATTGAGAAAAGAAAACCAATGGAATCCATATGAATTGCAAGAAGTTTTTTTGAAAAAAGAAAGTTATAAAAAATAATAACGTCATAATTAATGTAGAAAAAATAGAAATATATTTCATGGATTGATATTCATTCAATCCAGTAAATAACTTCACTACTTTAATTAGAGCAATATAGCCGGGTTTTAGTGCATACATTGGCATCATAGACTTAAGATTTCCTGGGCTATCAAACTGATCTTGTCTATATTTTCCAGTACAACAAAGTGTTTGAAAAAGACCAGGATCAACTTCGTCTTTTAAAGTTTTATATGTGTATCCATGAGCTTCATCAGTAGATTTGCCCTCATCAAGCTGAACTGCCATGGTGTAGGCTATTGCATCCCAATTATAAAAGTTTCCTGTATTAGCTTTTTGATAAAAAAAACTCAAAATTATAAGTAAGAATGTAATATTTAGAGCTCTTAATATCATTTTTTAAAGACCAAATTTACACTAAGAAAGTAATTCAATATTAATCCTGCTAATATTCCAAATAAAGCAGATGCAATTACAGAAAATTCACTCAGATAAAATTGCGACGCAACACCAATATTTGCAAGTATAGAAAAGGAATTAGCAAAACAATATTTAATCAATCCCTTCATTCGTTCTTTGAATAATCTATGAATATTATGGAAGGTTAGGTAATTATTGAGGAAGTAGTTAGAGCACATGGCGAGTAATGTGCTTAATGTATTTGCTATGATAAAACCGATACTTTGTGTCAAAAGAATTTTGAGCACTATTAAATGGACTAACACTCCCAAAGTTCCTACAAAAGCAAATACTACAAAGTTTGCTGGAATAAGCCCTCTAGATATATTCTCAAATATCTGCCCAACTAAATTAAATACTGTTGAAATATTAAGCTTGCTTTCACCAGCTATTCTGCTTCTAAAATCTATCCCAACTTCTTTCACCCTCAATTGTTTATTTAGCATCAGAAGGTCAAACAGAATTTTAAAACCATCTTTATATAGTTTCTCTTGCAGTTCACCAAACTTTTGATTTGTTATTATAAAAAAACCAGATAGAGGGTCCGTAACTTTTTTACTTAAAAAGAAATTTGTAATTTTTATTCCTAGATTACTTAATGTATTTCTGGCAGTTGATAATCCATGTGTTTCACTTTTATTCAAGAATCTTGAACCAATTACAATATCTACTTCATTATTCTCAAAGGCTTCAACAAAAAGCGCCAAATTTTTAGGATCGTGCTGTCCATCACCATCAATCACACATATATGTTTTTTTGTAGATAATGCGTAACCCTCAACAACTGCTGAAGAAAGCCCTTTTTTCCAAGTTCTTTTGATACAGGAAACTCTGCTATTAGATGTTGTATATTTTTTTACTGTATCAGCAGTTCCATCTGGGCTATTATCATCAACAACAATAATCTCATAATCACAATTTTTCAGATTATTTTCTATTTCATTGATGACCCTAAGAATATTTTGCGATTCATTGAAAGTCGGGATTATTACACTAACTTCAAACATTAAATTTAAACTCGATTACATCTCCATCTTGAACGAGATATTCTTTTCCTTCAATCTTTAGTTTTCCTTTATCTCTTGCTGTTTGTTGACCACCACATTCAATATAGTCAGAGAATCCTATTACCTCTGCTTTAATAAATCCTTTTTCAAAATCACTATGAATTTTACCTGCTGCATGGGGTGCTTTTGAACCTCTTTTAATTGACCAGGCCCTNACTTCTTTTGGTCCTGCTGTGAAATAAGAAAAAAGATTTAATAGCTCAAAACCTTTTTTTATTATTACATCGAGTGTTGGCTCTTTTAAGCCAAGCATATCAAGATATTCAAGCCTTTCTTTTCCATCGAGATCTATTAATTCTGCCTCAGCCTTTGCATACACTTTTATAAGCTCTTTATTAGTTTTTTTAGCATGTTCTTCGAGTTCAGAAATATAGAGATTTTTTTCATCATCCTCATGCAGGTTTGCAATATAAAAAAAAGATTTTGACACAATGAGTTGCAAGTTTTTTAAAAAGTCCTCATCACTGTTAGAGCTTAAATCAGCATTAAAACCTTTATCAGATAATTCTTTTTTAATTTTTTCTAAATATTCATATTCATCTTCGAGAGCCTTATCTCCATTTCTTAATTGTTTTCCCACTTTTTCAATTCTTTTTTCAACTATTTCAAGATCACTGAGAACTAACTCAGTCTCGATAGTTTCTAAATCGTCAATAGGAGAAATTTTACCCTCTACATGAATAACATTGGTATCTTCAAAACAACGCACTACATGTGCAAAACATTGTGTTTCTCGAACATGGGATAGAAATTTATTTCCAAGCCCCTCCCCAGAGTGTGCACCTTTTACGAGACCAGCAATATCTACAAATTCCATGTAAGACGGAACTACTTTTTCAGGATTATTAATTTCAGCAAGCCTATCTAGTCTTGAGTCAGGTATATTTACCCTTGCAATATTTGGTTCAATAGTACAAAAAGGGAAATTTTCCGCTTGAATTTTTTGGGACGTTAAGGCGTTAAAAAGAGTAGATTTACCAACATTAGGCAAACCCACAATTCCACATTTAATGCTCATTAGAGTGAAGGTCGTTCATTATAATCATCCAGTCTTTGAGTAAGATTTTGTCGATATTGTTTATAGCCCTCTCAAATGCATTTGCCATTTCCCTTTTTTCTTGCGGGTTTGGTTTCTTTATGACCCAAGAATCTGTCTGTTCTTTATTTGGTGGATGTCCTATACCAAATCTTAATCTGACAAAATCGTTTCCTATTACTTTTAAAATATCTCTTAGACCATTGTGTCCAGCATGACCTCCAGATAGCTTTAACTTCACATCACCTGGCTCAAGGTCCATATCATCATGGACTACTAATATATCTTTAGTGTCTTTAACCTTATATTTCCTCACAAGTTGGAGTGTTTTACCGCTTCTGTTAATAAATTCTCTTGGTTTTATCAAAGCAATTTTCTGATCTTTAAAATCAATTTCAACATAATCTGCATCAATTTTTTTTAAGTATTTAAAATCTGTATCGAATTCTTTGGCAATTAAGTCAAGGAAGTCATAACCTGCATTATGTCTAGTTTTTGAGTATTTATCGCCTGGGTTGCCTAAACCAACGATACAAAGATGAAGCAATTTATTCTGATTTCTCCTCAGAATTATCTGGCTTATTTTCTTCAGGAGCTTTTTCATTATCACCTTCCTGTGTTGTTGCCTCTTCACCTTCAACAGCATCAGCATCTTCCTCAACTTCATCTTCAAGAAGCATTGCTCCACCTCTTGCAGTTAACACTGAAACAATTACAGGATCTTGATTTTTCAAAGATTTTGGAAAACTATAAGAGGAATTTTTTTCTAGTGCACTTAGCCTTACCTTTTCTTTAGATTTTATTTCTTCCATATCTACTTCGATAAATTCTGGAATATTATCTGGATCAGCTATTACTGAAAGTTCTTTTAATACATGATTTATCACTCCACCCTCGATTTTTACTCCAAAGCATTTATCTTGATTCGTTAAAATAACCGGAACAGTAACATTGATTTTTGTACCTTTTGAGACTTTTTGTAAATCGAAATGGATAAAAATATTCTTTGATGGATGTTTTTGTACATCTTTAAAAACAACATTATGTTTTTTNTCNGCAAGTTCTAATTCAACTANNGAGTTAAAAACTGATTCATTATTAATGATTTTAAGAAGTTCGTTGTTTTTGACTTGTATTGCAACTGGTGCATCTTTTCCTCCATAAACAACTCCAGGTACTAATTTATTTTCATAAATAGCCTTCTTTGATGAGAGGCCACCTGTTTTTTCTCTTATTTCAGCTTTTAATTTTAAAGTTTCCATTATTTAAAAAGTTCGCTTATTGAGTCGCCTGTTGTAATCCTTTTAATTGATTCAGCAATTATTGGCGATATATCAAAGACGTCTATTTTAGGACATTTTTTTGATTTGTCACCAATATCAATAGAGTTTGACAC
>FUFK010057098.1_pt1 | contig 38563 bp, 49 predicted proteins | sample 1021851 | NCBI WGS metagenome assembly FUFK01 (sample SAMEA51879418, study PRJEB19060) | metagenome
ACAACGGACACTAAGCCAGCCTGTTGAGTGGTAAGATCAGGCTGACTCAACGCCCACTCGATACACCTAACGTAAACACAGGTCATAGCTAGCATCATCAAGCGTGGGAGGATACGCCACTTGTCTAATGTTTCTGGAGTCATCAGCCTATGTTTCCCCTATCGAGTTGTACTAATCCGTATACAAAAGCTAGCAATAAAGCACCTCCAAGTATAACACAAAGTATTAAAACGATAACTGTAATTATCTTTTGTCGCAATACTTGTTTATCATATATCTCTTTTTGCCTACGTTTACGTATATCTGCTTCCATTTTAAGAAGTTCATTCCATGCATTAACACCATGCCTAAACTTAATAAACTGTTGTAGCTCATATCGCTGTGCTTCAAGTTGTTTCTTTGCAGTCAATGCTTCAACAGCTTCTTGTTCGATACTACCTCTGCGTGTAAGTTTTGTAATGAAAGAAGGATTCTTAGCTCTCTTCTGTGCATTCTCAATATCTGATGCGGCACTCATCCATTTGGATAAGTCATTCCCCATACTCTGAATATCTTTGCCAACCTGAAAAGCACGCTTCAACCCATTAAATGCCGTGTTTGCTGTTGCGACGGCGGCACTTATTGTTAATGGGTCGAGCATCTCATTTTAATCTGTATAATACACAAAACTACATGAACCATATTTTTTATCATCGTCATTGTGCATTATATGTATATTTCCTGTTGTGGCTACATTCCCAGTATTTGGTCCACCTTGGTTTCCATCTTGAGAATAAGAACTATTATATGCAACTCTATTACCAAAGAACTGAATTTCAGAGGTATTATGATAAACAACTGAATTGAGATATCCGCTATTTCTATTACCATTAACAGCAATGACAGAACCGCCTACAGTTACAACAGCAAATGATGTGTTTGCCGCTGTAAAAGGTAAACCAGTTATTTTAAATTGAGCATTTGTATTATAACCAAGACCTTGAGCCGCTTGATTACCTCCATTAGTTCCATGTGGGAGCGTCCAAATTCCTACAACATAAACAAGTTTACCAATTTTAAAATATTTTCCAGTAGCAGAAGAAAAACCATTAGTCACACTGCCACTAGCTGTTGGTGTCCAGCTTCCTGTTGTTTGACTAATAGAGGTTACATGCTGAGTAACAGCACTAGAACCAACTCTTGCATCTGGAATTGTACCACTTGTTAGATTGCTTGCGTTAAGATTAGATAAGTCTACATGAGCAGTAACTGAAGAAGAACTAATCCTTGCATCAGCAAACGTACCACTTGTAATTTTTGATGCGGCTAAATCAGGAACATCACTAGCTGATAATGACAATCGTGCAGATGGCACAGTACCAGATGTAAGATTGCTTGCTGATAACGCAGTCAAATCCACATGCTGAGTAACAGAACTAGAAGAGAGTCTAGCATCAGCAAATGTACCAGAGGTTATCTTCGACGCTGGTAATGCTGGTATTACATTTGCATTGAGTGTACCAGACCCACTAATTACATTTGCTAAATCTCTTGCCTTTGTCATTTAACTACCTTTCATAAATGCTAGATACTTTGTTTTCATATCTGTAGTAAAATAATCTGTTAGCTCTTTTTTTAGGTCAGCGTCAACCTCACCAAATACTCTTTGTAATTCATCATCCCAGTTCCAATCTTCTTGAACCCAGCCACGACCAGCTTCTCTTACATCACCAAACTTTTTACCTTCTGGCAAAGTATCTGCTTCAATCAAAACATCACCAACTTTCTTGCCTTCTGGTATATTATCACCTTCTTTGTAAAGAACTGCATCTGCATAGAGGTCATCTCCTTCCCAAAAAACTTTAGAACACATAAAACCACATGCATGATTGTCAGAGTTGCGAACTACATCTATTGAATAAGTATGTTTTGTTGTTGTGTATTTACTCATTTTATTCTCCTAATCAGTATAGTAATCTAAGCGTATTGCCCAATGTGCTTTGGCATCACTTGGGTGAAGAGTATCGTTAGCGTTTGAATTATTGATATTAAACAAAGCATTTTGCATACCTCCTTCTGTGTTACTATTTGTGGTATTGCTGTCTGCTGCATACATTCCAGATTGTGGTCTAACTACACGAATTTGAGTTGAGTTAGATAATATCACGGCATGGACTAAGCCACCTCTGTGCAAAAACATTCCTATTCCAACACAATCAGAAGCAGTACCAGTATTCATCGATGTTATTGGTGCGCCTGTAAAATAGAAACGATTAGTATTCCAGTTGCTTGGATAAATTTCTGGATTAGCTCCTCTTCCCCAAGCTGTCAATGATACCAGTTTTCCCATTCTTATATATCGTGAGCTTTGTACAGTTAAGCCACCAACCGATGGAGAAATTGTCCATGTGCCGTTTGCTTCAGTTATTGCACTAACGTGCTGAGTAACAGCTCCGCTAGGTATTCGAGCATTAGGAACAGAACCAGATGTAAGATTGCTTGCATTAAGATTAGATAAGTCAACGTGCTGTGTGACTGAAGAACTTGACAACCTAGCATCAGCAAAAGTTCCAGAGGTAATCTTTGATGTCGCTAAATCTGGTATTCTTGCATCAGCTAATGTACCAGATGCTATAGCTGACGCTGGAAACGCATATCTATTTGCTTCGTATGTACTCATATTATTTCTCCATCAATAGCCAACCCTGAGTATCTCCTGAGAATACCAGAGCAAATCCAGCTCGTTCTGTAGCAACTGTCATATCACTTGCATCGCCTTGTATCTTCTTACCATTACGAGCCACAGTAAAATTAGCAGTATCAAATGTTGCACTCAAGTCAATAAATCTAACAGTATCGCCAGCAGTAGGGCTGGCTGGTAGCGTAGCTGTTATAGCTCCACTCGAGGTATCAACAAAATATCCTCGACTAGCCGACACATTGAATGCAGATGTTTTTGTTTCCCAAGTAAAATCTGTCTCAACAGTTACCGAACCCCCTAAAGAAATAGCAGAACCATTGATTGTAATAGAAGAGTTTTGAAGCTTTGCATTTGTTATTGTTGGCAGTCTATCAATATTAATTATACCACTATTGATTGCAGAACCAGCAACTGCCGCCACATTAAATGTACCAAAACCAACTATGTCTACTACATCGCCATTAGCAAGAGCAGAAGCAAACGTAACTGTATCACCACTTGTAACAGTCACATCTGTTCCATTAACTTGTTTTACACCATTAAGATAAACGTCAACAAAACCAGCGTCATAAGCAAGAGTATTACCATTGGCATCACTCCCAGTAACAGAGGTTGGTGTACCAGATATATTGTAAGTAAATCGAGCAGACGTTCCGTTTACTGTAGAACCAGCCGCCGCCCAACCAGAAGACTTATACACCTTCAGCTCATTAGCAGTCGTATCAAAATATAAATCACCAACATCTAATGATGAGGTCGGTGCAGAAGATGCGATTCTGTATCTATCAGCAAAACTATTTACACCGGATATGTTTGATGCCACTGTGTTTACGGCAGATATTGCACCACCTACATTATTTACATTTGTTATTGCACCAGCAACTGCTGAGATATTTGAGTTTGCACCAGCAACAGTTGTTATATTAGAGTTTGCACCAGCAACTGTGTTTACGTTTGAGATTGACCCAGCTACTGTATTGACATTTGTCAAAGCACCACCAACTGAGTTTACATTTGCAATCGAACCAGCAACCAAAGATATATTACTATCTTTAACTGTGATTGTATTACCCATTCCATTACCATGAACATAGCAGTAGTATCTCAATCCAGATGATGGAGCTGTTGTTGCAACTTCTATCTGTATCTTTCTATCGCCAGAGCTTCTACCAGCATTGAAGGTTGTAGTGTTTACATAGTTTGACTGTGTGGTTGCAGAACCATTCAGGAAGTAAGTAACACCAACTTCATACGCAGAACTGCCATTCTTAAATACTAATGGATGTCCATCGTTTGTTGCGTCGTTCTGATTAAATATATAAGTATTACCTCTAAACATCTCGATAGCTGGATTGTTACTACCATCGAGAACAAACACACCACCAGCAACAGTAGTTGTATACGTTTTCTCAAGAGAATTAGCTAGGGATGTTATGTCACCAGAGATTGCCGCCAAAGTATTAAGGTCAGATACTGCGTCAGATGTACCGAGAAGAGCAACATTAGAAGCAACACCAGATACATTTGATAAATGCGTTGTATTTATGCCAGCAACTGTAGTCACATTCGATGCTATACCAGCCACAGTTGTAACGTTTGATGCTATTCCAGCAACAGTAGTTACATTACTTGCAATACCAGCAACAGTTGAAACATCTGCTTTGATATTTTCAACAGCGGCAACATCACTCGAGATACCAGCAACAGCTGTAACGTCACTAGCTATGCCAGCAACTGTTGTGACGTTAGCATGAATACCAGCAACTGTCGTTACATTACTAGCAACTCCAGCAACTGTCGTAACATTGCTCGATATACCAGCCACAGTCGTCACATTCGCTTGTATACCAGCCACTGTAGTTACATTTGCACTTATACCAGCGACAGTATTTATATTGGCTGACTGCGTTGCTACAGTCGTTACAGAAGAAATACTTGGTCCAGCTTCTGGAACGCCAGTTGTAGCATTGAACGCAAGAACTGTACCTTTTCGTGTGTCTTTAAGAGGTAATGTTGTTGTTACGGCTTCATCAGATTCTTGTAATCTCAAACCTCTTTCAGCAGTATCATCAACATCAGCATGAATTGCTATGATTCTATCCAGTTCTGTATTCAGAGAAGAAATATTAAAAGCACCAGAAGTAGGAAAGTCAGTAGTTCTCTCAAGTGCTATCGCCCTTACAATCACAACAGTCGAACCACCAGTCGCACCAGTCACACTCATAGTAACTGTACCAGTTGAGCCATTGCCTCCTGATACGGTGTAGTGAGTAGTGATAGTTTTGAGCGTATTATCTACAAATACTCTTAGATCTGCATCTGCAAAGAACTCAAAATTAACTGTAAATGATGTCTGCGTTACACCTTGACCAACAGTATACGATACTCTTGGTGTATTATCTGAAACTGATATTGTCATGTTTTACCCCAATCTTCCAGCAATACCTCGGCTCATGTCATTTACTAAATCTCTCATAAACCATAACCTAGCTCCAGGCAAATTGCTAATAAATTCTTTTGCGCCTTCTCCATAGTCACCTTGCGAGAACGTATACGCCGCTCGAGCAAGATCAGTTGTAATCGATACACCAGCTCCTAACGGTGCTGTTACAGCATCCACATAATTTTTTTCTTGTGGAAACTTTGGACTAATTAATCCCATTGTTAAGTCAGGTCCACCTAATGCGAGTGATGTCTGAATGCTTGTATAGTACATATCAGAATACAATGCCGCCAAACCAGACATATCGAACGATCTAGCCATCTTGTCCTCAAGAGCCATCTCTTCAAGAACAAAAGGATTACTTCTGTATTTCAGTTGCATACCCATGTACGCAAGAGCCATAGCCATACCAATACCAACAAGTCTGTTTGTTACTTGATCCTGAGTATACAGTGTAGTTATTTTGTTGAGCGCGGCAAAAGAATAAGAGTAAAACTGAAATGGTAATCCCAACAAAGCATTCTCAACTCTTGCATATCCTTTGAATCGTGGATCTTCTTTCATACCAGCCATACGAGCAACACGCATCGGTAAGTAAAATACACCATCAACATTGATTGGTTTATCTGCTGGTGATCCCATTAACACTGTATTCTTTACACCAGCATTCAATGTTCTTTGAAAAATATCTACAGCTTCTTGATCTGTCCATTTACTTGTGTTTGCTAAATAAAATCCTTCAGTGTTCTCGATAATTTTATCATCCCACATTTTAGCAATCTTACTTGCATCACGCTTATCTATTCCGAGACGGAGCAACCATTCAGCTTGTCGTTTAGTAGTATTACCTTGAGCCATCTTTATTGAATAAGCGATGATGGTGTGAGAGTGCGCCATAGATGACATCATCTTAAATGTTCTAGTCATTGGACCAAGAAGGTTTAACTGAAAGTATGCGTTCTTTGCTTTTGATACAAAAGTATTCTGGAATGGGTTGTTGAGCATATCTTCCATAAGTCTAAGATGCACATCGCCTTTTAATATCTCCAGCATTTCTCCAGCCGCTCTTGCTTCCATTGCATTCATGCGAACTTTCTCGTTATCAAGAACACGGATAATCTGTCGGAACAATGGTTTCAACTCATTCTGCATCATAACAACAGCGGCATCAGGCAAAGTCGAGAAACCAGCACTACCAAGATAGTTAAGAGTAGCAAGGTCTTTCATAACTTGAGCTGTTCTAAGACTAAGAGCTTCTGGGTTCTGAAGAACAACACCAGCAACTCTATCATAGCTGTGCAAAAAATCTCTACGAAGTCTGTTCAGGCTTGTTTCACTAACACCGTTCTGTGCTTCTTGAGCAAGTATCCTACCAAAAGCAACTTCAGGATCTTCAAAGTTAAATGTTTTGTAAAACTCATACTGCGCGGCAGTTCTATTTGTATATGCCATCATAACTTGCACCGGATTTGTAACAATAAAATCTGTGACTTTACTNTTTGGTATATCAACAAGNCTGTGCTTGAGATGNTTAGANTTACCATANCCATACGATAGATTAGCNAATGGATCGCCCTCACCAAGAAGCTGGTCTATAGTTTCATCAGCTCTTTTTGCTACATCATCTGGCTTTCGAGAGAGAGTCTTTACTTGAACCTTTCTCGTTTGAGGGTTGTATACATATTGATATGGATTCTCACTAAACCAAGTTATGAGTATTTGTTTGAGTTGTTCTCGATTGTTTCGTATCTTTTCTTTGTTCCAGAATCGTGGGAAGAAGTTTTCATCTTTGAAAGACTTCCGAAACTTACCATGCGCTTTCAATGTTTCTTGCGATACTTTTAGAGTTTCTATTTCATTATCTAATTTTGTTTTTATTCTTGCTCTTTCATCCAGCTCTAATCGATCTTTCTTAGATAGTTTACCAGTTTGTCTGTTTAATTTTTCAGCAAGCTCTTGAATGCGTGGTGTTTGCAATGCAAGTTCTGCTTCTGCAATTTCTAATCGTCTTGCTAATCCAGCCTCATCAGGTATATGTCCAGTTTCTTTGAGTCTCTCATCCCACTGTCTAAAGAACTTATTCCATCTATCAGCAACCTTTGTTTCAAGAGGAGTGAGATCGGCGGCATTGGTTTGACTCTTTACCCAAGTAGCTTCTAACCATTCATCAAACTTTTTTCTTCTAAAAAAATAATCAAACTTAGATTCAACTGGCTTACCTTTTCCAGTAAACTCACCATACATTGCAAGTATATCATCATAAGCTTTTACCCATTCACGTTCATATAATGATGCTTGAATGTAAACACTTTGTGGAGTTTTGACTCCCATCTGGTTAGCTTGCAATGCTGTGCCATGATCACCAATAAGCTTAATGATTGCCATCTTTGCATCTTGTGAATATTCTTTAGACTGCAATACTCTTTTGTATGGATTGGTTACACCTTTATATAACCAGCTACTAGTAAACAGATTTTCAAGAAGATTGTTTTGGCTTTTTATCTTACCATCAGATCCTTCAAGCTTCCTCAGTTGTGCTTCACCAGCAAAGTATTCATTTGCTTTTTTGATTTTGGCTTGAGTGAGTATGCCTCTTAGATCTTCTACTCCAGATTCTTTCTTCATAAATTCTATAAATCCTTTTGGAGTAGATAAGCTTTGTATTTGTTGATCAGTTTTATCTGCAACTGGTATTGCATTATCAGCATTGAGTTGAAACTGTCTTGAATCTCTTTGACCAAGTTGCGCCATCTGTTCCGCTGGTACAGCATTGGTTACTTTTGCCATCTCATTTATTTCTTCATTGGTTTTTATGATTGCGTTCGCTTTGACATTGCCAGGTATCGCCATTAATCCACCAAGAGTACCACCAACAAAGAAAGCCGCGCCCATGTTCAAACCAGACTCAGCGTATGTTGCACTCGGATCAAAGACCTGACGACCAACCTCGAGAGGAGCTTGAATAGTTGCAACACCTAAACCAACTCGTAAAGCAGATCTACCAATACCAAGAGCTGGGCCGCCAAAAGGTAGAGCTATTAGATTTACTGGATCAAACAAACCAGTTGTAAGTTGCGACCATATACTTGAGTTTGCAAGAATCTGTCTACGTTCTTGCATTGCATCTATCTGAGCAATCAAATCATCTAAGTGATCTTGATTCTTTGCATCTTTGAGGTCACCATAATATCTCTCGTAGTTTGTACCTTTGATTTGTGCCATTACATCCAGAGAATCATCAAAAGCAACGTCACCATATCTTTTTTCCATGTGATAAGCATTTACATAATGCTTGTACTGATACCCTAAATTAGCGTTAAGTGTTTCCATCCAAGTTGGTGAAGGAGTGGGATCAACATACTGCTTAGTATTGAGAGGAACAATAGGTGCATCAGCAAAGAATCTTCCGTCTAACTGTCTCATGGCTCTATCATATTCCCAAAAGCTCCAACACTTGCGGCATACTGATAAAACTCTCTCATTGATATTCTAATCAACTCTTTATTATCATCAGGTCCACCGATCATATATTTTACATCACCCTGATCACCAGTAACAAATGTAAAGAAAATATCTCTACCAGCTGGCAAACCATTCTCAAGCTCTAAAAACGGAGCGTTGGATGAAGCGTGATCTGGTGCTAGCCATACCTTTCGCATGTTTTGTGTTCGATCATTTGGAGTAGAGAAAAAACTAAATATCGTTCCTCCTTGTTCTTCTCCATCTAACATGCCTCTATCTGCTGAAGCATCAGTAAGAGAAAAGTTTCCATATTGTCCGATTCTTTGATTTGCAAATTCAAGAAACAGTTCTTTCATTTTGGGATCTGGTAATAATCTACCAAGAGCAAACATCGATCTATATTCAGGAGAACCAAGAGTCATTCCAACTCCAAACACATCGATTACATAATCTTCTGTCGGAGGGTATAGATTTGTAAACAACTGTTTAGCCCAAGCATTTATATCATCTTGATCTCCAGTAAATCCTTGTCTATTTCTATTTTGATAAAGATAGTAAGGCAAAGCTCTCACTATTCTTTTGTAAAAAGGACTGCCTTTACCACCTGAACTTTTTATTTCTGGTATCTTTTCGACCGCCTTGAATAAAGAAGACTCTCTATCATTCTGATCTGCATTTGGAAACATAGCATCTAACATTTGACCATAGGCTTCAGGATCATTTTTAAATGCCGCAAATTGTCTTGCAATCTGAAAGATATCACCACCCTCAACCTCAACTGTAGCTAAGATATCACGAATCATATCAAGATCTTTTATAGCTATCTGATCAATAAGTCGTGATTGCTTTACTGCTCGAAGGCTAATACTACCATCAGCACCTTTATCTAAAAATAGATTTGGTTGTTCTGATGATCTCCAAAACTGCTCAATGCCACGAAAGTCTCCTTGAGGTATAGACCCATCGAGAATACTTTCTGTAATAGTTTTGATAGCATCTGGTATCTTGCCATTGATTAACATCATATCTGATATTGCTTTATATAAAGGTTTGCCCGGAAGGAACTGGTCTGAAACTATTGCTTTTAATAGTTCTTCTCTATTTTTAAACTGGAAATCACCCATAATTCTTCTGTCTAAATATTTTCCAAGATCTGGATGATCTCCCATAATAGGCTGACCATTCGCTAAAGACTCATTTACACCAGCCCATTTTATATTTTCTTTTTGTGCGTTATCTAAACCATCTTGGACATTTATTGCTTGGTCGATTGCTGTGTTCAGAGCAACCTTAAATGCATCTGTCATGCCAGGTAAAAAATCTGTTTCTTGTCCAGCTGGACCAACTGCTTTACCTCTGATAGCTGGAAGCATATTAAGAACTTGCATTTGATCTGGTGTAAAGTTTAACTTTTTCGCAAGAGCAACAGCACCTTTTTCATTTATCAGCATATTTCTAATGCCTTCTAATTTATCTTTTTCATACATGCCAGTTGTTCCAAACTTGTCCAGTATGAATTTTTTAGCAATAGTAACAGCTTGTTTTTGTAACTGACCTTGTATCTTTTCAGAACGTCCTTCTTGCAGAACTCTGCTAGTTGAGGTTACTGTTCTTCCATCAACTGTTGTTGTTAGTTTTTGATTTGCATCTGTTAGGATATTATTCATCTCAGCAATAGTTCCAAGAAAAGCTTCTGGATCATTATTTCGCAAAGCTGATACGAGGCTAGCTTGATATGCTTTACTGCGAGGAGAAAATGGATTTAGTAGTGAGTTGAGTTCAGTATTCAGCCTAGCTTGCTCATCATCCAGAGCATCAACAGAAGTATCAATCATATTGCTTAGAGTTTGAGCTTCAAAAGTATTCAATCTATTCTGAGCAACAAATACATTACTTGCTTGCTGTCTAAACAATACTTCACCATTAGGTGACTCTGCGGCTATCTTTGCAAGCTGTGCTATTTTCCTATCAATAGAATCTGGAGCAGATGAAGGATCAGGATCAACATTCAGATTTTCTGTCATCTGAAGATTCAATTTGTATGCCTTCATTTGATCTGATGCTTTTGGTGATGACAAAAGTTTCTTAAGTTGTCTTGTGATTTGCGATACAGCAAGCTCTGCTTTTAAATCTGTATCTAGTTTTTCCGCTGATACTTTTATACCACCTCTTACTTCTCTACTAGCTGTAGCTCTTTTTAATAATCCTTGATGATGCTCATCAGTATCTAAACTTTTAATGAGTTCGAGAACTGTATCAGCACTGCTACCAGAAGCTATAGAGTTTAGATTTAGTTTATGTTTCTCAAAATCTTCAGCAAGTTGTAGATTACCTTTTCTTATTTGATTGTTAATCATTTGCACCTGAAGTCGAGAAGCAACTCCTGATACATATTTTGAACCCTGAGAACCAATCATTGCCTTGTATTCACCAGAATATGGAGCGGCAAGTTCGTTTATAAACTCACCCATTTGTTCTTCAAACTTCTTAGGATTGTTAGGAAATAAAGCACTATATTTAGAACCTTGCTGTTCTAACTTCTGACTTACAATAGAACTAAATCTTCTTCTCAGTTCATCCTTAATAACAGCCTGACTTGTCATGCCATAACCTTTAGCTGGCAATGCAGTTACAAGATTATCAACAAGATTCACTGGTTTATTATTCTCATCAAGACCAAAGATCTCATCATCATCTAAGCTTGAAATAAATTCACGACCTTTTTCTTGAGCTTTCCTTCCAGCGATTTGAAATGCTTGGTTACTTAAATTTGTGAATACTTGTGCTGTTCGACCTAAGTCATTTGCAACACTCATATCAGCTCGGATTACACCAATGCCACTACTTTGTATTTGTCTTCTATATTTTTGTACCATATTTAACTGTTCTTATAATAATCCATTGCACCACTAAACACAGTAGAAGCGGCTTGAAGATTTGCTGTTCGTACAGCTGATTCACCAGCTCTTAATGCACTTAGCTTTCTAAGTCTTAACTGCTCTCGTTCAGCAAGACCTTTAAATCCTACACGGCGCAAATCACTACTTGCTAAATCTCTTTGCGACTCTTTGAAAGCAGAGAGTGATCTATCGTCATCTCGATTCATAAAACCAAACAAAGATTCATTGGCTTCTTCTGCATCTTCTAGCTGATCGAGAATATCATTATGTGCTTCCATAGTCTGGATCTTACGCTGGAATCTTTCTTGTTCTATTTGTGCCGCCTCTGCTTCTTTCTGTCTTTTAATCTCTTGACCTTGAGCAATTGTTGCACTTGCACTTAATATTGATCCTATAAAACCTAAAGCTTGAAACATTAGAACGTAACCTCTGCTATAACTGAATTAACTTGTAACGATAACGGAGCTGATTGACTGATTGTTACTTGAGGATCTTTTGAAAATCCAAGTAATCTAAATTCTTTTTTGCCAGTCACAGCTTGTCTTGCCGCACTTAAATCATCAGTAACCTGACGAATAATTAGATTATTACTATTCACAGATACTGAAAGTGTATTCGATAAATCAAGTATAACTTTATTCATACTTCTTGGTTCACCAGTAAGTGGACCAGTTTGTGACATTGTATCTATAGGATTTGAAATAAGTTTTACATCAAACTTAAATCCTATCTCTGCTGATGAAAGAGAATTGTCCACAGCCGATACATCGATGTTGCCACCAGCCACAGTAAACTGACCAAGATAATGAGTCCCACTGACCACATCGAGGACTGCACCGTTAGCAAAATCAGCACTGACGGAGAAGACTCCGTTACTACCAGAATATGTTTTAGCCATATCAGTATTAAAAGAACTATCAAACTCACAGAGAATATATTTATTTGTACCATCCCCTTTATCAAACTTCACTACAGCATACACTCTTGTATCAACTGTGCAAACAGAATGGAAAGAACCTTGACTTGTAAACTGTGTCCAGCCATATCGCTGGTCACCTCTATTTGAATTAAATACACCAAGCGTTCCATTAGCATCTACCAAAAAGTAATAACTTTCAGCACGATCAATACCACCAGCAAGAGTGCTGGCTTGTATAGGATTCTGTATAAGATGAGAAGCGAGGCTTGATATCGGTTGTCCAGTATAAGCATTCTGACCATCATCAAACAGCATCTCTCTCACTATCTCACCAGAACTCTGAACATAAACAGTAGCACCATCAAACACATAAGGTCTTACAAAAGATGACCCAAAAGGAGTTTGTCTTTTAATTGTAGCATTTGTAGGGGTTGTAGGCTTCTCGACAAAAGCTGGTACAATAAATTCATCAGTAGATGTAAAAGCTTGTAAGTCTCTGTTCGATACCAGATGTTTGATTGTGTTTACTTCTCCGATCGCCGCACGAATATCGATAGAGTCATTATCGCTAGCATCACCAATATCAAAGTTAAAAAACTCATTTGATTTACTTGCCCACAAACCATCAGGTTGTGCAATAGTACCAGCATACCATAATCTATTCTGATGGAATGTTACAGCTCCAGGATATCCTCTCAACTCAGAGTAAGATTGTTCTGACCAATTCGTAGCTGGCGCATGTGTTTCGAGGAAGGGAGTACCACCACCAGCTACAGAATCGTTCGCATTTGCACCAGCAGTAAATGTAAATGTGTTGTCATCTATTACTTCTGATACAGTTCTTGCGCCATTCAAATTAGTATTTGCAATCCCACCAACAGTATTTGCATTAGTAATAGTAAATGCATCGCTTGCTGAAAATCCATGATTTACTAATGTAACTGTTACTGTAGCCACGCCGTTGTCCGTCCGAAAAGAATCAACCTTTAATTTTTTCTTAAGAGTTGCAAGACAATTACCAGTTGCTTGAGTTGCTGACTGAACAGATGTTATAGTGATTTCTTGATCGTGATACTTAATCGTTATGCCAACATGTTTTGAATCAGGATAGTTACCACCTGATTGTGAACCAGTCGTATCCCAATACGCGGCACTTGTTGTAAGCGTAACACCATTACCAGAGCTGGCAGAAGGATCAAGAGTAACACCTAAGTCTTGAAACTGAAAGTATGGTTGATATATCTTTGCGCCAGCAGACTGCGTGTCGAATGTCTTTGTCTCCATTTGGAATGATGTAAGTCCGGTACGCACTAGCTTACGCACCATAAATGTTTGATGTGCTATAAACATTACGTCACCAGCTTGTGCATAAGTAACCTCATGCATATTTAGATTCGTTATCGGAATATTCGCACCACTTGAGTCTGCTGTCAAAGTTGCCGCTAACGTCACATTGTTGCTAGTATCGATTTGAAATACTCTTATCTTTTGGTGTTCCAGAGAAACAATATATCTTTCATCATCAGAAAATATAAATGGCACTAGCCTATGTTGCTGAACTTTTGCAGTATCGATTGATGTATCGAACTCATATATCTTCTTTAAACCAGCACGTTTTATTACACCACCCTCTGCTCTTAAAAAAAAGTTCTCAATCTTTTGAGCTGAGTTGTTATATACTTTTGTATCTGTTCTGGAAATAAGACTAGGACTCACTTCGCCAAACTGAAAGTTAGTGAGAGGTACTTTTGCTTTTTGCATCAGCTTCTCCTAAATGCACTAAATCTAGTTTGTGGTATTGTCCTAGTTGTTTGTTGTTGTGAATCTATGTTTCTAGCTTTTAACATTGCGGCATTTGCCATCTGTGTCATAAGTTGCATTAACTGACCATCTCTTGCAATCGAGGTAGCAAATGCAGAAGCTAAAGAATACTCAAGAGCAATAGTAAAATAACTAGGAAAGTTTTCTTCTGTTGCTCGGAAAGTGAAGTCAGCAATTACTTCATCTTGCGTAGATGTATCAGCAAATATCATATCACCATATATCTGATAATTTATCTGTCCATCATTTACAGTTACAGCATGAACCAGCAATGTATCTGCTGGTAGTTGATATGCAAAATCATATCGACCAGTTGGAGCATCTGTCAATCTGTTAAGAACAGCCTGATCAGTAGCAAATCTCCAACGAGTATTAGATAAAGCACTACGGCAGATATCTTCATAGAGACTTCCAGCTACCAATGATTCTGTTGTACCATCAGTAAAAGAAGTTATCGGTTCAGCTCCTATCAAGATAAGAGCGCGACTCGATATATCTATTGCGCTATCTGCCGCAGTTGAAGTCATTAGTCGCCGTCTGTTTCAGCAATAGCTGTACCATCAGATACATCTACTACAGTCCCAGTATTTGACAAAACAGTCACAAAGTTAGTCGTAGGAGTGTTTGTATCAGCAACAATAATAACATCTCGAACAGCTAGCATGTTCGCGGCATCATTGAAATAACCAGCAGAGTTTACAGCCGCGATAGCATCTGTAGTTACATAACTCCACAAGTTCATGTTTGATGAACCAGCCAATCGAGATAATCCACTAGCACTATAAGCCATGTCAATATCTCCTATGTGTTATTGTCTAAGACTTCATAGATACCATTGTCATCAATGACAGTAGCACCCATAGACATCATAGACGTTGCAAGATGTGACGCTCGTTCAGCAACATAGTTTAGTTCTGTCTGAACATCAGAGTTGATACCAAGACCTACGGCTGTAGTATGATACGCCATATTCTTTCCAGCTGTGATTGCCGCAGTTGAAAAGATTTGGAAACCAAGAAATTGTTTCATGGTCATACCACCAGCAAATGGTAGATTCTGCTCACCCACAAAGTCGGACGATGCAAACTCATTTATGTTAAATAAATCTGCAAAACCCTTTGGATGCATTGCAAGATATCTGCCACCATCTTCAGGAATGTTTGCAGTACCGAAGGTTTCAAACAATGTCAACAAGTCTGCTTTTTCAACAGCACCACTTGTGTCATGAATCTGAGTTGAGTTTGCACCAGCATCCATTGCTGTATACAAAATCTCATCAGTCTTACGACCAAGAGCCGCCGCCGCTGAAGTCGCAACTGCTTGTCTCTCATTGATATTTGTTTTTAGCTCATCCAACTTGTCGATGTATTCTGCGGCATAGAAGTCACTCATTGTCGCTTCAACAGTTGTATGCGCTAATTCCATGGGAGTCACAAGACCATTTCTGGACTTGGTACTCGCACTACCAGTTCCAATCTTCTGGAAACGTACAACGTTACCAGTCACATTGTTTGCCATTCGTACAGTGTTTCTAAGCTTAGAACCCATACGCTGATAAGCAAGGTGAACTTCAGATTCGAACTGCTTAATAAAGGCTGTGTCAATAGTATTAGCCATATTAGCACCTCATAAGTTAAGTTTCAGTTTCCGCTTCCGATTGTCCTTTGCTATTTTCAACGAAGTTATCCGTATAGGGCTTCTCTAATGCAGTACGGGTCTTTCACTTAATCTATTATTAGACTCAAATTTATTCAAATTGCAATAGAAAACTCGCACAAACTCATGATCATGTATAAAATATTGCTGATCTTCTACCTGAAAACCTATCCATTTGAGCCATCTTATTGTTTTTTCATGGTCAATTGGTACATAATTTTCCACTACATCATAACCGATCGCAAGAAAACTAAGAATCAATTTACTGTGTTTGTAGAAAGATTTCCATATATCATCAACCTCATCAGTGCCAAGAAACCAAATCTTGCCAGTATGCATATACTTATCCATAGAGGTAACACCACACATGGCTATAGGCTTTCGATTATGCGTAATAGTAAAGCCTCTTGCACCTTCTTCTTCAAAAGGAACATTGAGTGCAATCATTGGAGTTACACCAACCAATGCACACTCTCGGATATCAGGAAGGCGCATATTATCGACAATAGTATCAATATCAGATACAACACATGGTCTGAACTCAAGGTTGCCTCTTTTGATATATGTCAATACTTTATCGGTTTCTTTACTTTTTTTTTGGTCATCTGTTATACATCTTCTTAAATCCTTCATCAACCATTTTGACAAAGGCTGGGTCACGTTGGTTAGGACTATAATATCGAGGATCGTTCATCATCTCTTTGAGCTTATCATCAGTGAGAACAGCAGTTGGTGAACCTGATCCACTAATAGATGTTTCTTTTAATCCTTCCATCATAAGTTCTACTACTCTTATACCATCGGCTGTTGAACAGAGATTGTCAATAGTTGGTCTTAATTCTTCTGGAAAGTTTGATTCAACAAACAAACCAACAGCTTCTACTCTTTCTTGAGCATGATCACCAAGCTCTTCCATTTCAACATCAGCATCATATCCATCATTGATAGATTCGTGAAACATCATAATGCCTTCCTCAAACTCACTTTGACTAAATCCGTTTTCAAAAGCATGATCAGCCCACCAGTTCAATAACTCATTATCTTGTGCTAACTCATCATCGATAACATCAGGAAGAACATAATCACCAACCTCTGCTGGTCGTTCAGAATATGCTTCAGCTTGTATCTCCTCCATCATCTGATTGCGTATCTCTTCTTCTTTCTGTCCAATCTTAGATTCAAGATTAGTATAGCTATTTGCTAGGTCTTCAGGAGAGTTAAACTTTTCAGGTAACCACTCAGGTCGAGCATCAGCATACTCTTGTGGAACCTCGATTGTTTGTTCTTCTTGTGTTTCTGTTTGTTGTTCTTCAGCCATTTGATTTCACCTTATGTCCATGTTGAATACGTCTTTCAATTAAGCCAACAATATATCGGCTTCCTTCTGCATGTCGAAGAGTATCATTAGTTACAGCAGATCCATGCACTGCCTCTATTGTTACACTTCTTAAATATTTTAATACTTCCTTACCAGCTGGTGATGAAAACAGAGAAACAAAATTTAAAGATATATTTTGTTCATCTTCTGTTCCTCTAGGGAATCCATCAAGACTGCTTATATTAGTTGGCTTGTTCATCCATTGTCCTTTGTGGTTGCATCATTTGTTGTTGTTGCATCTGCTGTGCCATTTCTACTATTGCTTTACGCTCTTCAAGATCTCTAAGTAGATAATCTGGAACACCAAATTTCTTAGCTAGATATACTGCTGTCTCTTCTGAATTAATCAAGACATTTACTAACTCAGGTCCAAACCTCACACCAACAAGTTCTAAGAATCTATTTATAGAAGTAATATCTTGATTTGATTGTGCTTGCGATAGTGGTGAAACAGAACGAACTTTGATCTGCCTTCCATTGATTGTTGGTATATTTATACGTCCTTGCTTCTTTAATATGTATACAACACGCTGGAGAACTGGCTGTACTAACTCAGCTTGCAATCGACCGAATGCAGAACCAATACGTCTTGATAGATCTGCCATACGTTCTGCTATCTCTGTTGCACTAGCTGGTGTTCGATCTGGATTGCCAAGCATATCATTATACAATGCTCTCTTAATATTCAATCGCATATCTGAAAGAATAAGATTTGCTACATCAAATGATCCAGCCGCCTTAACTGGTTGTAGTCCAGCAGAGTTTGGTGCTTTAGGTATTACAGTTCCAGGCACAAGATTAATTGTATCAGGATTGATAACACCATCATCATCCATCTGATACACACCGGATATTGCCATCTGTGCATTTTCTAAAATTAATTCTATTGTAAGATTAGTTGTTTTGATTGCACTCAATGCATTTATAAGTGGACCTCGACCATAGACCGCACCTGGATCTTTGCTCCAGCGAAAACATATAAATGGATTACTGCCAGTTCCTTTATACTCTTCATACTTTAATAGACATTTTGTAGCGATATCAAAGATGATACAAAAGAATGCATCTTCATTTGGTTTAGAATAATCACGACAAATAATCTCAAGAACTTTTGTTCGACCATCTGGATTAGATGTCATCTGACTTCCAAGACGAGGATTGATAGTTGCCTTTGGATATAATATCTTTATATCAGAATACCGAATATCCCTCTCTCGATATACATGATCAATCCTATCGTCAGGACCAACATCCAATACAACATGAGGAAGAGGCAGAGCTGTAAAATTAACAGGATTAATAGCATCGCCCTCCTCGACATGAAGAACACCAGTCCCAAGTGCAAGATCCATAAAAGATTCATGGACTTCCTGACCAAAATTTGAGTTCTGTATAACTTCAAAGACATACTCAGTTACTTCTTCAAGTTCATTATTTACGGCATCGCGTGAGTCTTTAGGCACCTCACTACCAGCAGTAAAGTCAGCCCAACGAGCAAAGTTAGGAACAAGACCAGCTTGTAATCGCGACGCAAACTCCTGTACTCCAACGACAGCAGTCTCATCAAAGATTTTATCATCTCTTCTTTCACCTATAGATTGTGTAGCGAAGGTTTGACGCATAGGTAAAGCATATTCATAGCACTCATCAAATAAACTTTCCCAACGCTGTCTAACTGATTTAGCTCTTTCATACTTTTTCAAGAATGAATTTATAAGCTCTTCATCACCATGCATTAGCCGTACATACCCCCACCACTAAGTGGGCTTCTAAAACCAACGCCACCACGATTAGAAGTATATAATGCTCTACGACCTCTGCTACCTCTCATAACTCTTTGACCTTGTTTAGCACCAGTTTCGTATGTAAGAGATGTTTTTATAGGAGATTCTTGAGCTATCGTCTTTTCTTTTTCTTCTTGCCTACGCTCGATAGTTCTTCTTTTTTCTTCTTCTTCTTTTGATTTTTGTTCTGAAGTAACTACTGGACTTGTTTTCTCAGGTTCACTTCTACCACCACCACCAAAGCACATATCTATTCTCCTTATAGTCTGTTCCAAAAACTGGATCTGTTTCTATTATTAGGCGATCTTTTAAAAATATCAAAGCCTTTTCTCGCATTGAAAGCTTTGACTGGTTTTTGACCAGCTATCAAACTACGACCCTCACCAGCACCAAGCATCATATATTGCAAGGCATCATGGATGTGAGAGTACATATTTTTCTCAGGTTTATCATCATAGCGTTCTCCAGATACTTGCATACGTCTATAGCAATATCCACCTTGAAAACCTTTTACTAATGTTTGACATCTTCTATCAATCAAGAATGCTGGCAGTCCTTCAGACATCTTAGTTAGCTGAGAAGCAACAGCTTCAAGTCGTAGGTCTACACTATTGCTAGGAGCTGGCACAGCTTTCAGTCCAGCACCTCGAAGTATTTGAAAAGGAGTTGATTCATCTGTTTGCGCTCGGAAGTCACCAGCTGGGTCGCCATATATGTAGACATCAAGACCACTAAATCGTGTAGCTATTTCTTGTCGCAGTAACTCAGCAAATCGTACAACGCCCATATCAATAGCAACTATCTCAGCTTGTACCAGCCATCGACCTCGAACCTTTTGACCAAATACCGCAGAAGGAGTTAGTCCAAAGTCAATACCAACATATAAAGGTACTCCAGCGGCAACTGGTATTTCCTCATCAGCTAGGTGAGTTTCAGTCACAAAGTCAGGATAGACTGGCTTACCTTCCTGAATCAGTCCAAGCCTATTCATTACATAAACATCTATCCAGCTTTTGGTTTTACCTCTAATTAGATTAGGATAATATGTTTCAAGAATATTTTTTTTGTTCTCTGCATTTTTATTCAGAGAATAAGAAGTTACTTCTTTTTTATCATTGAGTACTTCCTTCATTGCTGGTGGCTGGACAAAGAATCTCCAGTTATCTGGCTTTACTAACATGGTAGCTTGTTCTCGAGGAATGTGATCAGGTATTGGAACTTCACCTGACATGATAGCCCACCAGTGATCTTCTTCTGGTGCGTTCGTATCACAGATAACACCAGACCAACTAGCACCACCTTCTCTCATACTTGGATATCTACCAACACGCATAGTACATGCATCGATAATACTTTTTGGTATCTCTCTTGCTTCGTTTACCCATATACCAGTGAGTTCGAGAGAGAGAAGTTTCTTTACATCTTCTGGTCTATCTAACGCTAAGAAAATTACTTCTAGGTCTAGATCATTCACTTTTATGTGGTGAGTATAAGGAACTGACCACTTGAAGTTACCCCAGTCCGATTCTGGAAACCAGTCTAACCATGTCTTTATTGTTGTAGTTCTTAGCTGGGGGTTGGTATTTCGGATAACAGCCCATCGAGATTTCCGAACCCCATCATCATTTGGTTTCTGTTCTAATGCTCTTCGGAATACTTCGACACAGCATCCAACAGATTTACCAGAACCAACTGGGCCGCGAATACCACGAAAAAAACTATCATCTTTCATAAACCCTTTGAGAACATCCCCATCAGGTTTGTACTTAAAGTCTGTCAATCAACTAACTTCTTGCATCAGGTAGATACAAGCCACCAATATCCGTTTTAATTAATTCCATTGCTTTTGATGCTGATGAACCTTGACTTCTATATTTTCTATAGAGCTGTATGACTTTTGACATAGGAGGTGCGCCCTTCATCTTCATCATATCGCCAAACTCTCCAGCAAGTTTTTGTTCTATATCTTTTGTCTTTTCTCTTTTATATAAAGCTTCTTTTGCCATTATACATCTCCTTTGTGTACACCAGTTCTTATCATAGTCTCTGCTACTTCAGGTCCAATGTTCTCGATTACATTATCTAGCATTTTATTAGTGACGAAAGAAGCTCCGTGTTTCTCATCAAAGTATTGAAAGTGTATTTCTTTTACTATGCGTCTTAAATATCTATGCTCTTCTGGTTTGAGGTTGTTGATAAAGCTCATGCAAATCTCCTATAGAGTGCCGTCTTTTTTGCAATCGCTTTTGGTTGAGAAGAAAATTGTTTCCCTTTCTTCTTTGCTTTTCTTTTCTCTGCTGTAGTTCGTGCGTACTCTTCTGATGACAGAGCTTGAATTGCTTTCTTTGGTAGATACCTTTCCCCAGTCACGGAAGACTTCTTGCCACTTTTGGTTTGCCAATCTTGTTCTCCCCAAGCCTTTAAGCTTCTCTGTGACTTCTTCATTAGGTATATCCACCACCTTTTGCCTTATACTGCTTTGCTAACAACTGTGCCTTTCGAGCAGACCACTTGCCAGCGGCAGTGCCTTGAACATTCGCCGCTTTGATTTTATTGAACAAGGCTTTACGCATTCTTGGTCGTGTATAATTACCAGCCGCGTTAACTGCCATTCTTCTTCTCCCTATCGTATAAAGCTGTACGTTTCTTCTTCTTAGACTTCATAATTTTATCTTGAAGAAATTTTGGAAGTGTCTTTTGTTTTGGTGTAAGTGTTCCTGGCATTATTTTTTCTTCTTCATGTTGAGGAAGGCACGAAGAGTTTTCTTCTTTATCTTCCCAGCTTTAAACGCTTTGTTAACTTCATCCTGTGTAACGGCGGCATAAGACTTACCTTTATAAGTAAACTTAGCTTTGCCTTCTTGTCTAGCTCTTCTAAAAGCTTCCTTGAATGTTTTAGGCTCGGACTTAGTTTGGGTTCTTTTCTGAGCATCAGACATTGCCGTTGTGTTTTTTGGAGATACTTGTCGTTTCTTCTGAACATCAGCCATAGTTGTCTTAGCTCTTGCTGGACGCTTTTGAGCATCAGACATATCAGAAGTATTCTTTGGTCTTGTCTGTGTTCTTTTTTGTGCATCACTCATATCCGGTCTGTTCGTAACATTTGCTCTCGAGGCTCTCTTCTGTTCGTCAGACATAGTGGCTGTAGACTTCATGCCTCTTTTTTGAGAATCAGGAACAGTTGTCTGTTTACTCATCTGTTTATTTTTTCTGTCACCATGTAACATCTGATCTAATCTCTGTCTTAGAGTCATCTTGCCAGTTACTTTGTGTCCTTTTTTATGTGGCATGTCGCCCTCCTTTGGTTCTGGATTTTCACCCTACTTTTTTCTTTGAACTCTTAGCTTTGTTACGCTTACTAATAGCTTTTGCTTTTGCTCTAGCATCAGCCTTACTACTTGCTCCCCACGCTCTTAGACTTAGAAGAAGCCTTGTTGGTTTTCCGTCCTTGTACTCTGGACCTTTTGCGTTCCCCATCCTTGCTAGGAAGCTTGCTCTTCGAGGATTGTCTCCTGACTTTACTGGTGCTTTGAGATTCATTCCCTGTTTTCGAGCTGACGCTCTTCCTGCCGCGTTTAGCCCTCCCTTTGGGTTCTTTCCTCCCTTGCGTTGCCACAGTGGTGTCTTCGCCATGAACAATCTCCTTTTCAGAAAGACTATCTACGTTCTGTTTTGTTTGCAATAACTTTTTAAGCAAACCAGCCATCATCACTCCTACTCTCATGTGTAAACTCCTTTTTTAGAAAAAAATGTCAGGGCAAGACCATTACCTGTAGCATAGCACACAACTTTTGGGGTCACCCCACCTGTTGTCATCTTTCTACAGAGATTCATATATATCTGTGTAGTTGTGAGTTAAGCAAGCACCACACACAACTACGCTTGTATGGTATACAGAGAAGCATCAAGATAAGTCTATCTTTACATTGACATTACCTACATGAGAGTGCATCACCTTATCAGGAGCTTTGAAACCAGCACGATCTAGCAAATCCTTACTAGCTTCAAGGCTTACATACTCAGACTTAGCACTACCTGATAGCTGTACGATCTTGTTCAGTGCTTTCGTAGCATTCACACTCATACTATCTGCTATTGCTTGCATCATATACTGTTGCACATGTGGTGTCTTCAAAGCCTTACTAGCAGTCACTCTGCCTGATTCTCCCTTCGCGTATCCAGCGTCTTCACTAGCTTGTTTGATACTGCACCCTTTTGCTACTAACGTATCAACCAGCTTCTTCTGTTTCTCGGTTATCTTTACAAGTGTCATGCCGTCAACTGTGCAGTATTTTCTGTCTACCTGTCAATATCTTATTTTCACATTCTACAAAAAAGAGTGACATCCCATCATATTTTAATCACTAGTGATCAAGCTGGCAAGCCAGTAAAATACGCTGTGAGGCTCACTCTTGGTCGCGTTGTATCAGACGTGCTGTCTCGTCAGCACACCACGAATCAATTGCATTGATAATGCGATTGCCGTACTCGAACGGCGGTCGACAAACTTCAGACCGAAAAGTTTGACATTCGGAACCGTTCCGCTGAATGTGAATGCAAGACATGATGGAGACGACATGTCTCACATGCACATGGCTCTGTCCGTGATCTATTCTGAACGTCCACCGTTCCCCTAATCTCCACACCCATCGCAAAGACTTCTGTGGTCGCATGCAATGTGCCAGCACATTTCGATCTGCATGATAGACGCAGATCATGGGTGTTCCGAAAAGGGTCGGCAAGAAAAGACCTATCTTGTGTNACNAAGCTNATCCACTTCATCAACTACCAGCCTTTTCTTGCCTAACGACTCAGCATCATCATCAAAAAAACTCGTTCGAATTGCCACCTCAAAGCTATTATTACGTTCACGCTCTACGCACCAAATCATCGCACCGCAATGAGGCTCCCATAATAAAAACCGATCAAAGACCCAAGAGGGTGCATATTATAAGGACTCAAAAAAAATGATTCTGTTGGTTTTCGGCGCATCGGAACATGCATCTTTCTTTGCACATCGTTTGCTGGAGCGCCGTCTGATCATTATGGGGAGATTTTTTTTGGCGGTGCAAGACACTTCGTTCACCGTGCCGACACAGAAACAGGTCTTTTACCGAACCAACCATACCTAAGACCTGTTTGGAAAATACTCCTCGACAGGTAGATTTGTCTCCTCGTTTTTCCCTTGTCGGCATCCTTATAATATACATCGGTTTTCATTCTGTGATCCGAGTACATTTTGATAGTTCGTGTCAGAATGTGCTTAATTTAACTTAATATGGAGGTCGATATGACTACATTCAATAAAAATAGTAACTTAACTAGTACAAGTGTTCGCTTCACTGAAGATGATCTTATGGGTTGGAGAACTAAGTATATTCGTCCAGCTCTGTCTAATATGGAGAAATCTAAAAAGGACATCGATGTTCAGTTCGGAGAGATGGACATCGGAAAGAGTCTCGCGCATGTAGAGTGGTTCTTAATGGGCGAGGGTGATCACTACAACCCAGATTTGCTAGCGTTCGATGTGGACAAGCAAGAGTATGCACATGCCAAAGTTGTAGATAACGATACAGTCTACACTGATAGATTGGTTGGTGTGCATCAGATGGGTATGGTCAAGTGGCTAAGACGCGCGTTGTACAGTACGATGCAAGAGAATCAGTACAATGCTATATCGGACATGGATAACTTCGCCGACAGAGATGAGAAGAACATGGACGAGGCAATCGCTAGTGACAAGATCTCGGAAGAGCAGATTGTACACTGGGATAAGAGAGTGAACAGCAATCGTGGTTCGGTTGAAAAGATCAAGTTCATCCAGCAGTGGTTGGAATCAATGTATCTTGAGTACGAGGAAAAGCAGTACATCCCAACCAATGTGTCAAAGGCTAAGCAAGAAGAGGCTCAGCAGAAAAGAGCAGAACTTGTAAAGGCTAAAGCTGATGCTATCAAAGCTAAACTTGGCATCAAGTAACTACCTCAAATGGAGTCGGCTCTTCGGAGTCGGCTCTTCAACATCTTAACAGGAGATACAAATGCGTACAGTATTCATAATCAAATATTCATTCATATACTATGGTAAGGATGGTGCAGAAGATCGCATCATCAATCACCAGAGAACATTCGACAATCCATATGCAAGGAGTTGCTTCATGGAAAACGTAATCTACATGCCTGAATTGCTCAACCTATCACTAGAAACAAAGGAGATATAAATGTACATATCAGATACAAACTACGCACAAGCAATCGACAACCTAGAAGATTGTATGTTCGCACTGGCATCAATGCACCAGCAAGTCATATCAAAAGGTCACGCAACCAAAGAAGATCTTGCATATATCGAACCAAGATTGACTGAAGCTTTGAGATACATAATCACTCTCAATGCACACCCAACTCATGCATCTAAATTCGCACGTTACATCTATGATCAAAACGAGAATGGTCATCGCATATACGAAGCACTAGGAGCATCGCACATCGAAAACTCTATAGTTTCACAGTTCGGTTCATTCCTAAATAATTTCATCAACATTACAAAAAAAGGAATCTAACATGATCAGATACATGCTCATAAACTTCTTCATGCTAGCTTGCACACTGTACATGATAGCTGTGATAGGTCTAGCTCTTGGCATCTAATGGTGTCAGCACCTACCGGCGAGCTGATAGACGCTCGCTGGTAGGTGCAACTCTTCCAGTCGCCCAATGCCACACCCCTAACTGCCCGACTGGAAGAGTCAAATCTGCGTCCTAGTAAGACACGGACGTCGTACAACTAAAAGTGGTGGGTCGCGGTGGCGCGAGTGTTGGCGACTCAACGCTCGACTACAGTTGACCAAAGTTCAATATGATTCGCTGATGATTTCATGTTGGCTAGCAGAATATTTCCATCTCGCGTAAAGATTTCCCTTCGGCGGCTTCGCCGATCTTGACGCTTGGAAATATCATGCTAGCTCGGTCAGTAATTTTTAAGGAGAAAGCTATGTTAAAATCAAATGATATCAAATCATACTGGGAAGTTGATCGCATGTATGATGGTAATTGTGAGAGTATTGAGTACTTCAGATTAAAAATGAATGGTGATATTCAGATATGGAAAACCTATTCTGATAAGTCTGGAAGATGGGGAATGTATGAAGTTGTTGATACTAGCAATGGCAACAGCAGATTATACACTCGATTTGCAGATGCGTTGGCTATGGGTTTACTATACCATTTACAGGCGAAAGGTTTGATCGCCGCATGAATTGTACCGTGTCCTAATAAATACGATTAAATAGGACACGACATTTTAACTAGTTGATTTTATTACTTAATTTAAATATACTTATAGATGGAGAAAGCTATGACAGATGAAACATTTTATTATTGTAAAGAAATCCTNAAGCAGATTCAGTATGCAGATCCAAATGCTATGAACTGCTGGGGAGTTATTGTTGGTCACAACTGTTTTGCATTACCAGAAACAAAAGAGCGTAGAGCTGGTATCAAAATGGAGACCAACGGATTCATACACAAAGGTCGTGTCGATGTCGATTTGACTTGGCGTGATGACTACACAATCAAGTTCTATGACAAGAGTGGTGAGGTAATCAATACGATCGAGCGTGTGTATTCACCAGAGTTATGCAGAACGCTAGACATACACATCGAGAGTGGACCTGATTCACCAGTCCAGGAACTACAATTTACAACTACAGTAACGGAGGTAAACTAATGACCAATGAGAAATACTTCATTGAACCGAGAGCTGATTCGCAATGCGGATTAGTTCTCGCATGTATACGACTACATGGATCTATCACAGACAAAGAAGCTTTAGCTTTTGGTTGTCGGCGACTCGCATCGAGAATACATGATCTCAATGTGAACGGAGCAGACATCATAGCAATCCGAGAAACAAAAAACGGAGTTCACTTTGCAAGATACATGTTTCGTAAAGACTATGAGAATGATCTAAAAATGAGCATGAATGCTGAGCTTGCTGGTCAACCTGTAGCTCCTATGATGAAACCATTCTGGCAAAAGGATTATGCAAAATATGCAGAAAGCTTTTGAGAATGTAGGAACATTTGTGTGGCATAACTTGACACACAGTGTGCGAGTTTGTCGTGATTATCTAAACTATTCAGAGCATGGAATGCCCTATGTAGTTGATCACTTTGAACTCAATGTAACCGATGTAAATGGTAATCAAGTAAAGAGTCCGCTGACAGAAACTGGGTATCGTTCGTATATGCTGGCGCGCAAATCAGAACATTACGGCGGTACAACTCATTGTGATACTCCTATTAGCAATGAGGAGTTTCTGTCCAGCTTAAAACATAAACTAGGCGATGAGCCACAACAGAAGGAACTATTCTAATGAAATCACTACGAGGAAAAGAAATGGTAACACTTGAAGAACGATTCAGAAAGGACATGCTGTTCTATGAATCACTATCAAAAGACGAAGCTCGATTTCCACAATGGAGTACACGATACGATATCGAGCAAGTCTACAAAAGACTCAAAGACATTGTGAATCAATTCAACTTTGTCGATGATGTGCGTAACGAGTCGAATCTTCCAACAGACGATCAAGAGAAAGGAGTGATTGATGTCGCATCCAGTCAATGATGCTATCAAATGTGAGGTCGAAGACGAGGTAAACGCTATGCCTTGTCTCGACCTACTTAATTTCTGTGATGAGGTAGGTATCAAGACAACCAACATGCCGATGGAGGTATTGATGGATCTTGTCTTTGATTACAAACTCGAACAGAGAATGCAACCATAACATGTATCAGTTCTGGCACAAACCACCATACAGTAACCAGCGTGGTCTGATACAAAAAAGGGGAGGTGTCAAAGCCTCCCCAGTTGAAGGATACTATCATGAAAAAACTAACGTCTAATCAAGTTCGTATACTAGCTACAGTAAAGCTATATACAGATAAGTCAAACCCAAAGCCTCCAAGAATATCATATTCTACTTTTCGGAAGGAACTACCAGATCTCAAACATGGCACAATCAGCACAACACTACACCAGCTCGAGCATCGGTACGGCTTTATCATATCAGTACAAATGCAAGACAACGAACGCATACTGTATGCAAATCCAAGAGCGCCTAGTTTGGTAAGAAAATATTTCATTACCGCATTAGGTAACAAAACAATCAACAAATACTTGTCAATCCAAGCAAAGCGTAGTAGACCTATTCTCTATGAAAAGTTATTTGGAACAGCTAACAATTCAATCCGAGAATCAGAAGGTCAGTTTGCGTGATGCTTTCAACTGGGCTGGTCTATCAAAGACCACATACTACAGACAACTGAAAGGCACAGAGCTGCGCTATGAAACTGCTATCAAGATTGAACGAGCTATTGACCAGCTTGCGACGCTCCAAAAAAAATAAAGGCATAGAGCAAAGGGCATGGCAGAAGTGTGATGCTTGTGGTCAACAGACTCAATACTTTGTAGTCTTTCTATATAAGAGCAGTTTGATATGTCACAAGTGCTATGAGGAGGATACATGGTTAGCAAAAATAAAGCAAAAGGAAGCTATCACGAACGGTGGTTTCTAAAGCTATGGAATAACTTAGGAATAAAGACAAAGAAACAACCACTATCGGGCAGTTTAGGTGGTGAATACAAAGGGGATTTGACTATCGAGATTGATGGTCAGGTTCTCTTTGTAGAAGTAAAGTATCGAGACAAGAGTTCGTTTCCAAACGTATTCAATCTCTTAGAAGATAGGGATATGGCAGTCTGCAAACGAAAGACTGGCGACCCTAGATACTGTGTAATAATTAGTGACCGAGTATGGGAATCAACATTTAAAAAACTTATTGGAGGATAGTATGAAAATACTTAATACACTTAACACTTACAAAACTCTTAACTCTGTGCAATCAAAATATTTTTATGGTGTCACAAGTGGTGACAACCCTAGAGAGATTGCAACAGCTAAACAGTTGTGGAAACTTCAGGACTTATCGAATAAATTATATCACTATTATTATGCGATAGAATCAGTTCTCGATTGCGATGAAAACGCAGAGATAATGAATTCTCTTGATGATACTAAGCGAATGATTGATGAGCTTAGTGAAATGTCTTTACCAATGTCGAAAAGCAATACCGACAAAAAAATAAAATTACTAATTGATATGCTTGAATCAACTCTACCGAAGTTCTCGAAGTTGGTTCAGGATTATAAATTTAATAAATCAGCGTAGGAGAAAACATGTCGAAAGTTGTACAAATAAAAGAGAATGGTAATCTTGCCGTTCTCTTAGCCCACAGATCACCAACATCTGCTAACAGCCAGCTCGTAAGAGAACTCAATGGTCTTGCGAGTGTGGACGTTTCCGGTGTGCGTTGTGAAGTAACGAAACTTGAATCTGCTTTGGCGGCAGTTGCAAACATCGAAGCTTACATGACACCACATCGACCTGAGAAAGTTGGTGAGTTATTCAGGCGTTGGAAGTTTTTATTCCAGCGTCCGTATGAAACAAGTATGGAAGAGTGTAGTGCCAGAGTCGATATGATGATCGAGAGTATGCTTGACTTACCAGCAGACTGCATCATGCACATATACAATCAGTCGATCAAAACATTTCGTATACTGCCGCCGTACTCAGATGTGTATGGGCTAATCAAAACACCCTATGAAATGCGTAAACTTTATCTTGATTTCTTTCAGAATAAAGTTGACGAGTTGCGTAAGTGAAACTATATTAACCATATAAATAAGGAGAAAACTATGGATAGACAAGGCTTTATCGGTGGCACTGATGCCATCAGAATTATGAACGGCGAGTGGGCAGAACTATATCAGGAGAAGGTTGGGCTTGTAGAACCCAAAGATCTGACTGATGTATTTGCTGTTCAGCTCGGTGCATTCACAGAAGATTTCAATCTCAACTGGTGGGTGCAATCGCATTCACCTGGCTATACAATGGCTGGCACTCAGCGTGTGCTTCAACATGAACTCAAGTTCGAGGGTGGCTATGTACCAATGAAAGGTACAGCAGACATGATGTGTGTAGATAACCAAAAGAAAAGCTACATTGTAGAAGCCAAACACACCAATGCTTTTACAAACATGAATGAGGTGATCGAGAGATACATGCCGCAGATACAATTCTACATGCATCTACACAACATGCATTGTGAGGTACATGACTACAAACCAGACGGCTGTTATCTATCTGTCATCTTTGGCAACAGCAAGTGGGAGTCAAAGCATGTTGGGTTTGATCCAGTTTACTGTGCTAATATGCTTGGCAAGATCACACAGTTTTGGGAGCATGTAATCAAGAAGTCGCCTCCTATCGATAGGGATGCGGAGACCCCAGATATCTCAAGCATCACGATCGATAGGAAAGTCAAGCTTGATATGAATCGAAAGCAACGAGTTTATGTCAGACGCACACGACTATGTTGACACGCTCGAGTCTGCAAAGAAAAACGAGTCAGCCAAGAAAAGATTGATGAGCCACATACCACCAGATGTATACCAGATGGATTGTGATTTATTATCTGTAAACATAACCGAGAAAAGAAGAACAATCAAAGTGAAGGAGAAAGCATGAACAAGAAAGATCCAGATTACGAAAAGTCTATGAAGACCAAAGAGAACTTAGACCTTTGGAACTCTATAGCTGAGCCTGACAGACACTATTTGAAGACCGTGTCATTTGGTCAGAGAAGTTTTATATCTATTGATCCACAATATCAGATCATGAAGATGACTAAGATATTTGGTCCAGTAGGTGTAGGTTGGGGATACTGTGTAGAGTATGACTATCCTACTAATGGTGACATTATAATTATTGTTGCAAAGGTAACGATATGGACAAAGTTACCAGAAAATAAATTTGGTCCGATTGCTGGTACACGAACATTCTGGCACAAGGATATGAAACGACCAGCAGAAGACGCTGGCAAAATGGCATTGACTGATGCACTAACCAAAGGTCTATCCCATCTTGGTTGTGATGCTGATGTGTTTCTCGGTAAGCATGACAACAAGCACACGGCTGATGATGGCAAGACAAAACACAATCCATTCTAACGGAGGTAATATGGAATACGATAACACAAACACTGGAGCTATATTCAATAGCAATAGCGATCAACTCATTCTTGTTGGCACTGGTAGCATGAATGACGAGGGTGAGACAAAACGTATAGCTATGATCAAGGACGTTATGCCTGATGGTACAACAATCCGAGACATATACGTCAAGGTCGGTAGGTTGTGGGATAACAACAGTGATACACCAAATGCGCCGACATTCACTGGTGTTGCCGAAATCTCTTCTGGAGAAAAGAGAGTTGCCGCTTGGGTAAAGCAGACAGAAAAAGGTAACATTCTGTCTATGAAACTCACGGAAAAAAATGCAATGTCATCGGATAATGGTGTTGACAAAAGCATACAAGATGATGAAATACCGTTCTAGGGATATAGTTTTCTCCAAAATAACTTCATCCTAGAACAAGCTGGGAGGTCATACTGCTCAAAGTCTGCCGACCTCCTAGCTTTTACCAGCGGAGATAACTATGATAGAAAAGATGACCCACACTATCATTCTTATGCTGACTATCGATCTCGAGTCTGCAAGAGAATGTCAGAAACTAAGCGAACAAGTATATAACGAGAACAGATGTTTCGAGGCATACAACATCTACAGTACAATCCCACCAAGAAAACCAGATAACTTCGAGGATATTATTTCTCTGTACATAGAAAGGAAGAAGCTATGGGAAAGATAAGTGAAAAATTTATAATAGGTGCATTAGGATTTTCTTTATTTGATAATAAAAAATTCAGAGAAAGAATAAGACAAGAAGTAAGAGAAGCTGTTGCTGATATCCTTCTTAACACAAGAGAAGAAAAGAAATGGCGAGATCATTATAATGAAAGAATACTTCGAGAAAGAGAATCAAGAAAGCCTAATGAAATAGATAAAGCTTTTATAAAACATTTTGAAGAAGAAGTTGATAGTCAACTAAGGAAGAAGTGACCACAAGTATTCTAGCCACAACTCAGGCGGCCCATCGTAATCATCAAAGTCAAAAGCAAGCTGACTAGGTGTGGAGCTGGAAGTGAGGTCCATCGATGAAGGGTCGTCTATTTTCTTTTCGTCTTGTATCGATATAGTCATTCATCAAATCCTCTGCACTATCCGGTGACATCGTTAGAAGCTTGTGCCATGCCGCACCCCAAACCAAATCAACTCCAACTTCTTTACCAGCCTTACGCATAGCATCAGCTATGTTATCATAATCCACAATATCCCAAGATGGATTACTGCCATCATAAGCCATAAGGTCAACAGCGTGTGCATAACCATCTTCCTGAATCAAATGTTTACTAGCCATAGTCTGCGACTTGCCAGACTCATACAATTTCTTCTGAGTTTCTAGGTCTCGAACACCATAGATAACTCCAAAGTCTACATCCGTATACTCAATCGCTTTCTTAACAACCTCAACAAGCTGAGGATGTACTCCATCCAGTCTATCCAATGATCTTTGTGATAATTTAAAAGCCATACTATTCCTCCTAAAATTTTTAATATCCCAATCCCTGTTAATTTTTTTTCTCTCAACATGTTTATCCCATTTATTATTGAAAGACCCAAAGTTAATCATTTCTTCTTCATGCCAAAAAATTTGGTCACTGAACGTATACCAAAGCTGGCGGCTACAATACAACCTAAAGTTACTTGATACCACTCAGGCATCGTTTCTAAGGCTCTGAAGCCCTGTTCTACTATATTTCTCCCCCAAGAACCACAGAAACAAAGAATNAGAGGAATACTAAATAAAATTACAAGGTATTCNTCCTTCCAAGAAGACTGNGAGCCCTTCATAGCCTCCAAATCCCAGTCAATATCTCCAGTCAACTGCTTCTTTTTTATTTCCAGGTTAAGTTTCTGTGACTCAGCTTTCGATTCTATCCATGTAGATGCCATACCACCTACAAGTTGTAGTGCTTTGAATATCATTTACCTACATCTTTCATTGCTTTTTTATGTGCGGCTGAGAACGATGTACCCTTTGCCATCATCTTAGCCATAGCAACCATGTGTTTTTTAGAATGATGTTTTTTATGCTTCTCCATGGTTTTATTCTGTCGTTCGGTTAACTTAGCGTACTTCATTATTAGTCTCCTTACCCAGCCAGATAGCAAAAGAACCAGTCATAGCTCCAGTTACAACGGACACTAAGCCAGCCTGTTGAGTGGTAAGATCAGGCTGACTCAACGCCCACTCGATACACCTAACGTAAACACAGGTCATAGCTAGCATCATCAAGCGTGGGAGGATACGCCACTTGTCTAATGTTTCTGGAGTCATCAGCCTATGTTTCCCCTATCGAGTTGTACTAATCCGTATACAAAAGCTAGCAATAAAGCACCTCCAAGTATAACACAAAGTATTAAAACGATAACTGTAATTATCTTTTGTCGCAATACTTGTTTATCATATATCTCTTTTTGCCTACGTTTACGTATATCTGCTTCCATTTTAAGAAGTTCATTCCATGCATTAACACCATGCCTAAACTTAATAAACTGTTGTAGCTCATATCGCTGTGCTTCAAGTTGTTTCTTTGCAGTCAATGCTTCAACAGCTTCTTGTTCGATACTACCTCTGCGTGTAAGTTTTGTAATGAAAGAAGGATTCTTAGCTCTCTTCTGTGCATTCTCAATATCTGATGCGGCACTCATCCATTTGGATAAGTCATTCCCCATACTCTGAATATCTTTGCCAACCTGAAAAGCACGCTTCAACCCATTAAATGCCGTGTTTGCTGTTGCGACGGCGGCACTTATTGTTAATGGGTCGAGCATCTCATTTTAATCTGTATAATACACAAAACTACATGAACCATATTTTTTATCATCGTCATTGTGCATTATATGTATATTTCCTGTTGTGGCTACATTCCCAGTATTTGGTCCACCTTGGTTTCCATCTTGAGAATAAGAACTATTATATGCAACTCTATTACCAAAGAACTGAATTTCAGAGGTATTATGATAAACAACTGAATTGAGATATCCGCTATTTCTATTACCATTAACAGCAATGACAGAACCGCCTACAGTTACAACAGCAAATGATGTGTTTGCCGCTGTAAAAGGTAAACCAGTTATTTTAAATTGAGCATTTGTATTATAACCAAGACCTTGAGCCGCTTGATTACCTCCATTAGTTCCATGTGGGAGCGTCCAAATTCCTACAACATAAACAAGTTTACCAATTTTAAAATATTTTCCAGTAGCAGAAGAAAAACCATTAGTCACACTGCCACTAGCTGTTGGTGTCCAGCTTCCTGTTGTTTGACTAATAGAGGTTACATGCTGAGTAACAGCACTAGAACCAACTCTTGCATCTGGAATTGTACCACTTGTTAGATTGCTTGCGTTAAGATTAGATAAGTCTACATGAGCAGTAACTGAAGAAGAACTAATCCTTGCATCAGCAAACGTACCACTTGTAATTTTTGATGCGGCTAAATCAGGAACATCACTAGCTGATAATGACAATCGTGCAGATGGCACAGTACCAGATGTAAGATTGCTTGCTGATAACGCAGTCAAATCCACATGCTGAGTAACAGAACTAGAAGAGAGTCTAGCATCAGCAAATGTACCAGAGGTTATCTTCGACGCTGGTAATGCTGGTATTACATTTGCATTGAGTGTACCAGACCCACTAATTACATTTGCTAAATCTCTTGCCTTTGTCATTTAACTACCTTTCATAAATGCTAGATACTTTGTTTTCATATCTGTAGTAAAATAATCTGTTAGCTCTTTTTTTAGGTCAGCGTCAACCTCACCAAATACTCTTTGTAATTCATCATCCCAGTTCCAATCTTCTTGAACCCAGCCACGACCAGCTTCTCTTACATCACCAAACTTTTTACCTTCTGGCAAAGTATCTGCTTCAATCAAAACATCACCAACTTTCTTGCCTTCTGGTATATTATCACCTTCTTTGTAAAGAACTGCATCTGCATAGAGGTCATCTCCTTCCCAAAAAACTTTAGAACACATAAAACCACATGCATGATTGTCAGAGTTGCGAACTACATCTATTGAATAAGTATGTTTTGTTGTTGTGTATTTACTCATTTTATTCTCCTAATCAGTATAGTAATCTAAGCGTATTGCCCAATGTGCTTTGGCATCACTTGGGTGAAGAGTATCGTTAGCGTTTGAATTATTGATATTAAACAAAGCATTTTGCATACCTCCTTCTGTGTTACTATTTGTGGTATTGCTGTCTGCTGCATACATTCCAGATTGTGGTCTAACTACACGAATTTGAGTTGAGTTAGATAATATCACGGCATGGACTAAGCCACCTCTGTGCAAAAACATTCCTATTCCAACACAATCAGAAGCAGTACCAGTATTCATCGATGTTATTGGTGCGCCTGTAAAATAGAAACGATTAGTATTCCAGTTGCTTGGATAAATTTCTGGATTAGCTCCTCTTCCCCAAGCTGTCAATGATACCAGTTTTCCCATTCTTATATATCGTGAGCTTTGTACAGTTAAGCCACCAACCGATGGAGAAATTGTCCATGTGCCGTTTGCTTCAGTTATTGCACTAACGTGCTGAGTAACAGCTCCGCTAGGTATTCGAGCATTAGGAACAGAACCAGATGTAAGATTGCTTGCATTAAGATTAGATAAGTCAACGTGCTGTGTGACTGAAGAACTTGACAACCTAGCATCAGCAAAAGTTCCAGAGGTAATCTTTGATGTCGCTAAATCTGGTATTCTTGCATCAGCTAATGTACCAGATGCTATAGCTGACGCTGGAAACGCATATCTATTTGCTTCGTATGTACTCATATTATTTCTCCATCAATAGCCAACCCTGAGTATCTCCTGAGAATACCAGAGCAAATCCAGCTCGTTCTGTAGCAACTGTCATATCACTTGCATCGCCTTGTATCTTCTTACCATTACGAGCCACAGTAAAATTAGCAGTATCAAATGTTGCACTCAAGTCAATAAATCTAACAGTATCGCCAGCAGTAGGGCTGGCTGGTAGCGTAGCTGTTATAGCTCCACTCGAGGTATCAACAAAATATCCTCGACTAGCCGACACATTGAATGCAGATGTTTTTGTTTCCCAAGTAAAATCTGTCTCAACAGTTACCGAACCCCCTAAAGAAATAGCAGAACCATTGATTGTAATAGAAGAGTTTTGAAGCTTTGCATTTGTTATTGTTGGCAGTCTATCAATATTAATTATACCACTATTGATTGCAGAACCAGCAACTGCCGCCACATTAAATGTACCAAAACCAACTATGTCTACTACATCGCCATTAGCAAGAGCAGAAGCAAACGTAACTGTATCACCACTTGTAACAGTCACATCTGTTCCATTAACTTGTTTTACACCATTAAGATAAACGTCAACAAAACCAGCGTCATAAGCAAGAGTATTACCATTGGCATCACTCCCAGTAACAGAGGTTGGTGTACCAGATATATTGTAAGTAAATCGAGCAGACGTTCCGTTTACTGTAGAACCAGCCGCCGCCCAACCAGAAGACTTATACACCTTCAGCTCATTAGCAGTCGTATCAAAATATAAATCACCAACATCTAATGATGAGGTCGGTGCAGAAGATGCGATTCTGTATCTATCAGCAAAACTATTTACACCGGATATGTTTGATGCCACTGTGTTTACGGCAGATATTGCACCACCTACATTATTTACATTTGTTATTGCACCAGCAACTGCTGAGATATTTGAGTTTGCACCAGCAACAGTTGTTATATTAGAGTTTGCACCAGCAACTGTGTTTACGTTTGAGATTGACCCAGCTACTGTATTGACATTTGTCAAAGCACCACCAACTGAGTTTACATTTGCAATCGAACCAGCAACCAAAGATATATTACTATCTTTAACTGTGATTGTATTACCCATTCCATTACCATGAACTGTGCAATAATATCTTAAATCGTTTGGAGCAGAAGGATATGCTGGCTGATAAGTTACTGTTGCATCTGTTCCAAGCGTTCCAGTATTAGTTGTTGTCTGCTGTCCTCCAGCATCAGATTTTATTCTTAAAGGATGTCCAACATTAGAACTATGAGATTGATTGAAAATATAAGTTGAACCACGTTTCATTGTAATAACTGGTTTTTGAACTCCATTTATTGCAAAAACATTTGCTCCACCAGAATCTTGAACTACTGTAACAGTATATGTAACAGTTTCTACGTCAGATGGGTCAGCAATAGTGGAAGTGGTTGTTGTTGTTGAAGCTACAGGAGCGAAGTTCGCAGCATCTAAAAATCTAGCTAAAGTAGTTCTTCTTTTTACTATCGCTCCAGTAAGATCATTTCCTGGAGTTACTTGGTTGACGTTTAACAAGATGGCAGTAATTACATTAGTAACATTACTAATTGTCAATGTAGGTCGAGGTAGTTGACCATTTGCATATTTAAAACCTTCAGCTTCCATTGGTATTGCAATATAAGTATTACCATCCCAAATAATATTTCCATTATTTATTTCATTCGTACCAGCATGAAACCTATATGTGGTGGCAGATCCATGTAAAGCTGCATCTGTTGTTAACTCAAATAATTCTATAAGTGACCCAGGATTTATTGCTTGGGTTTCAGATACAGGATTTGCCATTAGGGTTCAAATACTTGTGTAAATGTTGCATTTATTCTATTTCTATCAAATTCAAATATTTCTTTAGTAAACGAAGGGCATACCCATTTAAATGTAGTAGATGAATCTGGAGGCTGCCAATCAAATGACGCTCCATCAACTTTTCTTGCTTCTAAAAATGTTTCAATCTCAGTTGCATCTTCATCATCAATATTAAATGTCAAGCTCCATTGCTTTGCTTTTTGATTTATGCCAAAAGTAAATCTTTGTTGATAGCCATCACCAAATTGAACTGTTCTGGTATTAGTAATATCAGTTTTACTTGCAGAAAAAACAGGGTTGTAATCAGGAAAAGTAGCCATTATGTTAATAAACCTCCTGGTCGTTTTTGTTTTAATAATTCCGATTGTATCGCTGCTGAAATAGCTCTGCCAAGTTCTTTACTTTGTTGTGCATCACCTTGAACAGACGATCCAGAAGCATCAATATTTACATTTATATTTGTACTACCTCCTCCTAATTTATCGTTAGGTATTATTGTTCCTGATCTTTTTGGTACGAATAATTCTGGCCCTTTTTCTCCTACAAGGGAAGCCCTACCAGTTGGAGGTCGGCCACCATTTGCAAAACTTAGCATTGGTAAGCTACCAAAAATACCAGGAGCAACACTTCCTAAAATAGTATTTACACCAAGTCTCATTAAAGTATTACCTATATCATTCAATATTGATTTAGCTGCCTCTCCTAAAGTTTTTGTTCCTTGAATTGCAGCAACTAGATTATCACTAACACCAGAAGCAATAGATTCTCCAATTTTTTCAAAATTAGATTTCATATCTTTAGTAG